>Ga0299906_10001968_pt1 | contig 17330 bp, 18 predicted proteins | sample RVTome_14_FD_200259 | JGI IMG/M metagenome (GOLD analysis project Ga0299906, IMG submission 200259) | Soil microbial communities from uranium-contaminated site in the Upper Colorado River Basin, Wyoming, United States - RVT145D125 (version 2) ...
GCATGGCACGCACGGTTCCCCGCTTCCGTGGCGAAGAGCTTCGCCATCGAGGCCTCTTTCGAGTGAGGGAGACCCTTCTCTTTCAGGAACGCGGCCCGGAAGGCCAGCAACTGGGCGGCGTCGAGCTCAGTCGCGGCGTCCGCGAGCTTCCACCGGATCGCCTGGAATTCGCCGATCGCCTGTCCGAACTGACGCCGGTCCCGCGCATACGCCGTTGCAGTGGAAATCGCCGACCGCGCGATCCCGATCGCCTGCGACGCGATCCCGATCCGTCCGCCGTCGAGGGTCGCGAGCGCGATCTTCAATCCTTCCCCGGGGGCGCCCAGCATCGCCGATTTCGGCACCCGGCACTCCTCGAAGGAAAGGGAGACGGTGTCGGATCCCTTGATGCCCATCTTGTGCTCACTCTTCCCGACGCGGAACCCCGGAGTATCCCGCTCAACCAGGAAGGCGCTGATCTTGCGGGGCGACTTCCGCGTCAGCGCCATGACGATCGTGACACACGCGTTGGCGCCGTTCGTGACGAAGGCCTTCGAGCCGTCGAGGATGTACCCGTCGCCGTCTTCCCGGGCGAACGTCGAAAGCCCGCCCGCGTCGGAACCGGCACCGGGTTCGGTGAGGGCGAAGGCCCCTGCACCCTTTCCGGCGGAGAGCATCGGGAGATGGCGGCTCCGCTGCTCGTCGTTGCCGAACCGGAAGATCGCCTCGCCCGTCATGTTGGTGACCGCCATCCCCACTCCGGTCGATGCGCATCCCCCCGCGACTTCCCTCAGGGAGATGGCATAGGAAACGGGCCCCGCCTCCGACCCGCCGAACGACGCCGGGTACAGCATCCCGAGCAGCCCAAGTTCCGCCAGGCGCCGGTGGTTCTCCGCCGGATAGCGACTCTCCTCGTCGACCTGCGCGGCGCGCGGGGCGAACTCTTTCCGGGACAGGTCGCGCACCATCTCCTCGACCTGCAACTGCTCGTCGGTGAGGCGAAAATCCATCCTCCGCCCTATCCCTTCAGGAGCGCGGCAGCGATGATCAGCCGCTGGATTTCGGAGGTCCCCTCGTAGATCTCCGTGATCTTCGCGTCGCGGAAGTGCCGTTCCGCCGGATACTCGTTGATGTACCCGTACCCGCCGTGGATCTGCACGCCCTTCACCGCCGCCCTCATCGCCACTTCCGAGGCGTACAGCTTCGCCATCGACGACTCCTTGGAGTGGCGCAGCTTGCGGTCCTTCATCCAGGCGGCTCTCCAGGTGAGCAGACGCGCGGCGTCGATCTCCGTGGCGATGTCCGCCAGCATCCACTGGATCGCCTGGAATTCGCAGATCGCCTGGCCGAACTGCTTCCGGTCCTTCGAGTAGGCGAGGGCGTCCTCGAACGACGCGCGGGCGATCCCGATCGCCTGCGCCGCGATCCCGATCCGGCCCCCGTCGAGAGTGTTCATCGCGACCTTGAACCCCTCCCCCTCGTTCCCCAGCCGGTTCTTCGCAGGGACGCGTACCTCCTCGAAAATGATCGAAGAGGTGGCCGACGCCCGGATACCCATCTTCTTCTCGTGCTTCCCGAGCGAGACTCCCTTCCATTTCATGTCGACGACGAACGCGGTGATCCCCTTGTGCGCCTTCGGCTTGTCGGTCATCGTGAAGAGGACGCAGGTGTCCGCCTGAGGCGCGTTCGTGATGAAGTTCTTGGTTCCGTTTACGATGTAGAAATCGCCGTCCCGTGTCGCGGTGGTCTTCTGGGAGCCGGCGTCGGAGCCGGCGCCGGGCTCCGTGAGCCCGAAGCAGCCGAGCTTCTTCCCGGAGGCCATCGGGACGAGGTATTCCCGCTTGATCTCCTCGGATCCGAACTTGAGGATCGGGTCGCACGCGAGCGAATTGTTCACCGACATGATGACGCCGGTGGAAGCGCACGCGCGGGAGATCTCCTCCATGGCGATCGCATAGCAGACGTTGTCCATCCCGGCGCCGCCGTACTCCTCGGGGACCGCGATCCCCATGAAGCCGAGCTCGGCCATCTGGCGGATCAGCTCTTCGGGGAAGCGGCTGTTCTCGTCCAGTTCGGCCGCCTTCGGCTGTACCTCTTTCCGGGCGAAATCCCTCGCCGTATCCTGGATCATCCGCTGCTCTTCGGTCAGATCGAACACCATCGTTTCTTCTCCCTCGGAGTTGAATGTGGGGGGCCTTCCCCCGGGATCACTTCCCGGTGAAGTTCGCCTTCCGCTTTTCGAGGAACGCGGCGATCCCTTCTTCCCTGTCGGAGGTGGAGAAACCGGCCGCGAAGAGGCTCGCCTCCAGCGCGCACGCGTTGCCCAGGTCGAGGTCGAGCCCCCGGTTCATCGCCATCTTCGCCGTCCGGACGGCGACCGGGCCCCGGGAGAGGATCTTCCCGGCGATCTCCCTCGCCGCGCCCATCAGTTCCGCCGCCGGGACGACCTTGTTCACCAGGCCGATCTCGTACGCCCGCTGCGCGGAGATCATCTCTCCGGTAAGGACCAGTTCCTTCGCGAGGTTCCGGCCGACCAGTCGCGGCAAACGCTGCGTTCCGCCGTATCCCGGGATGATCCCGAGATTCACTTCCGGCTGGCCGAACCGGGCCGTATCCGCTGCGATCAGCAGGTCGCACGCCATCGCCACCTCGCATCCCCCGCCCAGGGCGAAGCCGTTGACCGCGCCGATGACCGGCTGGGCCATCGCCTCGATGAAGCCGAGGACACGCTGGCCGAGGAGGGAGAAATCGAGCGCCTCCATCGTCGTGAATCCCTTCATCACGGTGAGGTCGGCCCCCGCGATGAACGCTTTCTCACCGGCGCCGGTCAGCAGGACCGCTCCGACGTCCGGCCGCGCCGCGAGCTCTTCCATGGCGGCGCCGAGCTCCCGCACCGTCGCGGGGTTCAAGGCGTTCAGGGATTTCGGCCGGTTGATCGTGACCGTCGCGATCCGTTCCGAAACGTCGACCAGAAGGTTCTCGTACCTCATCGTATCCTCCTCATGCCTTTTCGTACGAGTAGAACCCGCGGCCCGTCTTCTTCCCGAGGAAGCCGGCGTCGACGTGCTTGCGCAGGAGCGGGCACGGGCGGTACTTCGAGTCTCCCAATCCCTGCTGCAGGACGTTCATCACTTCGAGGCAGGTGTCGAGTCCGATCAGGTCGGCCAGCGCCAGCGGTCCCATCGGGTGGTTCGCACCCAGCTTCATGATCGCGTCGATGTCGGCGGCCTCCCCGACGCCTTCCATCAGGGCGTAGACCGCCTCGTTGATCATCGGCATGAGGATCCGGTTCGCGAGGAACCCGGGGAAATCGTTCGCGGGGACAGGCTCCTTGCCGAGCGAACGGGCGAACGCCATCGTCGCTTCGAACGTTTCCGTCGAGGTCTGCAGCCCCGGGATCACCTCGACGAGCTTCATGAGAGGGACCGGATTCATGAAGTGCATCCCGATCACCTGCGCCGGACGCTTCGTCGCGGCTGCGATCTTCGTGATCGAGATGGAGGAGGTGTTCGTCGCGAGGATCCTGCCCGCCGGGACCACTTCGTCGAGCTTCCGGAAGAGGGAGAGCTTCAACTCCTCCCGTTCCGTGGCCGCCTCCACGACGAGATCGCAGGAGGCGAAGTCGCCGGGTTCGGTCGTCGTCCGAAGGCCGGAGAGCGCCTGCTCCTTCTCCCGAAGCGTGATCTTCTCCTTGCGGACGAGGATGTCGAGCCCCTTGCCGATTCCCTCACGGGAGCGGGCGAGGACCGCCTCGGAGACATCGCTCAGGATGACCTGAAAGCCGCTCACCAGGGAGACTTGTGCGATTCCGCTCCCCATCTGGCCGGCTCCGAGGACGCCGATCTTCGAATCGCCCACTGCTCCACCTCCACCACAATATATAAAACTAATTCATTAACGTATGCTTGATGTATATAAAGTAAGGTAATACTACAGCTTCTCGACCATCACCGCGACGGCTTCTCCCCCGCCGATGCAAAGGGAGGCGACTCCGTACCGCTCTCCCCGGTCGGCCATCGCGTACAGGAGCGTGGTGAGGATCCTCGCCCCCGAGCATCCGACGGGATGCCCCAGCGCAACCGCGCCGCCGTTCACGTTTACCCGCTCCGGATCCAGGGCCAGCCCCCGGAGAGCGGCGATCGCAACCCCGGCGAACGCCTCGTTGATTTCGAAGAGCCCGATCTTCTCCTTCGGGATACCCGTTTTCTGAAGAAGCTTCCGGATCGCGTCCACCGGCGCGATCGTGAACCAGACCGGTTCCAGGGACGCCGTCGCGTATCCGACGATGCGCGCCATCGGCTTCGCCCCGAGTCGTTTCGCGGCGTCCGAAGACATCACCACCAGGGCGGCCGCCCCGTCGTTGATCGTAGAGGAATTCCCGGCGGTGACGGTGCCGTTCTTCTCGAAAGCGGAACGGAGAGTGGGCAATTTCGGGACGTTCCCGCGTCCCGGCTCCTCGTCCACCAGGAACGGCACCGGATCCCCCTTGCGCTGCGGGACCGGGACCGGAACGATCTCCCCGGTGAACTTTCCGTTCTTGATGGCGGAAAGAGCGCGCGTGTACGAGGAGGCCGCGAACGCGTCCTGATCCTCGCGCGTGATCTTGTGCTCCTTCGCCAGGGTCTCCGCGCAATTCCCCATGTGAAGGTCGTTGTAGACATCCCAAAGTCCGTCGACGATCATGTGGTCGTAGAGGGTGTCGTTTCCCAGCCGGTATCCGGAACGCGCCTTCTTCAGCAGGTACGGCGCCTGGCTCATCGACTCCATCCCGCCGGCGACCAGGACATCGAACTCCTCCGTGGCCACGGACTGGGCTGCGAGCATGACGGCCTTGAGGCCGGACCCGCACATCTTGTTGATGGTGAGCGCCCCGGCCGACACCGGGATGCCGGCGTAGATGCCGGCCTGCCGGGCAGGCGCCTGTCCCATCCCCGCGGAGAGGACGTTCCCCATGATCACCTGCTCCACGTCCTCCCTGCGGATCCCGCTTCGGGACACCGCTTCCGCTATCGCCACGGCGCCGAGCCGGGGAGCCGGAAGATCGGACAGTCCCCCCATCAGCGATCCGATTGCGGTCCTTGCGGCTCCGGTGATGACGGCTTCCTTCATGTGCGCATCTCCTTTCCGGTCGTTCCCGGTTCTTCCAGGGTTGCGTCGTACAGCACCTTGTCCCGCAGGCGCTGTTGGTATTCCCGGATCTCATTCTTCAGCGTCACAAGCTGTGCGACACGCTCGTCGATCTGCGCGGCGCGCTCCTCGAGGATTTCGAGAAGTTTCGGCAGGATCTCCCGGTTGTTGCGCTGCTTCCGGTAGATTTTTTCGAGTTCAACCATCTCGGCGAGGGAGAGACCGAGGACCTTCAGGCGGCGGATGAATTTCAGGCGGCGGACGTCGTTGTCCGTGTAGACGCGCTTGCCGTTCTCGATCCGGCGGACGCTGTGAAGGAGCCCGATCTCCTCGTAGTAGCGGATCGTTCGCTGCGACAGTTCGACCAGGCGGCTGATCTCCCCGATCGCGAACGTTCCCTCGGTGCCCCCTGCCATACATCACCACCTTACGTTAACTGGCAATATGGTACCCGAGGCGGAACGGCGTGTCAACGGATGAAATGCTGGGGGTGGCGGGGATTACATCAACCGCCGCGCCAGCACGATCAGCGGGTCGCCCTTCTCCCCTTCCGGGAGGATGGCGGCGGGTTCGTTCCCGATGCCGAGGATCGAGGAGAGGAGGCGGGAGTGCGCTTCGGGAGGGAGGAAGATCCCGGCGCGGACGACGTCGCGGCGCTCTTCCGGAGTCAGGAACGAGGATTCCCGGGTGAACCGTTCGTCGAGTTCGTCAAGGAGCGACCGACGGATCGCGTATGCCCGGATCGATTTCCAGAGCCCTCCCTCGGATGCCGGGGACCCCGCCACATCCCCTGCCCACTCCGCCAACGCCTCGATCCGCTCCAGAGCCTCTTCGAGATTCACCGGCGGTACGCGAGGGAATGCGAAGCGTGGAATCGATACCGGGAGGGCGGAAATCGTCGGGAGATCGGCCCCCATCAACCATGCGTGCACCTGTCCGGAAACCTGGGAAAGATCCTCCCTGGATTCAAGGGCGAGCGGCAACAGACCGGCGGCGTGCAGGAGTTCGGGGACGGGAGTGGACGGGAGGCAACCGACGGTTTTCCCGCCGGTGGCGGCACACCAGAGCGTCACGACGGCGGAGGGTTTGGAAGCGACGCCCGCAGCGAACCGGATCCCCTCCGAAAGGAGGCGTCCGCGGACCGGCGCGTTACCGCTCACCTTATTCCTGGACAGGACCTTTCGCCCCTGCGTGGATCACCGCGAGGATGAGCGCCTCCCGTTCGTCCGTGGAATGGACATGGTGGGGGATCGTGGAATTGTAATAGACGCTGTCCCCTTCCTCGAGGACGTCGGAGAGGTTCCCAAGGCACACCGTCACCTTCCCGGAGAGTACGTAGAGGAACTCCTCGCCGTCGTGCGAGCTCCGGGCCGTGGGGGACTCGGAGAGCGGCTGAAGCCGGACGAGGAACGGCTCCATCTTCCGCCCCGCCTTGCCGGCGCCGAGGGATTCATAGGTGTATATCGACTTCCCCCCATCCTTGAGTCCCACGCGGGAAACGGTGGTGCGGTCCTCCTTCCGGACGATCGAGAACTCCCGCTCCTCCTTTCCGCCGATGAACGAGGAGACGGTGGTTCCGAAGGTGTTGGCGATTTTCACGAGCGTCCCGAGGGAGGGAGAGACCATCCGGTTCTCGATCTGCGCCAGAAGCGCGGCGGAGAATCCGGTTCTCTCCGCGAACTGCTGCACGGTCATGCCCAGGGACTCCCGGAATGTTCGCACGTGTTCCCCCACCGGGACTTCGGGATCTCCCGGCGGCTTTTCCGGTTCCCCGGACTCCCTGGCCATTTCGGACAGGACGTCGTCCATCGTCTCGTCACGCGTGAAATCCGGCAAGGGCGGCTCCTTCCTTCAATGCGTTGACATTCAGGGGAATGAACTTTTCGTATTTTTTCGAGATGACCTTCGGAAGGCAATCGAAGACCGTCGAGAGTTTCACGATGCCGGACCGGGTGACGTACGCTCCGAGGGCGACCATCGACGCCATCTGGCGGCTCCCGATCTTGTTGCGCGCAATATCGTCCGCCGGGACCGGGAGGACGCGGACGTCGTCCCGGGTTACCTGCCGTTCCTCCACCAGGGAGCTGTTGATGATGAGGTCGCCGCCCGGCGCGAGCATGGGGAGATATTTTTCCATCGAGGGACCGTTCATGATCAGAAGCCCCTTCGGTCGCCCGACCACGGGAGAGCCGATCTCCTCGTCGGAGACGACCACCGTGCAGTTCGCGGTGCCTCCCCGCATCTCCACCCCGTACGCGGGGAAGTAGGTGACGTGCTTCTCCTCTTCCATCGCCGTGAGGGCCAGCAGGTTCCCGATCATCAGGATTCCCTGGCCGCCGAACCCGGCCATGATGATGTCGCTCGTCATGCGAAGTCCGCCTGCTTCCGCTCCTTGATGATTCCCAGCGGAAAATATTCCGACATCTCTCCGAGCACCCGTTTCTGCGCGTCCAGCGGCTTCATCCCCCAGTTCGTCGGACAGGTGGAGAGGAACTCCACGATGGAGAGCCCCATCCCTGCGATCTGCATCTCGAACGCCTTCCGCACCGACTCCTTCGCCTTCCGGATCTGTGCGGGGGTCGAGACCGCGACCCGGGCCGAGAAGGCCGTCCCCTCGAGGCCGGCCAGGAGCTCGGCCATCCGGATCGGGTATCCGTCACCGAGGAAATTGCGCCCGTACGGGGTGGTGGAGGTCTTCTGCCCGAGCATGGTGGTGGGTGCCATCTGGCCCCCGGTCATTCCGTACGTCGTGTTGTTCACGAAGATCACGGTGAGGTTTTCCCCGCGGTTCGCCGCATGGATTATCTCCGACGTCCCGATCGCCGCCAGGTCGCCGTCCCCCTGGTAGGTGAAGACGAACTTGTCGGGCTGCGCGCGCTTGACGCCGGTCGCCACGGCAGGGGCGCGCCCGTGCGGCGACTCGACAACGTCCACGTCGATGTAGTCGTACAGGAAAACGGCGCACCCGACGCACGCGACGCCGATCGTCTTCTCCCGCAGCCCGTAACGGTCGATGCACTCGGCGACGATCTTGTGGATCGTTCCGTGGTGGCATCCCGGGCAGAAATGGCTCTTGACGTCGACCAGGCTCCGGGGCCGCGTGTAAACCGCTTTCGAAAACCGGACCTTCCCGGGAGCGCTCATCCCTTCCTCCCCGCCAGAAGTCGTATGCGATCGAGGATTTCCTCCGGGGTCGGTATGACGCACGGCTTGCCGAGAAAAGCGATCCGTTCGTGAAGCGGCGTGGACTGAAGCACATCTTCCAGCATCTGTCCGGTGTTCATCTCGATGACCAGCAGGACGTCGACCGTCTTCGACAGTTCGAACACCTCCTGCCGGGGAAACGGGAAAAGCGTGATCGGACGCAGCATCCCGGCGGCGATCCCCTCCTTCCGGGCCCACTGGATGGCGGTTTTGCTCACGCGGGCTGCGGTCCCGAACGCCACGATCGCGATCGTGGCGCCGTCGAGCAAGTACGACTCCGCCCGGACCTCGCTCTTTCGGATCCGCTCGTACTTTTCGTGCAATTTCCAGTTGTGGACCTCGATTGCGTTGTCTTTCAGGTGGAGGGATTTCACGTTCTGGCGCTCTCGGCCCGCGCAACCGGTCAGCGCCCACGGCTTCTCCACCGTCGACGACGGATCGTAAGGGGACGCGACGAACGGCTCCTTCATCTGGCCGACGATGGCGTCACCGAGGATCAAGGCGGGAGTGCGGTACTTGTCCGCCAGGTCGAAGGCGAGCATGGTGAGGGCGTACATCTCCTGGACCGAGTGCGGCGCAAGGACGATCAGCCGGTACCCGCCGTGGCCGCCGCCCTTGACCGCCTGGAAGTAGTCCCCCTGGGAGGGGGCGATGCCGCCGAGCCCCGGACCCGACCTGGAAATGTTGACGACCACCGCGGGAAGCTCGGATCCCGCCATGTAGGAGAGCCCTTCCTGCATGAGGGATATTCCGGGGCCCGAGGAGGACGTCATCACCCGCTTCCCGGACGCGGAGGTTCCGAGCATGATATTGATCGTCGCGACTTCGCTCTCCGCCTGCAGAAAGGTTCCGCCGAGGGCCGGCAGATGGGCCGCCATGTATTCGGGGATGTCGTTCTGGGGGGTGATCGGGTAGCCGTAATAGTGACGGCACCCGGCCGCTACGGCTCCGAGGCAGATCGCCTCGTTCCCCTTTGTCAGGATCCGCCTCGATGCGGACGGCGCCAGCGCGCTCATCGCCACACCAGGATGCACGCGTCGGGGCACGTCTCGGCGCAGATCGCGCACCCCGTGCAGTCGTCGGGACGCTCGAAGACGGCAGACCCGTAACCCTGGCGGTTGATCGCCGTCCCCATCCCGATGCAATCCTTCGGGCAGGCGGGAACGCACAGTTCGCAGGCCTTGCACCGCTCGAAATCGATCTCGATCCGCCCTGTTGCCGTGACGCTATCCTCCACTGCTTAATCGTACATCGGCTTGAACTCGAAGTAGTGGGTCGTGTCGATGACCCGGGTGGTGCGGGAGCGGGAGCGCATGACGACCGACTGGGTGTACGCGCCGCCGCTGAAGAACCGGACGCCTTTCAGGAAATCGCCGAAGGTGACCCCGGTGGCGGCGAACATCACGTCGCTGCTCGCCAGGTCGTTGAGGTCGTAGACGCGGTTCAGGTCGGTGACCCCCATCCCCTTGGCGCGCTCGATCTCTTCCTTGTTCCGGAACTTGAGGATGCCCTGGAAGTCGCCGCCCATGCATTTCAACGCCGCGGCGGCGAGGACCCCTTCCGGCGCGCCGCCCGTACCCATGAGGACGTCGACCCCGGACCCCTCCTTCGAAGTGGCGATCGCTCCCGCCACGTCGCCGTCCCCGATCAGCTTGATCCGCGCCCCGGCTTCCCGGACCTCCCGGATCAGGTCCTCGTGGCGCGGCCGGTCGAGGATCACCACGCAGAGGTCCTCGACGTACGCCTTCTGCGCCTTGGCGATCCGGCGGAGGTTCTCCGTGGGGGTCGCCGTGATGTCGATCACGCCGCGCGCCATCGGTCCCACAGCGAGCTTCTGCATGTACGTGTCGGGAGCATGAAGAAAACCGCCCTCTTCCGCGATCGCGATCACGGCGATGGCGTTGTACCCGCCGGCGGAAACGATGTTCGTCCCCTCGAGGGGATCGACTGCGATGTCGACCTTCGGAGTCTCCGACGCGCCGACCTCTTCCCCGATGAAGAGCATGGGAGCTTCGTCCCGCTCCCCTTCCCCGATGACGACGCGCCCCTTGAACTGGACGTAGCTCAGCGCTTTCCGCATCGCGGTGACCGCCGCCTGGTCGGCGGCGACGTTGTCTCCGCGCCCCATCAACCGCGCCGCGGCGAGCGCCGCCGCCTCGGTCACACGGACGACCTCCATTGCCAGGTTTCGTTCCATCGTCAGGCCTCCTTCCCCCGGGAAATATCGTTCGAAAGCGACAGCGCGCGGAACTCCGCGGGAGGACGAACCGGCCTCCCGTCCCGTCCCGTGAACGCGTGCACCGTATGCCCCGTCACCAGGGAAGTCCCGTCGTCCCGCTCGATCCGGTACCCGAACGTCAGCCGCACCCCCCGGACGTCCCGGATCTCCGCGTGGATCCGCAGCACGTCGTCGTATCGCGCGGATGCGTGGTAACGGGCGCTCGCCTCGATCACGGGGAGGAGCACTCCCCCCTCCATCGTGGCGTGGTACGAAAACCCTTTTCGCCGCATCAATTCCGCCCGGCCGACCTCGAACCAGCGGAGGTAATTCCCGTAATAGACGATGCCGGCTGCGTCCGTGTCGCCGTAGATCACTCGAACGGTGGCAACATGCTCCAAGCCGGTCCCCTTCCACAAATACGTCTGCTAACCCTTCTGCTACGTCGCAGTATGTGTTAAGAGCGTTACGCGAGCAGGAATTCGATTAGCTTGGTGCCCGCGGGGACGTACTGCCCCGAGTCCCGGCCGTCCGCTTCCGTGTACCGTTTCCCCGGAGTCGCGGACAGGCCCGGTGGGGCCGGGTAGAAGACGAACGGAACCGGTTCCTGCGCGTGGGTCCGGATGGCGACGGGGGTCGGGTGGTCCGGCAGGAGGAGAATCCGGAGGTCTCCCTTCTCCCGTACCCTCGCGAGGAGCGGGGTCAACATCTCCCGGTCGATTCGTTCGATCGCCCGGATCTTCTCCTCGACGCTCCCGTTGTGTCCCGCCTCGTCCGGTGCCTCGACGTGGATCAGGACGAAGTCCTTCCGCTCGAGCTCGCGAAGGGCGCATTCCGCCTTTCCACGGTAGTTCGTGTCGATATATCCGGTGGCGCCCGGCACGGCGACCACTTCGAGCCCCGCGTAGATCCCGATCCCCTTGATGAGGTCCACCGCGGCGACCACGGATCCGGTCAGGCCGAACTTCTCCTCGAACGTGGAGATGCGGGGGGCCTTCCCCTGCCCCCAGAGCCATATGGCGTTGCCGGGAAGTTTCCCCTCCGCCGCCCGCTTCCGGTTCACCGGGTGGCCGGAGAAGAGTTCGCGGGAGATTTCCATGATCGTCAGGAGGAATTCCGCACCTTCCCCCTGGGGAAGGTAGCGGGTGATCTTCTTTCCATGGATGTCGTGCGGAGGGGTCGTCTTCACGCCGTCGCACCCTCCGGGCCAACCCATCAGGTGGCGATACGACACGCCCGTGTGAAACCGGACCCCCTTGTCGGCGACCGCCTCCTGAAGGGAGGCGAGGAGCTCCGCCGCTTCGCTGGTGGAGATATGCCCGGCGGAGAAATCCTCCATTTCGGAGTCGGCCCCGTCGTTTTTCAGCGCCACCAGGTTGCAGCGGACCGCGACGTCGTCCGGCCCGAGGGATATGCCGATGGAGGCCGCCTCGAGCGGAGAGCGCCCTGTGTAGACGATGGCGGGGTCGTACCCCAGGATGCTCAGATTCGATACATCGCTGCCCGGGTACATCTCTTTCGGTACGACCTGGACCATCCCGACGGCGCCGTTCGCCGCCATGAAGTCCATATTCGGTACCTCCGCGGCTTCGAGCGGCGTGCGGTTCCCGATCGCAGCGATCGGCCAATCGGCCATGCCGTCCCCGATCAGGATGATGTATTTCCCGCCCATCGCCGTCTCCTTTAGAAACCTAGGATCCTGAGTACGTCCCCGAGCACCGGTGGGATCGTCACGGGCGCGACCGACTGCGCGATGGCGTTGTCCGGATCTTTCAGGCCCTGCCCGGTCAGCGTGCACACGAGTCGCTGCCCTGTGCGGAAAAAACCCTCGGTTCCCAATTTTATCACGCCGGCGATCGAGGTGGCCGACGCGGGCTCGCAGAAGACCCCTTCCGTCTCGGCGATCATCTTGTACGCCTCGAGGATCTCGGCGTCGCTCACCATCCGGATGAGACCCCCGGACTCGTCGCGCGCGGCTTCCGCCTGTCTCCACGATGCGGGATTGCCGATGCGGATCGCGGTGGCGACTGTCTCGGGCTTTGCGACAGGGGCTCCGCGGACGATCGGGGCCGCCCCTTCCGCCTGCCAGCCGAGCATCGCGGGAACCCGTTTCGCCTTCCCGTCCGCCTGGTACTCCTTGTACCCTGCCCAGTACGCGGTGATGTTCCCCGCGTTCCCCACCGGGAGGATGTGGTAGTCCGGCGCGTCTCCGAGGGCGTCGACGATCTCGAACGCGGCCGACTTCTGGCCCTCGATCCTGTAAGGGTTCAGCGAGTTCACCAGGGTAACGGGATACTTTGCGGAGACTTCCTTGACGAGGGAAAGGGCGTCGTCGAAGTTGCCCAGCACCTGCAGTACCTGCGCTCCGTGGATCATCGCCTGGGAGAGTTTCCCCAACGCGATCTTACCCTCGGGGATGAGGACGAACGCCTTCATCCCGGCACGGGCGGCGTAGGCGGCCGCCGAGGCGGACGTGTTCCCGGTGGATGCGCAGATGACCGAATCGGAGCCGTCCGCCTTCGCCTTCGAGACGGCCATCGTCATCCCGCGGTCCTTGAAGGAACCGGTCGGGTTCAGCCCCTCGTACTTGAGGTACAGCTCGGTTCCCGGAGCGATCCGGCGGGCCAGCGCGGGGGCCGGTATGAGGGGAGTGTTCCCCTCCAGCAGCGTGACGATGGCCTCCTCGGGGACGGAGGTGAAGTACCGTCCGTAATGCCGGATGATCCCTTCCCAGTGCATTTCCCCTCGGTTCTTTTAGAGATTGTTCTCGATCCGGATCATTCGCGTCCGGTCGAGGATATCCGGCAGCCGGTCCACCTCGGCAAGTGCCGCCAACATGTAGCTCTCCCTCGCGCGGTGGGTGACGATGAAGATCGGAACCGAGACCTGTCCCTGTCCCTTCTGGAGGACGGAGGAGATGCTGATCGCGTGGCTCCCCAGCACCCCCGCGATCCTCGAGAGCACGCCGGGCTTGTCCACCACACGGAATTTCAGGTAGTACTCGCTGTGGACCTGGTCGAACGGCGCGAGATCGGCCCGGAGCGACGTATCGGCGAGGAAAAACCCCCCGGGCGGTATCCGGCCCGTGCATCCCCGGCGAAGGTTTCGCGCGATCTCGATCACGTCGCTTACGACCGCCGACGCCGTCGGGAGCATCCCGGCACCCTGCCCGTACGACAGGGAGGAACCGACGAAGTCCCCCTTCACGTAGATCGCATTGTAGGCGCCGTCCACCGTGGCCAGGGGGGAATGGGACGGGATCATCGTCGGGTGGACCCGCGCCTCGATCCCCCCGCCGTTCTCTTTCGCGATCGCCAGCAGTTTGATCGTGAACCCGAACTCCTTCGCGAAGGAGATGTCGTCCTGGTCGATCTCCCGGATCCCCTGGACGAAGATCTCCTTCGGGGGGACGTGCCCGCCGGTGGCGAGCCAGACGAGGATCGACAGCTTGTGCGCCGTGTCGATCCCGTCGACGTCGAACGACGGGTCCGCCTCGGCGAGCCCGGCGGCTTGCGCCTCGGCAAGGACCTCCGCGAACGGCTTCCCCTCGCTGGTCATGCGCGAAAGGATGTAGTTGCACGTCCCGTTGATGATCCCGAAGATCGCCAGGATCCGGTTCGCCGCCAAACCTTCCCGCAGCGTCCGGATGATGGGGATCCCTCCGCCGACGCTCGCCTCGAACCCGATGTCCACCCCGGCGCCCAGGACAGCCCGGACGATCTCCGGCCCGCACTCCGCGAGCAGTGCCTTGTTCGCCGTCACCACCGATTTCCCGTTGCGGATCGCCTCGAGCAGGAAGTCCTTCGCGGCGCCCGTGCCGCCGACGAGTTCGACGAGGATCTGGATATCGGGGTCCCGGGCGACCCGCATGCCGTCCGCGATGAGTACGCCCTCGGGCAGACGAACGCCCCGATCCCTCGAAGTGTCCAGGTCCGCGATCCGGACGAGCCGGATCGGGATCCCGACGCGCTTGCGGAGGTGTTCCGCATTCTCGAGGAGAAGCTTTACCGTCCCGGTGCCGACGGTGCCGAAGCCGACGACGCCGATCCCGATCTCCCGTGGGGAAGCGGTCATTTCGCCTTGACCTTCCGCGGCACCTGGAGCATCCCCTTCACGCCCCGGATCGCCTGCCGTATCCGGTGCTCGTTCTCGACCAGCGCGAACCGGACGAACCCTTCCCCATGTTCCCCGAACCCGATCCCCGGCGAGACCGCGACCTTGGCTTTCGTCAGGAGGGTCTTCGAAAACTCGACGGAGCCCATCTCGCGGAACGGTTCGGGAATGGGAGCCCACACGAACATCGTCCCCTTCGGCTTCTCGAACTCCCACCCGATGCGGGCGAATCCATCGACCAGGCAATCCCTGCGCTTCCGATAGACTTCGACGGCCTCTTCGACCACGCGGTGCGGCCCGTTGAGCGCCACGGTGGCGGCGACCTGGATCGCCTGGAACATCCCGTAGTCGAGGTAGCTCTTCATCCGTGTCAACGCTCCGACCATCCGCTTGTTTCCCAGGACGAAACCGACGCGCCAGCCGGGCATGGAGTATCCCTTCGACATGGAGTAGATCTCCACAGCCACATCCTTGGCTCCGGGGACCTGGAGGATCGAGGGGGCCTTGTACCCGTCGAAGACGAGGTCCGCGTAGGCGAGATCATGGATGACCAGGAGTTTGTGCTCCTTGGCGAACGCGACGACGCGCTGGAAGAAATCGAGGTCCACCACCTGGGTCGTCGGATTATGGGGAAAGGAGAGGATCATCATCTTCGGCCGGGGCCACATCGTCTTGATCGCCCGCGCGGCGCGGTCGACGAAGTCCCCCTCCCCGCTCGTAAGGGAGATCGACCGGACGTCCGCCCCGGCGATGATCACCGAGTAGGCGTGGATCGGGTACGTCGGGTTGGGGACGAGCGCGATGTCCCCCGGGCCCATCGTGGCCAATACGAGGTGGGACAACCCCTCCTTCGCTCCGATCGTGGCGATCGCTTCCGTTTCCGGGTCGAGTTCCACGTTGTATTTCCGCTTGTACCAGTTGCAGATGGCCAGCCGGAGCTTCGGGATGCCGCGGGAAAGCGAATAGCGGTGGTTCCGGGGATTGCGGGCCGCCTCCACAAGCTTGTCGACGATGTGCTTCGGTGTGGGAAGATCGGGGTTTCCCATCCCCAGGTCGATGATGTCCTCGCCGGCGTGGCGTAATCTCGACTTGAGCTCCACTACAACCGCGAAGACATACGGGGGCAAACGCTGGATTCTCTGGAACTCTTCCATTCGGTACTCTCCTGTCCAGTGTAAACAAACATGCTAATGAATCGCGCCCTCCAAGTCAATTTTCCGACCGGGAAGGCGCTATCAGATGGAAAGACGGAGATTCCGCCCACAACCCACAAGTCAGGGCGCCCGGCTCAGGACACTCCGGTCAGATGGGGATTCTGCGTCCTTCCTCCAACGCCGGGATGGAGTCGACAGGCGGGTGCCCAGGTGGGAGGCCGGAGGGCGCCTCGGGGGAATATGGCGACTCCCCGTGGAATCCTCTTCCGCTCCCGAAGCCCCGTCCCCACGATCGGCCTCCGGAGGAATCGCACATTCCGACGGAGGCGAGAATCTCCCCGTCATGGCGCATTACGCAAACCGGAATCCCGTGGATGTAGATCTGGCTGGGGGAAAAGTCGATGCGCCGGGTGTTCGTAGCGTGCCAGAGGGAGATGCCCGTGATCCCGAACGCGACGATCAAGGCGGTCGCAAGGATTGTTTTCATCGGGTGCACCTCCGATGTTTTCCCTTTTGATGCACAGCGGCGGAGGGAGATTCCCTGTCAAGAACCTTGGGGTTGGAATCCGGCTCGCGGCGAGTATAGAATACAAATATCTTGATCGATGAAGGAGGAATCCATGGCCCTAACGAAAGCGATCGGGAAGAAAATCTCGGGCATCGAAGGCCAGCTAAAGAAAAGCGTCCGTTCGCTCGAGAAGGATCTCGCGATCCTCGTCAGGAAACTGGAAAAAAAGGAAAGCGAGGTGAAAAAGCTCAAGGAGAAGATGACCTCGAAAATCGTGAAGAACGTAAAGAAAAAGGCAAAAAAGGCCAAAAAGAAGGTAGGGAAGCGATTGTCCAATATCTTCTGATCGGAGCGGGCTGCTTCTTTACCCTCGAAACCTCACGGCCCCGGCGATCCTCTCCTGCATCACGGAGGGACGGCTCCTCCGCGATGCGATCGAGGATTAATCCCTGGAGGAAGGAGCGGGATTTCCCCCGTCGTCCGCCGTTGTTCGCATTTCAAGGAACCGGCGGATCCCGGCGTGATCGGGCGCTGAAAGGGAAGGATCCTCCTGGTGCAGCTCCGCTGCGATCTCCTTCGCCTGATGGAGGATCGAGGCGTCCCGTACGATGTCCGCGAAGACGAGGTCGGGGATCCCGGACTGACGCACGCCGGCGAAGTCGCCCGGCCCGCGGATACGGAGGTCTTCCTCCGCGATTCGGAAACCATCGACGGTCCTCTCCATGACGGACAGGCGCGCCGCCGCTTCCTCCCCCTGCTCTCCTCCCGTCAACAGGTAGCAGCACGACGGCCGGGTCCCGCGCCCTACCCTTCCGCGCAGCTGGTGCAGTTGCGAAAGGCCGAACCGTTCCGCGTGCTCGACGACCATCACCGTTGCCTCCGGGACGTCCACACCCACCTCGACGACCGTGGTGGAGACAAGCAGTTGCAGATCGCCGCTCTTGAAGCGCCCCATCGTCTCTTCCTTCTCCGACGCCTTCATCCGGCCGTGCAGCAGTCCCACTCCCACGCCGGGAAACGCTTCCCG
>Ga0299906_10001969_pt1 | contig 17327 bp, 12 predicted proteins | sample RVTome_14_FD_200259 | JGI IMG/M metagenome (GOLD analysis project Ga0299906, IMG submission 200259) | Soil microbial communities from uranium-contaminated site in the Upper Colorado River Basin, Wyoming, United States - RVT145D125 (version 2) ...
GCCGTAGACCTGTCCCGGCCGCACCTCCGGAAGGTAACAGTGCCAGACCTGATCGGTCTGCTCCCGCATCGGGATACGTGCCGTCTCCTGGCTGCCGTCCGGGCCGTCGAACAGGCAGAGCTCTACCAGAGTGACATTCTCGGAAAAGAGGGCGAAGTTCGCCCCCGCGCCGTCCCAGGTGGCCCCCAACGGATACGGCTGTCCCGGCCATACCTTCATGCCGCCCTCCGCAGGCGATCCGCCGATGCTTCCCGTGTGCTCCGCCGGAAGAGGACGAACGACATCGGCGCGAGGGTGAGCGTCACTTCGCCGTCCGAGTCGAGGACCGTGGGCACCTGGGATCCCTTCCCCTGCCACTCTTCCTCCGCCGAGTCCAGAACTTTCCGCCAGCGCCCCTCCGGCACCGGCAGGGCCATCGAAATGTCGGCCTCGCCGAAGTGACAGATCATGACGACGTGGTCCTCCCCGCTCCAGCGCCGCAGGGTGAGGACCCGCCGCCGCTCATCCCCCGTCACCGCCAGGGCTTCCTTGCTGATGCGGGCCAGGGCAGGGACCGTCTTCCGCAGCCGGATCAGCGCCGAGTAAAAGGCGAGGAGGATTTGGTGCCGGCCCGCCTCCCGCAGGCGCTGGTCGAGCCCGGCCCGCAGAAACGTGGCCTCGTCTTGGGGATCCGGCGGCTCATCCTGCATCCCGAATGCCGCGAACTCCTCGCGCCGTCCCCTGCGCACGGCCTCGATGAGCGCCGGATCGGAATGGCTCACGAAGTAGGGAAACGGTGCCGGCTCCCCGTACTCTTCGCCCATGAACAGGAGCGGGATATAGGGCGAGAGGAGGACGACGCCCGCGGCGAGCTTGAGCGCGTCGAAGCCAACGAGGTGGCTCAGCCGCTCGCCGAAGGTTCGGTTCCCCACCTGATCGTGGTTCTGGATGCACACGATGAACTTCCGGGCCGGGATCGACTTCGAGGAGTTGCCGTACCGGCGCCCCCGGGAGCGAGAGTACTGTCCCGAGTAGACATAGCCGTCGGTCAAGGCAGTGACGAGGTGCCGGACCGTGCCGAAGTCCTGATAGTATCCGGACTGCTCGCCGGTCAGTAGGGCGTGCAGCGCGTGGTGAAAGTCGTCGTTCCACTGCGCATCCAGGCCGTAGCCCCCGAACTCCGGCGGATGAATAAGCTTCGTGTCGTTCAGGTCGCTCTCCGCAATGAGGTACGCCAGACGGCCGATCCGCTCGGCCTCCTCATGGACCGCCGTCGCCAGCTCCTGGAGGAACGGCCGGGCGGACATATCGAGGATGGCGTGCAGCGCATCGAGCCGCAGGGCGTCGATGTGAAACTCGCTGACCCAGGTGAGGGCATTCTCGAGGAAGAAGCGGCGAACCTCGTCGCTCCATGCGCCATCGAAATTGATCGCCGCGCCCCACGGCGTGCGATACCGGTCGCTGAAGTACGGCCCGAAGTCCGCGACGTAGTTCCCCTCCGGCCCCAGATGGTTATAGACCACGTCCAGGATCACGGCGAGCCCGCGCTGGTGGCAGGCGCTCACCAGTCGCTTCAGACCCTCGGGGCCGCCGTAGGAGTGCTGGACGGCAAAGGGGTAGACGCCGTCGTACCCCCAGTTCCGCGTCCCCGGAAACTGCGCCACCGGCATGAGCTCGATCGCCGTGATCCCCAGGTCCCGGAGCGCGTCCAGATGCGGGATGACGGCGTCGAAGGTCCCCTCGCGGGTGAAAGCGCCGACGTGCAGTTCATAGATGATGTACTCCTCAAGGGATACGCCCCGCCACTGCCGATCTTGCCAGGCGAATGCGGGATCGACCACCGCGGAAGGGCCGTGGACGCCCTCGGGCTGGAACCGGGAGGCCGGATCGGGCCGCTCCACGTTCGTGTCCAGGCGGTACAGGTACAGGCTGCCGGGCTCGACGCCGTCCAGGACGGCCGCATGATACCCCCGCTCCTCCTGCTGCAGGGGGACGCGCCGCTCGCGCGGGGAGACGAGATGCACCTCGACCCCCTCGACGTGCGGCGCCCACACGCGGAATTGACATCGTCCGGCCCCGAGATAGAGCGCCCCCAGGCTCACCTCCCGGCCCCCGCTCATGACCGGCGGCCCTCGTGGATGAAGAAGACGGCGGCAAGGGGGGGCAGGGTGAGGGTGAGGGAGTAGGGACGGCCGTGCATCGGGATCGGCACGGCGTCGACGCCGCCCATGTTGCCCCACCCGCTTCCCCCGTAGGCGGCCGCATCGCTGTTGAGCACTTCCCTCCAGAAGCCGCCGCGGGGGGCACCCACCCGGTAGTTCGGGCGAGGGATCGGGGTGAAGTTACATGCCGCGAGGACGATACCATCCGTCGACTTGCCCTTCCGGATCAGGCACAGGACGCTGGACTCGGTATCGTTGCAGTCGATCCACTCGAAGCCCGCCGGGTGGCAGTCAAGCTCGTGGAGGGCCGGCGTGCTCCGGTAGAAGCGGTTGAGCTCGGCCACCCATCGCTGGAGCGCCGCGTGGGGGGCGGACTCCAGCAGGTCCCACTCGAGGCTGCCGTCGTGGACCCACTCGCCCCGCTGCCCGAACTCGCCCCCCATGAAGAGGAGCTTCTTCGCCGGCTGGGCGATCATGTACCCGAGAAGCAGGCGGAGATTGGCGAACTTCTGCCAGTCATCGCCTGACATCTTGCCGAGGAGCGATCCCTTACCATACACCACCTCGTCGTGGGACAGGGGGAGGATGAAGTTCTCGTGAAAGGCGTAGAGCATCCGGAAGGTCAGCTTGTTGTGATGAAACTTGCGATAGACCGGATCGTGGGACATGTACACGAGGGTGTCGTGCATCCACCCCATGTCCCACTTCAGCCCGAACCCGAGCCCCCCCACATACGTGGGGCGGGAGACCATCGGCCATGACGTAGATTCTTCGGCGATGGTCTGGACATCGGGATGCGCTGTGTAGACCTCCGCATTGAACCGCCGGAGAAAGGTGATGGCGTCGATGTTTTCCTTCCCCCCGTATGCGTTGGGGATCCACTCCCCCTCCTCCCGCCCGTAGTCCAGGTAGAGCATGGAGGCGACAGCATCGACGCGCAGGCCGTCGGCATGGTACCTGTCCAGCCAGAACAGCGCGTTCGAGATGAGGAAGCTCCGCACCTCGGCGCGCCCATAGTTGAAGATGTACGTATTCCAGTGCGGGTGCATGCCTTGGCGCGGGTCCTCGTGTTCGTACAGGTGCGTGCCGTCGAAGTAGCCGAGTCCGTGCTCGTCGGTCGGGAAATGGGAGGGGACCCAGTCCAGGATCACGCCGATGCCGCGCCGGTGCAGGCAATCGATAAGGAACATCAGGTCCTGGGGGGTGCCGTAGTTGCCCGAGGGAGCGAAGTACCCGGTGGTCTGGTAGCCCCAGGATCCAAAGAAGGGGTGATCCATCATGGGGAGGAACTCCACATGGGTGAACCCCATCCGCTCGACGTATTCCGCCAGGGCGGGGCCCAGCTCGCGGTAGCTCAGAGAGCGATTTCCCTCCCCGGGCACCCGCCGCCACGAGCCCAGGTGTACCTCGTAGATGGTCATGGGGGCCGTGAGGGCGTTGCGGCTGCGGCGCGCCGCCATCCATTCCTGGTCCTCCCACACGTAGTCCAGGTCCCAGACGATGGACGCCCTCTTCGGAGGGATCTCGTTGAATGTCGCGAACGGATCCGTCTTGTCCACCCGATACCCGTGAAACCGGGACCGGACGTGATACTTGTAGAGGGTCCCGGACCCCACACCGGGGATGAAGCCCTCCCAGATCCCCGACTCCCCCCGGGCGCGCAATAGATGACTCTCCTTGCTCCACTCATTGAAAGTCCCCGTCACGGAGACCTGCTCGGCATCCGGCGCCCAGACCGCGAAGTAGGTTCCGGCCGCCCCCTCCACCCGCATGAGGTGCGCGCCAAGCTTCTCGTACAGACGGAAGTGGCTCCCCTCGTTGAAAAGGTAGAGATCATCCTCGGTGAGGCGCGTCACGTCAGGGCGGACCGCCATGGCCGGCTCCCGCGGCGGCGGCCTCCCCTGCTGTCCGGTGCGTCCCTTCGGTCCCATCATCCCCCGCGGCCTCCATCCACCAATCACCAGTCACCAATCACCAGTCACCAATCACCCGTCACTATCTCGGGTCAGGCCACCTCGCGGACAGAGTTGAAGCCGCCGTGGGGATTCGTCGCCTGATTGGGGTTGTACGGGTCCACGCGCCACACGCCGTCCACGACAAAAAGATACTCGTACCGGCCGGCTTTCAGCGGAATAGCCACCCGCCACACGCCGCTCTTTTCACGACGAAGGGGATGGGCCTGCGGATCCCATTTGTTGAAATTGGCGGCCACGCTCACGGTGAATGCCCCCGTCGCCGGCCACTCGAATACCACCCGCTTGACCTTTGGCTCTCCAGGCGTTCCCGCCGCTTTAGCCCTCGGGTTCTTTGTGGGTCCACCTTTTTTCGCTTTCATAATGCGTCTCCTCTTTCGCGATGCCGGACCATGATCGCGGTCTCTTGTCACCGCCCGACGCGCCTCCGCAACCGATCGACCTCCCCGAGCAGATCACGGACGGCTGCCATCTCGCGAAAGGTTTCCAGGGGATGTCTCGCCTTCCGTCGCCAATTCGGGCGCGTGCCACCGGTGGTCGGCACGTTCTGCGGCTCTCGTTCGAGCCACAGATCCTCCAGGTTCACCAGGACCACTTGCGCGGGGCTCGCACTGACGAAGCGCAGGCACCCCTTGAGAAGCTCGCACAGATCCGGCGCGTCCGACGCAAGCCACCTGCGACGGGTAAGAAACCGCGCCAGGAGATGGTGGAGGGCGCGACGGGTCTTGCGTTCGACCCGGGCACCGGTCGGGGTCAGGAGCCCCATCCGGATCCGGTCGTCGATATCCAACCCTTCCCAGTAGGCAGCGAAGGGGGGCATGTCGTGCGTGCTCAGGCCCGCCACCGCATCGCGGGGGACGGCCCGGAGGACTCTGTGTGCGTTCGCTCCAAGTTCGACCTGCACCACGTACATCCGCAGGAGCGCGTGCCTGGCCATGGTCGCGTTTACGACGGCCGGAACGGTCCCCAGGTTCTCGCCCACGAGCCGCGTCCGGTGCCGGTGCGACTCCACCGTCAGGATGCCGTACAGCTCCTCGGCCGGGTAGCGGACGTACACCCCTTCGCGCGCCTGGAGCCCCTTGGGGATACAGAACAGGCGGTGGAGCCCCATCACATGATCGATCCGGAGCAGCCCGGCGTGCCGCATCTGGTGGCGGAGGGCGGCGATCACGTAGCGATAGCCTTGCGTCCTGATCTTCTCCGGATGCAGGGGTGGGAACGCCCAGTCCTGTCCTGCGGTGAAGACCGTGTCCGGCGGAGCACCGCCCGAGACTTCAGGCGCAAAGACCTCGCGCTCACGCCAGACATCGTAGCTGTGCGGATGCACCCCGAGGGGCAGGTCGAGAAATAACCGGAGACCCCTGCCCCGCATCGTTGTCGAGAGGCGCTCCATCTGCTCATGGGCCACCCATTGCGCATAGCAATGATAGCGCCGGGCCCGCTCATCATAATCGTCCGCCGTGACAAGGCCGTCAGCCAGCCGCGCCGGCCATTTCGGCCAGGGGGCCTTCTGCCGCTCGCCCGCGGCGCGGAAGCAGGCGTAATCGTCCACCCGGGGATGGCCGTCCACGAAGCGCCGGAAGGCCGTCTGGCGCTCGGCCGGCGCCCCGGACAGCGATTCCGCGAGCGCGCCGAGGATCCCCCGCTTGACGGCCATCTGGCGACGGTAATCGACGAGGGAGGCAGCGCGTACCCCGGCCATCTCCCCCTGCACGTCGGCGGATGCCAGAAGGGTCTGCGCCCGGGGGCTGCTGCTGAGTTCCGGAATCCGCGTCACGTCCACGTAGAACTCATTCCAGAAGAGACGGCTCACCGGGGCGTACGGACTCGGATCGACCGGATCGTCGAACCGAACGGGCAACAGGGGGAGCGTCCCGACGATGCTCCCCCCGAGCCCCGCCACCCACTCCGCCAGGGCCTCGAGATCGGTGAGATCGCCGGCACCCCAGCTGTGTTCCGAGTGAAGCGCATACAATGGGAGAAACACGCCCCACGCCCTCTCGGCAGCGCGATCCGCCCCCGCGTATGCCTGACGCGGTGCGGAGACGATCAACGACTCGCATGCCCCCCCACGGGTCTCTATGACGAGGCGATGGTATCCCCACGGCAACCGCCGAGGCAGGGAGAGCCGCTTGACGACGAAGCGCTCGCCCTCGATTTCGACGCTACGGCCTGCCCGAAGACGATCCAAATCCGCTGTCCAAGTCTTCTCCTCTCCGGACTCCAACGTCAGCCGGCAGGCCACGCCGCCCGTCGCGTGACGCTCGGGGAGGCGCAGCTCGAGGTTCGCGGATCCGCCCTGCCACACCACCGCCACCGGCTCGCACCCACGCTCCCACAGGGCGCGGCGGCGCTCTCGCAGGGCGGCCGGGACGTCACGGAAGGACTCGACGGGAACACCAAGTGCTTTGAGCGTCAGCAGGACGGCCTCCGGGGAGGCCTCCCGCCGGCGATGGGTAACGTCGCGGTAGACCGTTTCTACCCCATGCAGGCGCGCCAGTTGACGGAGACGAGTCATCCGGCCACCTCCACGAGCTGCAGAATGCCCTGCAGGGGGATCGTGACCCAAGCGGGTCGATTGCTCAGCTCGTATCCCAGCTCGTACACGGCCTTCTCCAGGAAGAGCGCGTCGAGGAGCACCTTGGCCTCTTCCCGATTCCTGGGCACCAGAGGCGTCTCGCCGGCCACGCCCAGGTAGCCCTTCAGGAAGACGGCGGAAACCCACAGGGTCCAGTACCGCCCCCACACCTCCAGGCCGGCGCGCGCTTCGGGACCGGAGTGGACGACCCCGCCCATCGCCTCATCGAAGAGGGCGGCGGACGCCGCGTAGTCAAACGAGCGGAGCATGCTGGCCACGTCTTTCAGCGCCGAGCGCTTGAGCCGCCGCTCACTTAACGGTCGGGCCGGCTCCCCTTCGAAGTCGATGATGGCGAAATCCTTTCCGGTGTAGAGCACCTGCCCAAGATGATAGTCCCCGTGGCACCGGATACGCACCGCGGAGATCTTCCGGTCGCGGACGTACCGGAAGCGCTTGCGGATCTCCCCTTCGCAATCGAGGACCCTTTTTGCCTCCCCCTGAAGGGCCTTGGGCATGTCCTTCACGCGCTGCCGGAGGAGCTGGAAGACGCGCTCGGTCAGGCCCAGCATCGCGTGATAAAGGGATTGGCGGTAAAAGTCGGTAAACGGCTCCGGGGCGAAATTCGGATCCTCCGTGTCCTGGCTCAGCGCGAGATGAAGCTCGGCGGTCCGCCGACCCAAGAGCCCGGCCACCGCGAGGTACGGACCGGCGGTCTCGAGAGCGAGCGCTGGCGGCTCGTGCTCGCTGAGGGCGAGGAGCGGCTCTCGCGGCAGCGGTGGCACCGGCACGTGCGGAGAGGCCAGGGCCCGCTCGAAATACCTGCCGAGGGCGTCCAGGGTGTACTTCCAGGCATCGCCCTGATTCGGGATGTAGGCCTGCAGCAGACCGACCGTCATCGGCTCGGTCCGGCCCCGGCGGTATTCCAGGGCGCCCGCTACCGGGGGGTTATGGGCAAAGGCGGTCCGCTCGGTCAGAAATCGACCAATCTCCAGGTCCGGATTGATCCCTTGATCGAGGCGCCGGAACAGCTTCAGGATCAGCCGGTCTCCGAATACGACCGATGTGTTGCTCTGCTCCGCCTTCATGATCACGGGCTCTAGCGGAACCTCGCCCGCACCCCGTACCTTCCGAAACGCCCGCGTGGGCGACGCGAGGATCTCGCCGAGGGCGCCCTTCAGGTGGCGCCGTCGGGCGACGGCCTCGAGGAGGGCCAGACAGAACGTCCGGTCCCACAGCGCGTCAAAGAGCACTCCGTCCTCCGGACGTCCGTCCTTGGCGAGCCGCACGCGCGCGACCATCCCGTGAGGACCGACCCCCTGAACGGCCTTCCCCCCCTCCCCGTAGGTGAGGGGGAGGACGTAGACTTCCGGTTCGCCCTCCGTGTACCGCACCTCGACCATGACGAGCCGGGCACCCGACGTTCCCGACGGGATGGCGACGGTGTCGAGAATCTTCGCCGTCTTGATCTGGCGTGCTTTCCCGCCGAACCAGCGGCTGCGCGCGAGATACGCGGGGAGGATCTCTTCCAGGGCGATCTTTGCCCCGCCCCGAAAGACCGCCTCCCAGGAGCCGCTCACGTTGAGGGCCGGGATCTGCCCCTCGTCGGGCTCGAGGGCGGCCGCGGCGTCGACTCGCGGCCGCTCCAGCGCAAACCAGAAAAAGTTGTGGGGACCCAGCGTGAAGAAGTAGGGCTGCTCCCCGATGCGAGGGAACGGCGTCCGGCCGAACATCTCGACGGGCACCATCCCCTTGAACGCGGACAGGTCCAGCTCCACGCTTTGCACGAAGCGCGAGAGATTGGCCAGGACCAGGAGGCACTCCTCCCGGTACCGGCGGACAAAGGCCAGCACTTTGCGATTCTCCGGATGGAGAAACTCCAGGGTCCCGTGCCCGAACGCCTTGAAGCGCTTCCGAAGTGCGATCAGGCGCTTCGTCCACCAGAGCCGGGAGTGGGGGTTGTTCTGCTGCGCCTCGACATTGACCGCCTCGTAGTGATACTCGGGATCGATGATGATCGGCAGGAACAGGCGTTGGGGGTTGGCCCGCGAGAAACCGGCGTTCCGATCGGCGCTCCACTGCATCGGCGTCCGCACGCCGTTGCGGTCGCCCAGGTAGATGTTGTCGCCCATGCCGATCTCATCCCCGTAATAGATGACCGGCGTCCCCGGCAGCGAGAAGAGCAGCCCGTTCATGAGTTCGACGCGGCGGTGGTGATTGCCGAGGAGAGGCGCAAGCCGGCGTCGGATGCCGAGATTGATCCGGGCCTGCGGATCCTGCGCGTAGACCCGATACATGTAATCCCGGTCCTCATCCGTCACCATCTCCAGCGTCAACTCGTCATGGTTCCTGAGAAAGAGCGCCCACTGGCACCCGTCGGGGATGGGGGGTGTCTCGTGGAGGATCTCGAGGATGGGAAAACGGTCCTCCGTACGGATCGCCATGAAGAGTCGCGGCATCACGGGGAAGTGGAATGCCATCTGGCACTCGTCCCCGTCGCCGAAGTACGCGACGGCGTCCTCGGGCCACTGGTTCGCCTCGGCCAGGAGCATGCGGTCCTGGAATTTCTCGTCGACGTGGCGCCGCAGCTTTTTCAGGAACGCGTGCGTCTCGGGGAGGTTTTCGCAGCTCGTCCCTTCGCGCTCGTAGAGGTACGGGACGGCATCGAGGCGAAGGGCGTCCACGCCCATGCCGAGCCAGAAATCGACCGCCTGGAACACCACCCGTCGCACCGCGGCGCTCTCGTAGTTGAGGTCCGGCTGGTGGGCATAGAAGCGGTGCCAGTAGTAGGCCTTGGCGACGGGGTCCCAGGACCAGTTGGATGCTTCGAAGTCCTTGAAAATCGTCCGCGCGTCCCGGTACTTCTGCGGTGTGTCGCTCCAGACGTAGAAATTACGCCATCGCCCTCCCGCCTTGGCCCGGCGGGAACGCTGGAACCAGGGGTGCCGGTCCGAGGTGTGATTCAGCACCAGCTCGGTGATCACCCGGAGGCCCCGCCGGTGGGTTTCCCGGAGAAAGACCTGGAAGTCGTGGAGCGTCCCGTAGTCCGCGTGGACGTTCAGGTAGTCGGCGATGTCGTAGCCGTCGTCCTTCAGGGGTGAGGGATAGAAGGGCAGGAGCCAGATGGCCGTGACGCCGAGATCGTGAAGGTAGTCGAGTTTTTCCGTCAGTCCCCGGAAGTCCCCGATGCCGTCGCCGTCACTGTCGTGAAACGCCCGGACGTGCACTTCATAGATGATGGCGTCCTTGTACCAGAGCGGATTGCCTGGCATCCCGGAGGCATGTTTCCTTTGACCCATGAGCCGTTTCCCTCACATGAACCCCACACCCTTCCGCAGCATCGTGCCGTCCGGCGCTGCCCATCGGCACGAGGGGCGGGCCGCCCTCCATGCGCGCGGCCTTACTGTGCCGAGGCCCCGGGGGGCTGCCCGGCCTCCAGATCTTTCGCCAGGCTGGTGATCTGGTCTCGGACCTTCACATCCAGTTCATCAAGCCCTGCTTTGATTTCGTCCAATTTGGCGCTGACGCCGTCCCGAACTCCCGCGGACGCCCCCACCGCCGCGTTCAGGGCCCCCTTCGCCGCCCCGATTTTCTGCGCGGCCCTGCCGAAATTTCTCTGCTCCACTTCGGCCGCCGCCACGGCCAGGGAGTCCACGACGACGTCGAAATCCGCTTTCAACTTCGCCCGGGCCAGCGCACGCTCCAGCTGAGACTTCTGCGCCTCGAGGACTTCTTTCTCCAGCGTCCTGATCCTGGCCGTGAATTCCTCTTTCTGGCCCGCCGCAAGCTGCCTGAGCTCTTCGACCTTGTGCTCCCGTTGGAAGTACCCGATGCCGAATCCCGTCGCCAGCGCGACCATCAAGAGGACTGCACCCACGGCGACATTGCGCACCGTCGTCTTCAGGCCCGTGCGTTCTTGGGTCCCGTTCATGTGCCCCCCTCCGGCGTCCAGGCTATCCGCCGCGTTCCGGGCCAGCCCGATCAGCCGCGCGCCCCTGCCTCCCTTCCCGCGATTCCTCTGGGACGGCCCGCGCCGGACCCCCGCCCGATCCTCGCACCACGTTCTCCAGTCGATTCAGCGCATCCGCCGTCTTCGTCCGCAGCACATCCACGGCGGATCCCACAGACTTCCCCTGCCCACGCAGATCCTTCATGCCGCCCGTGCGCCTATAGGCCAGCAGCCCAACGACGAGGGCCGTCAGGGCAATAATGAGGGTGACGATCTCCATGGCAACCCCTCCACCGTTCACCGTTTCCCGGCAACAATCGCCTCACTGGTCGTTATCGGATTATACGTCGATTGCGACCAAGTGGTGGGCGAAAGAGGGTTCGAACCTCTGACCCCCTGCTTGTAAGGCAGGTGCTCTCCCGCTGAGCTATTCGCCCCCCCGCCCGCCCCGACAAGCGCACGGGGCACCGTTAGGATCCCGTCCGCAAAGGCCAGGGGGCCCTCGGCTCCTCTCTCGGGATCACCACGATTCCGCTCTCCGTCACGAAGAACTGCTCCCGATCCCGCTCCCGATTGTAGCCGATCTCGGTCCCCGGGGGCACGTGGACGTTCTTGTCGACGATCGCCCGGCGAATCCGACAGCCCCGGCCGATGACCACCCGGTTCATGATCACGGAGTCCTCGATCAGACAGTAGCTGTGGATCCGCACGTTGGGGCTGATGACCGAACCGCGGACCAGGCTGCCGCTGATGATCGTCCCTTCCGACACGATGGAGTTCAGAGCGGTCCCCCGGCGCCCCTCCTCGTCGAAGACGAACTTTGCCGGCGGGGCGCCGTAGCCGACGGTCCGGATCGGCCAGCTCCGATTATACAGGTTGAAGACCGGATCGATCGCCCGGAGGTCCATGCTCGCCTCGTAGTAGGCATCAATGGTCCCGACATCCCGCCAGTAGCTCGCCTCTTCCCCCTTGAGGGGCGTAGGGATCCGATTCTTGCGGAAATCGTATGCGTACACCAGTCGCCCCCCCGCGACGAGGGAGGGGATGATGTCGCGGCCGAAGTCATGGGTGCTCGTCGATTGCCCCGCATCGTCGTGCAGCGTCTTCAGGAGCAGTTCTGTCTCGAAGAGATAGTTGCCCATGGAGGCCAGGGCATACTCCGGCTCGTTCGGAATCGCCCTCGGCTGGCGGGGCTTCTCCTCGAATCCCACGATCCGCCAGGAGGAATCGACCTCGAGGACCCCGAAGCTCAATGCCTCCTCGATTCGGACCGGGACCACCGCCACCGTGGCCTCGGCGCCCACGGCCCGGTGATGTTCGACCATCTGGTGGATGTTCATCTTATAGACGTGATCGGCGCCGAAGACGGCCACGATCTTCGGATCGGCCCGCTGGATCAGTTGGAGGTTCTGATAGACGGCATCGGCCGTCCCTTGATACCAGTCGTCCCCCATCTGCATCTGGGCCGGTACCGGGATGACGAAGTGATCCTCGAGGACGCTGGAGAAGCCCCAGGCCTCCCGGATGTGCTCGATGAGGGATTGGGATTTGAACTGGGTGAGGATGTACATCGCGTAGATGCCGGAGTTGATGAAATTCGACAGGACGAAATCGATGATTCGATACTTTCCGCCGATGGGGACCGCCGGCTTGGCCCGGTCCTTGGTCAGCGGATAGATCCGCTCCCCGCGTCCCCCGGCCATGACCACGCCCAGGACATCCATCACTTCCTCCTCTCTTACCACCTTAAGCCGACGGTCGCGCTTGCGTCAAGCCGGAAAACGGCCACCCGCGCCCGGATGGATGTCGCGAGGGCGCGGCCAACGGCCGGTGCCGCTGGGTTCCGTCACTTTCGCGAACCGGTCAGGAGAGGCCACGTGACCGGGCAGCGATCAGAAATCGCGTGGGAAGCCCCGAAAGTTGCGCAGCCCGAAAATCTCCTTGGGGGGTCTTGACAAGGTCGGCGCTCTGATTATATTTCCAGGCGGAAAAAATGAGAGAGCGGTGGCGCAAGGAGGTGATGAGCGATGTTGATGCGTCGTCGATGGTCTCCGTTTGAGGGCCTCAGCACGCTGCACCGCGAGGTCGATCAGCTCTTCGATCGATTCTTCGCGGCATCTGCTCTTTCCGGCCGCGGTCGCCGCACACCACGACATCCCTGGCCCCCGCACGCAGGGTCAGCCCGAGCGGGAGGGAAGCAACACAACGCACAGCCATTCACCGTCGCTCGAGCCCGAGATTACCCGGAGGCCCGAGGCGGCGGCCGCGCCGGTCAGCGTCTCTTCCTCCTCGACCAGGATGCCCGAGACGACCAGGCGCCCTCCAGATGCCAGGAGACCCTGAAGGGTACCCACGAGCGGGTAAAGGGTCTTCGTATCGAGATTCGCGACGACGAGCTCGAACTCCGCCCCGCCCTTGAGGGCCTCGGGCCCGCCGTGCAGAATCTGGATCTGATCGGCGCCGGCGTTGAGGGCACAGTTTCTCGCGGCGGCGGCGCAGGCCTCCGGATCGGTGTCGCAGGCAACCACGCGTTCCGCGCCGAGGACGGCCGCGGCGATGCCGAGGATGCCGGTCCCCGTCCCGACGTCGAGCACCCGTGGCCCGGGAACCGAATCCCACTCGTCCATAAACGCTTCGAGGGCTTCCAGGCACATGCGCGTCGTGGCGTGGTGCCCGGTCCCGAAACTCATCCCGGGGTCGATCCGGACCACGCGCCGATCCGTCGGGAAGCCTTCGTCCTCCCACGGAGGCGCGATGACAAGCCGCCTGCCAACCGGAAGCGGCCGGAAGTGCGCCTTCCAGGCGCTTCCCCAGTCCTCGATCGGGATCTCACGGACCTCGATCCGGTTCTCCCCGCCGGCGAGGCCGAGCATTTTGAGGGAGTCCCGGTATCGGGCGAGCCGCGCCACGATCTCCATCACGGGCGTCGCGGCACAAAAGCTCGCCCGGATGCGGATCCCGTCCGGCTCCTCGGCCGCGTCCTCGGTGACGAGACCGAGCGCCCCCTCACTCAAGAGGAAATCAGCGAGCGCGTCTGCGGTCTCGTCCGTTCCGACGACGGTGATCTCCACGTACTTCTCGCCGACGCCTGATCTCTGCGTTGCCAGAGCCCTCCACGGTTTTGGGTCACGAAGCGCCAAGCGCCGCACGACCCCGGTCCGGGTGACCTGCTCCCTCGCCCCGCGCGCCCATGGGGCGGGCCTTACCGGCCGCGGAAGTGCGGCTGGCGCTTTTCCAGGAAGGCCTTCGTCCCCTCGATGAAGTCCTCGGTGCCGCGCAAGAGACCAAAGCTATTGGCTTCGAGGTCCATGCCCTGTTCAAGGGTCACGTCGCCAGCCTGCCGGACGCACTCCATGATCACCTTCACGGCTATTGGCGCCTTGGTTGCCAGGCTGGCGGCCACCGACTGGACCTTGGGCATCAACTCTTTGGCCGGCACCACGCCGTTGACTATCCCCAGCCGCAGAGCCTCGGCGGCATCGAACGTCTCTCCCAGCAGCAACAGCTCCATAGCCTTCTTCTTTCCTATGAGAGATGGAAGCTGCTGGGTGGCACCCCATAAGGGGTTGAGGCCCAGGTTTACCTCGGGCTGGCCGAACTTGGCCCCTTCGGACGCATAGGCCAGGGTGCAGGCGTAGACCAGCTCGAAACCACCCCCGAAGCAGTAGCCATTGATCGCAGCGATAACGGGCTTGCCGAGACCTAAAATCAACATGGGGAGGGAGTCGCCGCTCCCCAAAACCCCGCTTGTGGGGAACTCGTGAAGTTCGCTGATATCGGCTCCGGCGATGAAGGCTCTTTCGCCTGCACCGGTGATGATGACGACCCGGACGGCCTCGTCGTCCCGCGCCGCCATGAACGCCGAGTGGAGCTCCGCTATCGTGGCACGATTTAGGGCGTTCAACACTTTGGGCCGATTGACCGTGATGGTGGCGATGCCGTCGGCCGCCTCGACCAGGATGTTCGTGTACGTCATCTCCGCCTCCCCTGCCTCGGGGCAGTCCTCACACCGTCAGGACCAGCTTCCCGTAACTGCCGCGGCTTTCGAGCAGTCTGTGCGCCTCGGCCGCCTCCTTCAGGGGGAAGACGTTCCCGACCACCGGTGTGATCCGGCCATCGTCCAGAAGCCTGACGAGCTCGCGACCCGACGCCCCCACCGAATCCGGCTGCCGCATCATCATCACACCGAGGTGCATGCCGATGACGGCAAGACCCTTCATCACCATCAGACCCAGATGCAGGGTTGGATTGGCGCCGCCGGACAGGCCCAGGGCGATCAGCCGGCCCGTGGGACCCAGGACCCGCAGGCTCTTCTCAAAGACCTCGCCACCGACCGATTCCAGCACGAGATCCGCACCCCTCCCGCCCGTCCACCGCTTCACGGCCTCGACGAAGTCCGCCGTCCGATAGTTCACCGCTTCGTCGGCGCCGAGGCCTTTCACTCTGGCGAGTTTCTCGTCGGACCCCGCCGTGGCGAATACTCGCGCCCCCCAGATCTTGGCGAGTTGGACGGCCGCCGTCCCCACGCCCCCTCCCGCCGCATGGATCAACACCGTCTGCCCCGGCTGAAGCTGTCCATGGGTCTTGAGCGCGTGGTAGGCGGTGAGGAAGACGATTGGAACGGCCGCCGCCTCCTCGATGTCCAGCTTCTCGGGGACGGGGATGGCAAAGGCCCCCGGAATCACGGCCCGCTCGGCGTACCCTCCCTTCGGGGCGAATCCCATGACCCGCCGCCCCACCTGGACCCCGTCGACGCCCGGCCCCACTTCCGCCACCGTGCCGGCGATTTCGAACCCCATGAGGAAGGGGGGCGGTGTCGGCGTGGGGTACAGGCCCCTCCGCGCCAGCGTGTCGGCGAAATTCACCCCCGCCGCCTCGACCTCGACCAGGACCTCTCCGGGGCCCGGCCGGGGATCGGGGACTTCCTCGTACCGGAGTACTTCCGGCCCACCGAACTCGTGTACGCGGATCGCTTTCATGAATCGTCCCTCCTTCCGGCTCTACGGTAGGGAGCATCGACCGAAATCCAGGGGCAAACGTATGGGACCCCTGATCCGGATCGTGCCCCGAAGGAGCGCCCACAGGATGTTTTTTTCCTTCGCAGCCAGGCGGTATCGAGGGCGGGGCCGCGGTTGAGTGCAACTATACGTATGTGTTCAAAACAATTACGCCGACCGGGTTGCTCCGATCACCGTAGCGAGATCCGACAACAGCCCTTCCAAGCGTTCCCGCCCAACATCCCTGGCCATGCGGTCCTGGACCTCCTTCCAGAGCGGGTACGCCTGCGCAAGCGCGGCACGCCCGCGGCTCGTCACGGCCACCTCCCGTTCGCGCCGGTCCCCCCCGCGGCTCACCCGAATGAATCCCTGCCGCTCGAGCAGCTGCAGGTTGCGCGTCAGTGTCGTGCGATCCGTCACCGTTACCTTGGCCAGCCGGCTCACGGTCAGCGGCCCCAGTTTCATGGTGACCGCCAGAATGGACAGTTGCGTCACGCGCAGCCCGCTGGCCCGCATCCGCTCGTCGTAGAGCTGGGTGACGGCGCGGGCGGCCTTGCGGAGATTGAAGCAGAGACACATTGCTCCTTCCTCGGCGAGCTTCCCCAGCCGCTCCCGTGCCGACCCTCGCCCCGGCTTCACCATCTCCCCACCCCCGACGCGCGATTTCCCTCGCTCGTGCCGGACGCGCGCGCTATTATGTGTATATACATCTATTTTAACCGTGTCAAGCGATTTTTCCGCGACGGTGCACCGGGGCCCCCTGCCCCGCCCTGAAGACCTTCGGGCCATATAAGTTCTTGCTTGCGCAGATGTCCTATATGTTGTATATGGATGCGAAATGAGCTCGATATTTTGGGGGATAACGGGCAACTCGGGGGTGAAGAGGGATCGGTATCCGGCCCAGAAAGGAGTTGCGGGGCATCGAAGGACGTGATATATGGTCCGCTTCGAGTGCCGCCACTTGATGAGTCATTGACGTTCCCGCGTCCGCAGGGGCAATGTCCTGGCGGATAGGCTCGCACCAACCGAAAGGTTCCGCGTGAACAGGGAGCGTTCGATGTCCGCGCCCGCCATCCGTCCCGATCTCGTCGTCTACTTCTCGATGGAGGTTGGTTTCCATCCCGCCGTCCCCACCTACGCGGGCGGCCTGGGCGTCCTCGCGGGAGACACCCTTCGGTCCGCCGCCGATCTCGGGATCCCCATGGTCGGCGTAACCCTCGTCCACCGCAAGGGCTACTTCTACCAGCACCTCGACCCCTGCGGGAACCAATCGGAGAGCCCGGCCACCTGGGCCCCCGAAGAGGTGCTCGAGCCGGTCCCCACCCGCGTCACGGTCCAGATCGAAGGGCGGCCCGTCCATGTGCGCGCGTGGCGCTACCGCCTCCGGGGTGTCTCTGGCCAGACGGTCCCCATCTATTTCCTGGACACCGCCCTGCCCGAGAACAGCCCGTGGGATCAAACGCTCACGGACTTTCTCTATGGTGGAGACGACCACTACCGGCTGTGCCAAGGGGTGATCCTGGGTTTCGGAGGGGTGGCGCTGCTCGAGGCGTTGGCGCCCGAGGTGCACATTTGCTACCACATGAACGAGGGCCACTCCGCGCTCCTTGCTCTGGCGTTGCTCGAGCGGCAAACCGAACGCCGAGGCCTGCATGCCGCCACGGATGCGGATGTCGAGGCCGTCCGGCGCCA
>Ga0299906_10001970_pt1 | contig 17325 bp, 12 predicted proteins | sample RVTome_14_FD_200259 | JGI IMG/M metagenome (GOLD analysis project Ga0299906, IMG submission 200259) | Soil microbial communities from uranium-contaminated site in the Upper Colorado River Basin, Wyoming, United States - RVT145D125 (version 2) ...
GTCCACGTCCAATGCAGGCGGCGAGATCACGACGCTGGAAGGCCTGGCCCGGGACGGCGTATTGCATCCGCTGCAGCAGGCCTGGATCGAGGGACAGGTGCCGCAGTGCGGGTTCTGCCAGAACGGCCAGATCATGACGGCCGTGGCGCTTCTGGACAGGAATCCGAATCCCACCGACGCCGAGATCCGCGAGGGCATGAACCGGAACCTGTGCCGATGCATGACCTATTACCGCATTCAGGCCGCGATCCGGCGCGCCGCCGGGGTGATGGCGGCCCGGGGCGCCGCCGGTGGCGGGGAGGTGGTCGCATGACAGCCTTCACGCGCGTTCCCAGAGAGGTCGAAGAGCTGCTCGCGAAGCGGACGGGGGCGACCAGCCGGAGAGCCTTCCTCAAGGCTTCCGGGTTCATGGTCGTCAGCCTGAGCGCGGCCGGCACGCCGCTGGCCGGAGCCGTGACGCCGCGTCGGGAGACGGCCCAGGCCGCGGGTCCGTATCCCGATCCGGACTACCTGCAACTGGATTCGTGGGTCGTCATCCACGAGGACAACACGGCGACCTTCTACGTCGGCAAGACCGATTGCGGCCAGGGCACCGGGACGGCTTTCCGGCAGATGATGTGCGACGAGCTGGATATGGCCTATGAGCAGTCCAGCCTGATCATGGGCAGCACGGACCTCACCGTCGACCAGGGCGGGTCGGGCGGTTCCGACGCGATTCAGACAGACGGCCCACCGATGCGGCGGGTGGCCGCCGAGGCCCGGAGGATCCTGCTGGAGCTGGCCTCGGAACAGTTCGGTGCGCCGGTCGGTCAGCTTGTCGTGCGCGGGGGTGTGGTTACCGTTCAGGGGGATCCTGACCGCCGTACCACATACGGCGCGCTGATCGGGGGCCGGAGGTTCGGCGTTACGCTGACAGGGAGCAACATCAACGCGACGACGGGTGTGGCGAGCGTGAAGCCCGTGGAGCAACTCGAGCTGGTCGGCCAGTCGATCCCTCGGTACGACATCCCGCCGAAGGTCGATGGCTCGCTCGAATGGGCCGTCGACGTGAAGCTCCCCGGCATGGTTCACGCCAGGAACGTCCGGCCGCCGGTCGCGGGCGCCCGTTTGGTCAGCATCGACGAGAGTTCTGTGCGCGATCTGCCCGGCTTCGTGGCGGTCGTCAGCCGGGGAAACTACCTGGCGGTGGTCTCGGAGCGCGAAGAGCAGGCGATCGATGCTTCCCGCGCGCTCCGGGTCGAATGGGAAAGGCCCCGGACCGAGCCGTTCCCGACGTCGGATGAGTTGTACAGCTACATGCGGAGCGCGACGCCGACCTCGAGCGGGAACCCGCAGGTCGTGGGAGATCCCGACGCGGCCCTGGCCGCCGCGGACCAGGTGATCGAGGTCGAATACGATTTTCCGTTCCAGGGACACACGGCCCTGGGCCCGGCCCACGCGCTGGCCGATCCTTCGAACGGCGAGATGACGATCTACTCGAACGACATGAAGTCCTATGGGCTCAGGACGGGCGTCGCCGAATTTCTGGGGATGCCGCGGGACCGGGTGCGCGTCGTCTGGATGGAAGGCCCGCAGGCCTACGGCCGGACGGCGGCCGATGATGCGGGCTTCGAGGCGGCATTCCTGGCCAACGAGCTGGGCCGTCCCGTTCGCGTCCAGTGGATGCGGGACGAAGAGACGGCCTGGGACACGAAGGGTCCGGCGTTCACGTTTACGCTGCGCGGCGGGCTCGACGCCCAGGGCAACCTGGTCGCGTTCGATTACGATTCGCGGGCGGCCGATTACAACCACGTCGGCTACAACGAACCGGACACGGTCCTGATCGCGCAGCTCATGGGCATGCGGCGGGCAAATCCGGCGCGCGGCGGCGGTGCCACGCCGTCGGAGATGTACGCCATTCCGAACCGGCGCATGAAGTCCGACGTCGTCGGCCTGCCCCTTGTTTGGGAAACGCCGCTGCGCACGGGAAACCTCCGGGATCCGAACGGCCCGCAGGTGACTTTCGCTTCGGAATCGTTCATCGACGAGCTGGCCGCGGCCGCGAACGCCGACCCGGTCGAGTTCCGGCTGAAGCTGCTGCGGGGAAGCACGGCCGACGACAACGGGTTCCGGCGCGCCCGCTCGATCGCCGTGGTCGAGGCGGCCGCCCGGGCCTATGGCTGGGATGCCCGGCCGTCACCGAAGCCGCGTGAGAGCGGGAACATCATGACAGGCCGCGGCATCGCGTATTCCTTCCGGAGCCAGACGATCGTTGCCCAGATCGCCGAGGTCGACGTCGATCGGGAGACCGGTCGCATATGGGTGAAGCGGCTCGTCTGCGCACACGACTGCGGCCTGGTCATCAACCCGGAGGGACTGCGCGGGACCATCGAGGGGGGAATGATGCACTCGCTCAGCCGGGCGCTCCACGAGGAAGTCCGGTTCGACACCGAAAAGGTCACCAGCGTCGACTGGATCTCTCATCCCAGTCTCACTCATGCCGATGCGCCGGAACGAATCGACGTCGTGCTGGTGAACGGAGATCCTGATCCGAACCGGCCCGATCTCCCTCACTACGGAGCGGGCGAGGCCGTCTGCAAGCCTCTGATCGCCGCCGTCGGCAACGCGATTTTCGACGCGACCGGCGTGCGCCCGCGCCGCGTCCCGTTTCGGTAGGGGGACAGGTCACACTTTTCGCTGTTTCTACGGAATATCATATATCGGTGAGCCGCTGCGGTTAACGTTGTAGAATAGGTCCACCCTTTCTTAGCCTGGAGACATCGGCCAGAAGCGCTCCCCCGGCTGCGACCGCAATCGGCCTCCTGTCTTCTCCGTAATTCTTTGCAAATGGCACGACGTGCCCGCGTCGTATTTCCCGGTCTTCCTCATCACGTCACCCAGCGCGGCAACCGCCGCCAGGACGTGTTTCGTGATGTCGACGACCGGTTGCGCTTCGTCGAGCTGCTGGCGGACCGAACCGCGAGAGCTGGGCTCCGAATCTGGGCCTATACTCTGATGACGAATCATGTCCACCTCATCGTCGTTCCGGAAGAGAAGGAGTCGCTCGCCAACGCGATGCGGGATTGCTTGTCTGACTACGCCCGCTGCTTCAACGTTCGCGCGGGATGGACCGGCCACCTGTGGCAGAATCGTTTCTATTCGTCCGTACTGGGCCCGGATCATCTGTGGAACGCCGTTCGGTACGTGGAGCGCAATCCGGTGCGTGCCCGTCTGGTTCAGCGAGCCGAAGACTATCCGTGGTCGAGCGCGGCCTACCATTGTGGAGTGCGCGTCACGGACCCTCTCCTCTCACCCGAATCCCCGCTCGTTGGGGCCCGAGAAGACTGGTCAGGTTGGTTGAAGGAGTTCAACGACGAAGCTGACGATGAACTCCTCCGTCGTAACACCCGCACAGGCATGCCTTCGGGCTGCGACGCGTTCATTCGGCGACTGGAACGTGAACTCGGCCGGAGCATCGCTCCGCAACAACGCGGTCCGGATCGGGCGCAGGGACGTGTTCGGCGTTGAGGTATGGAAAACTGTATAAACTTCAACTGGTGTAGCCTGTCCCCACTCCATTCGACAGGGTGCCGATGCCGTCGATCGTGATGTGGACGACGTCGCCGGCCTGGAGCGTGAAATCACTCTCGGGAACGATTCCCGTACCGGTCATCAGCATCACGCCGTTGGGGAAGGAGTTGTCGCGGCCGAGCCAGTCGATCAGCTCCTCGAACGACCGGGCCATCTCCGCAATCGAGGTGTGACCTTCGAAAGCGACCGCATTCCCGCGCCGGATCACGAGCCGGATGCCGATTTCCTTACGCGGCGGCATGGCGTCGGGGAGCGTGATCCAGGGGCCGATGCCGGCCGACTGGTTGTAGATCTTGGCCTGGGGCAGGTACAGGGGATTGTCCCCCTCGATGTCCCGGGAGCTCACGTCGTTGCCTATCGTGAAGCCGACCAGCCGGAGCCTTGAATTCAGGACCAGCGTCAGCTCGGGCTCGGGCACGTTCCATTTCGAGTCGGTTCGAATTCTGATCGGTTGTCCGTGTCCCACTACCCGATGCGGCGTGGCCTTCATGAACAGCTCGGGCCGTTCGGCGGCGTATACCCTGTCGTAGTATGACGCTGCTGGTCCGGATTCTTCCATACGCGCGGCGCGACTGCACTTGTAGGTGACGCCGGCCGCCCAGACTTCCTGAGCGTCGATGGGCGGCAACAGGGAGACGTTGGCCAGAGGCGTGACCTGGGGCCTGTCGACGAGGGACTCCACGAGAGCAAGCGGGTCGTCCGCCTCCAGAATCGCGGCCAGGGTCGACGGCCCTCCGGAAAGGTTGAGCCGCGTGAGCCGGTCGCCGTCGACGACACCCACGGCCGGCTCGTAGGAAGGCAAACGGTACCTGGCCAGCTTCATCGCGCTTCAATGCCCGGGCAGATACCCACCCAGCAGCGTCCGCGGCCAACCGGCGGCTTCGACGATATAGTCGCGCGACCCGGTGGCCAGCCGATGGATGCGGTTCAGATCCACGTCGACGAGCTCGCCCCGCCACTTCCGGATCCGGCCCCGTATGAAGACAGCCTCGACGTTGCTCGTGTCCATGCCCAGCACGACAGCCCCGTAGGCATTGTTGACCGGCATCACGTTTATCCGGTCGGTACGCAACAGGATCATGTCGGCTTCTTTCCCAGGTGTGAGAGAGCCGATCTTGTCCTCAAGCCAGTTGTCGCGAGCACCCTGCACGGTCGCGAACCCGAGCACGTCTTTCACTGTCAGCAGATCGGGCGCGTTCGCCTCTCCCGCAGCCCGGCGGGCGAGCGCCTGCATGCGTTGCAGGCTGAAGACGGTCCGCATTTGCGTAAAGAACTCGCCCGGAATCTCCGTCTCGACATCGGTGCTCAGGCTGGGCCGGATGCCGTGATCGAGCGCCTGCTGGATCGGAGGGATGCCGTGACCCATTTGCATTTCGATCGGACAGGCGATCGAAACGTGGCTTCCGTTGTCCGCGATCAGCCGCCATTCGGCTTCGGTGAGGCTGGGACAGTGAATGCACGTGACGTCGGGCCCCATGGCCCCGGCTACGGCAAGGAGCTGTCCCGAGCCGTTGGCGTGGACCGTAATCGACGCCCCGACCGCTCGCGCGATCGCCCATTGCCCGGCGTCGATGCCGGCGGCCATGGCAAGCGTTAACAACTGATCATCTGACGAGAAATGCGTATCGCGGAGCCGGCGGATATCGTCCGGGAACCGGTTGAGCGGACCCGGGGTCCCGCCGCCAAACGCGTAAACGCCGCGGATCCCGGATTCGCGCAGGCCCTCGATCGCCGCGTCGGTATGTTCCGGTGTGTTGCCGATGTGCGACCAGTCCAGCAGCGTCGTGACGCCGGCGTTGATCGCGCCGAGCGCGCTGGTGAGATCCCCGATGTACGCGTCCTCGGGGCGGAACGCCGCTCGCGCGGTTCCGGTGATGTCGCGCGTGTAGTCGCCGAGCAGGCCATTCGGCAGAATGTTGCGCAGGGCGCCCTGCCAGATATGCCGGTGCGTATCGACGAAGCCCGGAATCGCGATCAGGTGCTCCCCATCGATGACGGCGTCCGCCGTCACTTCGAGATCCGGCTGGACCGCGGCGATCCGCGTGCCTTCGACGAGGACGTCGGCCCGGTCGAAGTCTCCGACGTTGGGATCCATCGTGAGGACGCAGGCATTGCGAACGAGCTTCCGGTCGCCGGTCGGGAGGCCTGCCGCTGTCTGCCCGGATGGCTGGCGCTGTGCCTGAGGCGCGCAACCCGCCGCGGCCGCGACAATCGCCCCCGCGATCAGCTCGCGGCGGGAGATCCCGGACAGGGTTTCGCCGGGAGTCGTGGGTTTCGAAACCTTGTGTTTCACCGGTTCGGATTCTATGACATTTTCCGTCAGAAGAGGGGACAGTCACCCTATCCCGACCTGCGCGTCGAAACGCAGAGCTTGATGGACGCCGCGCCGGCGCGGGAAGAGCGAATTCCGGCCGTCTTCCGCGCCTGCTTCCGTCCGACCTGGATCAGGCCGTTGCCGGGATCCTGAAGAACGTTTCGTACACGGCTTCGTTCGCGGCGTTGAGTTCCACCTGCAGCGCATCGATGAACTCGTGAACGCCCTGCGCCTGGATTTCCGCGACGGCTGTGTAATCGAGCCGGGAGCGCAGCCGTCCGAACCGTTGTTCGGCCGTGTTCCTGAACGTGCGCTCGGGAGTGCCGAGGACGGCGCGGACCCTGCTCTCCGACTCCATGACGCAGTGGTGAATCGACCGGGGGAATTCCGTGTCCAGGATCAGAAAGTCCACCATCCGGTCGGGCACGATCCGCCGGTGCTTCTTGCGGTACATCTCCAGGGCACTGACGGACCTGAGCAGCGCTGCCCAGAGGATGTCGTCGTACGGACGGGCAGTGTCGTTTTCCAGAGGAATAGAGAACAGGTAGCGCACATCGAGCATTCGGGAGGTGTTGTCGGCCCGCTCGATCATCCTTCCGAGGCGGCAGAAATGCCAGCCTTCGCCGTGAGACATCGTACCGTCGGTGATGCCCGCGATGAGCTGACAGCCTGTGATGATATCGTCGAACCAGTCCTGCGAGGTCAGACCGGCCCTGGCGTCCGAACCCACTTTGAGATACAGCCGGTTGATTTGCTCCCACATCTCGAGGGTGATGAATTCGCGTACCGAGCGCGCGTTCGACCGGGCCGCGCGAATGCTGGCCAGAATCGAGCTGGCATTGTCTTCTTCGTAGGTGAGAAACCGCACGACGTTGTCCTGGGTCGGGACTCCGTATCGCGCCTCGAAGAGGTTCTCACCGCCCATGGCCTCGATGAGCGGATTCCACTGGTTGACCGTGGAGGGCAGGTCGAGCGTCAGATATCCGTTCACCGCCACGAGGCGGGCGACGTTTTCGGCGCGCTCGACGTAGCGGCTGGTCCAGTAGAGGGAGTCGGCGACACGGCTGAGCATCGCTCTACTGCTGCCCGCTGCCGTTGTGTGCGCCCGGAGCGTCGGCGCCGGAAAGGACCCAGGTGTCCTTGCTGCCGCCTCCCTGCGACGAGTTGACCACCAGCGAACCCGGTTTCAGCGCGACGCGCGTCAGCCCGCCGGGCAGGACGTAAATATCGTCGCCGCCGTAGAGAATGTAGGGCCGGAGATCCACGTGGCGGCCTTCGAAGTGATTTCCGGCGATCACCGGGACGCGGGAGAGGGACAACGTCGGCTGGGCGATATAGTTCCGCGGATTCTTACGGATGCGGTCACGGAACTCATGGCGATCCGCTTCGGTCGAGTGCGGACCGACCAGCATGCCGTAGCCGCCGGCTCCGTTCACGTTCTTGACGACCAGCGTGTCGAGATTTTCGAGAACGTGTTCCCGTTCCTTGTCGTCGGAGCAGAGAAAGGTCGGTACGTTCTCAATAATCGCGTCCTCGCCGAGATAGTAGCGAATGATCCTGGGTACGTACGAATAGACAGCCTTATCATCGGCAATGCCGCAGCCCGGAGCGTTCGCCAGGGCCAAACGCCCGTTACGGAACGCCTCGAATATACCGGGCACGCCCAGCAGCGAATCCCTTCGGAAAACCTTCGGGTCCAGGAAATCGTCGTCGATCCGGCGGTAGATCACGTCGACCCTCTGAAGTCCCCGGGTCGTTCGCATCGAGACGTGACCGCCGGACACGATCAGATCGCGGCCCTCGACCAGCTCGACGCCCATTTCCCGAGCCAGAAACGCGTGCTCGAAGTAGGCGGAGTTGTACGGACCAGGCGTCAGGACCGCGACAGTCGGGATGCCGTCCGGCCGGGGGGACAGCGACTCGAGCATCGACAGGAGGTGGCTCGCGTAGTCGCTGACCGGCACGACGTGGGAGGTCCTGAACACGACGGGAAACGTTTCCTTGAGCACCCGCCTGTTCTCGAGCACGTAGGACACTCCGGACGGGCAGCGCAGGTTGTCTTCCAGAACGAAGTACTGGCCGGTGCTGTCTCTCACCAGATCCGTTCCGGTGAGGTGGCACCAGACGCCCCGGGGAGGTTCGAGCCCGACGCACTGCCGGCGAAACGACTGCGCCGACAGGACCAGATCGGCCGGAACGACTCTGTCCTTCAGTATCTTCTGATCGTGATAGATGTCGTCGATGAACAGGTTGAGCGCCCGGACGCGCTGCTTGAGGCCGGCTTCGAGCTGCCGCCAGTCCCCGGCCTCCACGATGCGTGGAATAATGTCGAAGGGAAAGATCCGCTCGGTGCCGGCCTCTTCCCCATAGACTGTGAACGTGACTCCCGTGCCGAAGAAAGCCTGTTCGGCGGATCTCTGTCTGGCCGCGAGCTCGCCGTCGGGGAGCGAGTCGATCCGGCTGGCGAGCCGTTGGGAGCCGGGGCGGGGCCGGCCCCTGGCTTCGAACATCTCGTCATAAAACGGGCCCGGATCGTAAGAATCGAATCGCATACGCTGGGAGGGTACAGAAGACGTGATCGTCGTAAACCCCAGGGAGCACCTATCATACAACATACGGCTGGGGCGAAATCTCCTCCTCCTCTTGCGTGGTAGTGTTCTGACTTGACCTTCGGGAATTCCAGGCTATTTCCTTGCCGCCTGAGATCCGGAGTTTTCCGGAGAAGTAAACAGGACTCTGTTCGAATTCCGTCGAATCAGGACACTACCACTTGCGCCGGGCTCGTAAATAGGGCTATTCAGAGTCTTCGGGTTCGTTTCGAACGAGAGCCGAGCGTGATAACTATGTCCACCCCCAGAAAACTCTGGACCTCTGCAGGGAGCCGGCCTGAACCATGAGCGTCCGCAACATCGTTTACAAGCCCCTGGCCGGGCATTACGACGAGATGATGACGGGCGACGGGCCGATCCGTAGCCACTGGGCGCGCCTCATCGGGCAACTGGAAGGCCTCGGCGCCGAGGGACTCGACCGCAGGATCCGCGACGCGCGGCGGATCCTGCGCGAGAACGGGGCGACGTTCCACGCCCAGAAGGACGCCACCGGCGAGGATCGGCCCTGGCCGCTTGATCTCATTCCGGCCGTGATGACCGGCGGGGAGTGGGAGGTCGTCGAACGGGCGGTTTGCCAGCGGGCCACGCTTCTCAACGAGGTTCTGAAGGATCTCTACGGCCCGCAGAAGCTGGTTCGCGAAAACCTGCTGCCGCCGGAACTTATCTATGCCCATGCGGGCTTCCTGCGCGCCTGTCACGGTCTCGAGCCCCGCGGCGGGGTCTGGCTCACGACCTACGCGGTGGATCTGGCCCGGTCCGCAGACGGCGCATGGTGGTTCATCAGCGACCGTACCGAGACTCCCACCGGAGCGGGTTACGCCCTCGAGAACCGTCTCATCGTCAATCGCGTTCTTTCCGAGGCCTTCGAGAGTCTTGGAGTCCGGCGTCTGGCTGCGTACTTCCAGCGGCACCGCCAGACGCTGACCGCAGCGGGAGGCGAGAACCCGCGCGTGGCCCTCCTGACCCCGGGTCCGGCGGCCGAGACCTATTTCGAGCATGCCTATCTGGCGCGGTACCTCGGCTACACGCTGGTCGAAGGCCCCGACCTCATCGTGCGCGACCAGAAGGTGCATCTCAAGACCCTGGGCGGCTTGCTTCCCGTCGACGCGCTGCTCAGGCGTCAGGAATCGAGGACGTGCGACCCGCTGGAGTTTTCCGACAACTCGGTTGCCGGAACGCCGGGGCTGGTGGAAAGCATTCGTGCCGGCAACCTCGCGGTTGCCAACGCGCTCGGCAGTGGACTGGCGGAATCGCCGGCCCTGATGGCCTTTCTGCCTGCTCTCGCCCGGTACCTGCTGAACGACGACCTCCTGATCCCCTCGGTTGCGACCTGGTGGTGCGGTCAGGAGGGACCGCGTTCCGAGGCTCTGGCCAGGCTCGGAGAACGCGTCGCCAAGCCGGCCTTTCCGGGGCGCACGCGGGAGCGTTTCTTCGGCCGTCAGATGACGGAGAGTGAACTGGGAGAGCTCGGCGAGCGCATCCGGAAGAGCCCGGCCGATTATGTCGTTCAGGAGCAGCTATCCCTGTCGACCACGCCGGTCGTCGCGAAAGAGGGGCTCGAGCCCCGATTTCTGGTCATCCGCGCCTTTGCCGTCTACGACGGAGAGTCGTACACGGTGATGCCCGGCGGCCTGGCCCGCGTGTCCCGGTCGACCGCGGCTTTGGATGTTTCGGTGCTGAGCGGAGGCAGCAGCAAGGACCTCTGGATCCTCGGGGCCGACGACGAACCCCCGCTCACGTTCGTGAGACCGCCACCGGCCCCGGTCGACGTGAACCGCGCGACGTTCGATCTTCCCAGCCGGGTGGCCGAGAACCTCTATTGGCTCGGACGTTATGCCGAGAGGATCGACCAGACGGCGCGCCTCGTGCGTGCGACGCTGCCTTTGGTGTTCGAGGAGTCGTCCCGCCGGTCGACATCGGGGCTGTCCGGCGCGCTGAGCTTTCTGCGACGGATGGGCTACGCCCGTCCGGAAACCGACCAGAGGATACCGCTCACCGAGGATCTCCTGGAAGACGAGATCCGATGGGCGATCGTGTCGTCGGAAGGCCGCGGCAGCTTCGGATGGCAGATCCACCACCTGCACCGTCTGGCATGGCTCCTGCAGGACAGGCTTTCGACCGACGCCTGGAAGATCATCAGCCGCCTGGAGAACGACTACATCGCCGGCCGCGCAAACGGCGGATTCGAGCACGGTCTGGCGGATTTGCTGGATCGTGTCGTGATCAACCTGACGGCTTTCAGCGGAGATGTCGGCGCGGGCATGACCCGGGGCCACGGATGGCGGCTGCTCGACATCGGGCGCCGGCTGGAACGGGCCCTGCAGGTCCTCGAGCTGCTGCGTCACGGGTTGTCCGCCGTCACCGAAGACGAGAGGGCGCGGATCGAGCTGTTGCTCGAAGCGGCGAACGTGACGATCACCTATCGCTCCCGGTATCTGACGTCGCTCCAGGCGGATCTGACGATCGACCTGCTGCTCGTCGACGACGCGAACCCGCGGGCGGTCGCCTTCCAGCTCGACCGGTTGCGCCGCCATGTGGAGGAACTGCCGCGCGACCCGGCCCGCGGGCGCCGCTCTCCGGAAACACGGCTCGTCACGGCTGCACTTGCCGAAATCGAGCTTGCCGAGCTCGAGGAATTGGCCAACGTCGAAGACGGGCGGCGTCCCGCTCTCGCGAAGTTGCTGGACAAGGTCCGCCAGGCGCTGAGCGATCTCTCCGAACATCTGACGCTGGATTACCTGACCCACGCGAAGTTCTCGCCCCAGCGCCTGATTCCATGACTGCTCCGAGGGAGCGCGATCGAACCTTCCATGTCCTCCACACGACCGAATACGTGTATTCGGAGCCCGTCGTCGCTTCGATACATCGCGCGGTGCTCGCAATGCGGGACACTCCGCGCCAGAAGGTGCGCTACAGCCGTCTTGCCGTCGAGCCGGAGCCGTCGGGCCTGGTCACCCGCAGCGATTATTTCGGCAACAACCTGACGCGTTTCAGTGTCGACACTGCTCAGACTTTCCTGCGGGTGGACGCGGAGAGCGAAGTCGTCGTATGTCAGGAGCCTGCACCGGCGATTTCCGGCTCGATCGGCCTCGCATCGCTCGGCCGCCGCCTGCGTGAGGCCCGGACGCCTGAAGATCTTTCCGCACTCGAGTTCGTCTTCGATTCACGGTATGTTCCGCGGTCCGAACCCCTGGCGGCATACGCCGAGGCAGGCTTCGCGGGCGGTACGGGGTTTCTGGCCGGCGTGGCCGCGCTGATGCGCCGGATTCACCTGGAGTTCAAATACGACGCGACCGTCACCGAAGTCTCGACGCCCGTCGAAGAAGTGCTGGCCAGAAAGGAGGGTGTCTGTCAGGATTTTGCTCACCTGATGATCGGCTGTCTGAGGTCCCTCGATATTCCGGCTCGCTACGTGAGCGGATACCTTGTCCCATTACCAGGAGTCGTCGGGTACCAGGCCTCGCATGCGTGGGTGTCGGTTTACGCGCCAGGCGCCGGGTGGATCGACTTCGACCCGACCAACGACGTCATGCCTGCGGGCGGACACATCACGGTGGGATGGGGGCGGGACTATGGCGACGTCAGCCCTCTGCGGGGCGTCATGCTTGGGGGTGGAGAACACACGGTCCATGTCGACGTGAGCGTCGAGGACGGGGACAGTCACCTCGTATGACAAAATTGTCACACCAGGTGACTGTCCCTCGTTGCTTACCGCCCCGTGACGACCGGGAGGTCGGGGTCCCCGCCGCCAGGGGAGGACGAGGACTCCACCTTCCCGAAGTTGAGCGTGATGTTCTCGGTGGGACGATCGCCCGACGAGCTCTGGCTGCAGCTTCTCACTCTGGCATCGTCCATCACGTACTCGTTGTATCCACCGCTTGCACGGACGTGGACGACGACCTGTCCCAGGGACCTTCCTCCCGTGCAAGCCTCCGAGAGTTTCGGGCTCGACTTGTCGACCGTCTTGGCCAGAGTGAGCGAACCCGGGCCGTTGCCGATGGGCGCAGGCTGGCGCGCAGACGAGTTCGTCGCGCCCCAGCTCCAGGACTGGACCTCGATCCAGTCTCTGTGCGCACCGTCGGTCGCCTCGCCGTCGATCCCCTCGATCCTGATATACATGTCGACGGCCCTGGCGGCCTGGGGCGCGGCGATTCGAGGGTTGGCCCTTTCAGGTGTCGCGCGCGCCTGAGCGAATGACGCCGGGGCGAGGGCGATGCCGGCGATCAGCGCGGAAACAGCGACGAGGGAGCAGATTCTGGCGTAGCGGCGCATGCGTAGTCCTCCGGTTGAGTTTCACGATGACGATCGAAGTCTAGCATCCGGCCGCGGTCGGTGAAACGGACCGGAAGAGCGGCAGGGCCATATCACCTCTACGGGTCCGTCCGTACCGTCCAATCGTTGTCGAGACGTTCTGTGAGATCGATCGGATCGCCCACGCCGACAGACCCGCGCGCCACCTGATAGGCCCAAACCTGAAAATAGCTCAGCACGGCGCCGCCATAGATGGTGGAGAATGCCGCGTCCACCGCGTCGAGCCCGCAGCAGACCCGGATGCGGCCGATACGAGGAACATGGAAGCGGGGATCGGTCGTCAGCCACGTTCCGCCGACGTACACTTCGGCGTAGGCGTGGAAATCCATGTGGTCCTCCGGAGCGGGGAAGCCGATGTCGGGCAGGTGGCCGGTCACGTATCGGGTGGGCAGATTGAATGTGCGATTGAGTGCGATGGCAAGGTGCGCGAAGTCGCGGCAGACGCCATAGCCGCGCTGCAGGATGTCCCACGCCGACAAATCGGACTGACCGGACATGTAGCGATATTCTATGTTCTCGTGAATCCAGCGACTGATGGCCTGAACGCGCGGCATTCCGTGCTCGACGTGGCCGAATTTCTCCCAGGCGAAATCGCCGAGCTTGTCGGAGTCGCAATACCGGCTGGGAAGCGTATAGCGCAGAAGCGGGGCGGGAAGATCGTCCGGAGCCTCCGGATTCCCGGCGATAACGCCGTGGTTGTCCGGCTTCGACGAAACCGCGACGATGGCGTCGTGCCGGACACAATTGGTGCCGGGTTTCAGTTTCACGCGAGTCACGTCGTTCCCGTGGCTGTCTCTGAACTCCTCGGCCGGGAGGTCATCGCCCAGCGTCATCGCCTCGAACAGCACGGACCGGTTGGGATCCGAAGGAAGCCTCAGATTGAGGAGGAGCGAAGCCGTGCCCGCGACTTCATATGCGAGGCTGCACCCCACGCGAACGGTGATATCGAAGTCCGGCTGAACGTGGTACGGATGCACGCTGTAGTTCAGACTAACACATTGTGATGCTGATGCCGGAGGGGGGACTTGAACCCCCACGGGAGTTGCCCCCCGCCAGATTTTGAGTCTGGTGCGTCTGCCAATTCCGCCACTCCGGCAACACGGGCCCGATCAACGTAGCACTCTCGAAGAGTAACGGTCAACGGCGCGTCGAACGCCTGTCTATCGCAGTTCCGCCATAACATGCCGATACTTCTTGCAGTGCCCGGAGCAGGGCGGTAGCTTTCGATTGATGCGGACTTCGAGAAGCCAGGCGCTGCTCGTCCTGTGCGCGATGTGCGCCGCGTCGCTCCTCGCCCAGGAGGACACACGGTCGGGGAACTGGCCTTCGTTCCGGGGGCCGCAGGCCTCGGGCGTCGCCGACGGCCAGGATCTGCCGGACCGCTGGAGCGGCGAGACCGGCGAGAACATCCTGTGGCAGACGCCGATTCCCGGCCTCGGGCACTCGAGCCCGATTGTTTGGGGAGATCGCGTTTTCGTGACGAGCGCCGTCAGCAGCGATCCGGGCGCGATGTTTCGTCCGGGTCTCTACGGGGACGGCGACGCATCCGCCGACCGCTCGCGCCATCGCTGGATGGTGTACGCGATCGACAAAACGAACGGGGAAGTGCTCTGGGATCGGCTTGCCTACGAAGGCGAGCCGATCGACAAGCGGCACATCAAGTCCACGTATGCCAGTTCGACGCCGGCGACCGACGGCCGGGTCGTCGTTGCGTCGTTCGGATCCCATGGCGTCTACGCTTACGACGTCGCCGGCGGTTTCCTATGGAAATTCGACCCCGGGCGTATGGACGTCGGGGCCTACGACATCCCGACCTACGAATGGGGGCCGGCCAGCTCGCCCGTTATCTGGAACGATCTCGTCATCCTGCAGGTCGACACGCAGGGCGAGTCGTTCGTGGTTGCCTTGGAGGTCGAGACTGGCGAGATCGTGTGGAAGACCGGTCGCGAGGAACTGCCCTCGTGGGGGACGCCGACGGTGGCTGCGACTTCGGCCGGGCCGGAGCTGGTTACGAACGCCTCCAACTTCATACGGGGCTACGATCCGCGAACGGGAGAAGAGCTGTGGAGGCTTGGGGGCAGCTCGAAAATCACGGCGCCCACGCCTGTATTCAGCGAAGACCTGTTCGTCGTCGCCAGCGGCAGAGACCCGGAACGGCCGGTCTTCGCGATCCGCGCGGGCGCACGCGGCGACATCACCCTCACGGGCCGGAACACCGGGAGCGACGCCGTCGCCTGGAGCCGGGCGCAGCGGGGGCCTTATATGCCGACGCCCCTGATCTACGAAGGACTGGTCTATGTCCTCGAGAACAACGGGATCTTCGATGCGTATGACCTCGAGACGGGCGAGGAGGTCTATCGCGCGCGACTTCCGCATCTCGGCAGCGGCTTCAGCGCCTCGCCGGTGGCCGCGGACGGCAAGATCTACCTGGCGGGTGAGGACGGCGAGATGCTCGTTCTCTCCTCCGGCCCGGAACCCGCGCACATCGCGACCAACGCGATGGGAGAGCTGCTGATGGCGACGCCGGCGTTGTCCGACGGCGTCATGTACGTGCGGTCGTCGAGGAGCCTGTTCGCGATCGGACGGGACCGCCCCTGAACCATCCGGTCCGCACTGGCCGCACTGGCGCAGTGGAAGTCGCGCGGCTAAGGCTGGCTCCTGCTCATAATCGACTATCCCGCTACGGCCGTGCCCGTTCTCGCGATGCGCTGGTACTCCTGTTCCGCGTTCCCGGACAGCAGGACCCAGAGCGTGTAGATGCCGAGCGCCGTTCCGAACGGCAGGTCGATAAGGTTGAGACAACCGATCACGATGGCCAGGGTCCGGGCCCAGGGCTCGCGCGCCAGGAGGCCCCAGCCGGCGACGATGCCGGCGATCCCCGAAAGCGAGAGCAATCCGCCGAAGATCGCGAGCAGCGGGGCCACGAAGCCCGGCAGGTCGGGGGGCAAGAATTGCCAGCCACCCGAGACGACGATCAGGATGAGGCCCGGAACGAGGCGTAGCGCGGACAGCGCGAGCCAGAGAATGCCCAGGAGCCGGATGTGTCCCGCCATCCTCCCCTCTGTCCGGGCCGTCAGAGACCCAGGCGCCCGGGCTGTTCCGCAAGCATGGCAGAAAGCCGCAGATTCGACGAGTTCCGTCGAGCAGACAGTGCACAACACATCGCACCTCCCATAGGGCGTATACGAAACGCCGGGCCGCCGGGTTCCCAACTTTTTACTGTCCGAAGTCTCCACCCTTGACGATCGAGATCGCGCCGGGGTCGATGTGGCGCCGGAACGCGGCGTTGACCTCCTCGAGCGTGAGGGCTTCGAGCGCGGCTTCCAGCTCGGCGTCCCACGCGAGGGTCCGCCCCCAGCGCTCCCGCGCCGAGATCAGGTTCAGGACACCGCTGTCGCTCGAGCGCGAGCCGATGCGCTCGTCCATGAGCGCGCGCTTCGCCGCCGCCAGCTCCCCGGCCGTAAACCCGTCGCGCAGGGTCCGCGCGAGCTCGTCCATGAAGCTGGCCTCGACTGTGGGTATATTCTCGGGATTGGCGATGGCCGAGGCCGAGAACACGGCCGCGTCGCCTTCGACGGGCGCGGAGAAACTGGAATAGACGCTATAGCTCAGGCCTTCCCGGTTTCGGACACGGTTCGGCAGGCGGGCGGTGATTCCGCCCCCGAACATGTAGTTGGCCATGACCAGCGCGGGATAATCCGCGCCCGCGTCCGTCATGCGGAGGCGCAGGCCGGCCGAGAACTCCGCGTTCTCCTTGTCGGGAGTATGGATCTCGGTGTTGATCCGTTCCACGTTCATGTAATCGTTCACGATCCGTTCGTACGGGCTCGGGCTCGGCCACGAGCCGAACAAGGCGGCCGCCGCTTCTTCGACTTCTTCCGTATCGAACTTGCCGACGACGATCAGCTCGCCCTGAGACGTGCCGTAGAAAGCCTCGTGGAACCGCTTCACGTCGTCGAGACTGAGGTTTCGAAGGTCCGTGATTTGCTCGTCGATCGTCCGGACGTAGCGGACATCGCCCGGCGGGTAGGGGCTGAGGTTGCGCTGGAGCGCTTCGAAAACCAGCGTTCCCGGCTCGGTCCGGTTCCGCTCGAGGCCGGCGATCCGCTGGCTCCGGATCTGTTCGAAGTCGGGCTCCGGAAAAGCGGGCTCGCGCAGTATCTCGGCCGCGAGTCTCATGGCCGGAATCAGATTTTCAGCGGTCGTCGAGATCGAGGCGGTCGCGCTTGTCAGGCCGCCGGTGACGTTGATCGTGGCGTTCAGGCTCTGCATTTGGTCCTGAAGCTGCTGCCTGGATTTGGACACTGTTCCGCGAAGAAGCAGCGAGCCAGAGAGCTCGGCGGCCGGGTCCCGTCCCGCGAGCGTGGACGCGTCCCCGTACCGGAGTGTCAGGGACGCCTCGACGCGCCCTCCCCGCGTTTCCCTGGGCAGCATCGCAAGCCGCAGTCCGCCGTCGTCGGTCGAACGCCGGATTCTCGACTCGAGACTTGCGGGCGCGGGATCGAGAGCTTCGCCCGCGTC
>Ga0299906_10001971_pt1 | contig 17319 bp, 10 predicted proteins | sample RVTome_14_FD_200259 | JGI IMG/M metagenome (GOLD analysis project Ga0299906, IMG submission 200259) | Soil microbial communities from uranium-contaminated site in the Upper Colorado River Basin, Wyoming, United States - RVT145D125 (version 2) ...
GCCGCCGACAGACCCAGCTCAAGCTCGAAGCCGCGCAGCAGAACCTGCTGCGCGTGAACGACATCGTCAACGAGGTCGAGAAGCAGCTCGAGAGCCTGAAGCGCCAGGCGGCCAAGGCGCGCCGCTGGCGCGCGGTCAAGCAGGAGATGCAGGGGCGGGAGCGCGTGCTCTTCGGCCGGCGCTTCCTCGATCTCCAGGAGCGATCGCGCACGCTCGAGGCGCGGCACGCCGCCGAGTCTGAGCGCGAGCGCGCCGCCTCGATCGCGCTCGAGACGGAGGAGGCGCAGCTCGAGGTGCTGCGCCAGGCGCTCTACGAGCACGAGGCCGCGCTCGAGGCCGCGCGCACCCGCCTCAGCGAGCTGACGATCGCGGTCGACCGCCACCAGGCCCGCAGCGGCTACTGCAAGCAGCAGATGGCCGAGACCGACGTGCGCACGCAAGAAACGGCGCGCGAGGAGCAGGAGCTCGTCGCCCGCGTCGCGCCGCTCGGCGAGACGCTCGGCGCGCGGCGCGGCGAGCAGGGTCGACTGCGCGTCGAGCTTTCGGCGGCAGAGGCCGAGCTCTCGGCCGCCGAAGCTGCGGTCGCCCTGGCGGCGGCGGCGCTGGCCGCAGCCGAGACCGACCAGGAGCGCGGCCGCGAGGCGCAGGTGGCGCTGCTCGGCCGGATCGCGACGCTTTCGAACTCGAAGGCCGCGGTGTCGGGCAACGCCGAGCGGGCGGAGGCCGACCTGCAGAAGCTCGCCGCCGAGACCGGGGAGCTCGAGCGCGAGCGCGAGCACGCGACGGCGGTGCGCGAGGCGGCGCGCGCGAAGGGCCAGCAGGCCGAGACGCGCGCGGCCGAGCTCACGGGCGCGCGTGACGCGGCTGTCGCACGCGCCGAGGCGGCGCGCGCGCGGGCCGAGGCGCTGGCTCGCGACGTCGAGACGCTGCAGAGCGAACGCGACGGCCTCGCCGGCCGCCTGGCGTCGCTCGAGGAGATGGTCGCCACGCACTCGGCCTTCGACGAGGGCGTCCGGGCGCTGCTCGCCCGTCCGGAGGGTGTCGAGGTGATCGGCGTCGTGGCCGACGCGCTCGAGGCCGACTCCGAGCACGAGCGCGCGGTGGAGGCGTTCCTCGGCGACCGGCTGCAGGCCGTGCTCGTGCCCGACGCCGGGCAGGCGCTCGTCGGCATCCGCTGGCTGCAGGCGCAGAGCGCCGGCCGTGGCGCCTTCCTGCCGCTCGCCTCCGCCCGCACCCGCGCCGACTGCGGACCGCTGCGCGAAATCGCCACGGAGGAGCCGAAAGCGCTCGGCCTGCTCTCGGACTTCTATCGTGTGAGCGGCCCCCACGCCGAGCGGATCCGCGCGTCGCTGCCCGACGCGATCGTCGTCGCGACGCTCGAGGACGCGCTCGAGGTCGCCACGCGCCAGGGCCCGCTGGCCGCGGTCACGCTCGAGGGGGAGACGCTCCGCGGCGCGATGGTCGAAGGCGGCCGCGGGGTGAAGGGCCTGCTCGCCCCGCGCCGCGAGATCAAGGAAGTGGCGGGGCGGCAGGCGGAGCTCGAAGCGCGGCTCTTGGCGATGCGGTCCGAGGCGGCCGAGGCGCTCGCGGTCGTCACCGGCACCGTCGCCGAGGCGCGTGCGCTCGACGAGCAGATCCACGCGACGGAGAAGGAGCTGGTGGCCGCGCGGCACGGGATCCAGGCCGCCGACGACGAGGCCTCTCGGCTGCACCGCAAGGGCGTCGTGCTCGACGCCGAGCGGGCCCAGGCCGAGCAGGAGCGCAAGGCGGCGGCCGAGCGGCTGGCCGAGACGGAGCGGGCGCTCGCCGCGGCCGAGATCGAGCGCGCCGAGGGCCACCGACTCCTCGCCGAGCGCGGCCTTGCCGTGGCCTCGGGCCGGGCGGCGGCCGAGGCGGCCCAGGCGCGCCATGCCGAGGCCAGGAGCGCGCTCGCGGCGCTCCGCGAGCGGACGGCAGCCACCGAGAACGACTGCCGGCGGCTCGAGGGCGACCTGCTGGAGCTCGAGCAGCGCATCGCCGCCGCCCGCGCGCGCGCCGCCGAGACGGCGGCGCGCCGCGACGAGCTGGTGGCCGAGCTCGCGGAGGTGGAGCGGCTGCTCGCCGAGGCGCTCATCGAGCGCGACCGGGTGAGCGGCGAGACCGCCGTCGCCGAGGAGCGCGTGCGCGAGAGCCGCGGCGGGATCGAGAGCCGCGAGCACGGGCTCAAGGAGCGGCGCCGCGAGCGGGACGTGCTGAAGGGCGCGCTCAGCGAGGTGGAGGTCGAGCGCGCGCGCACCGGGTCGGACCTCGACCACCTGGCGCGCGAGTGCCAGCAAGGCGTGGGTCAGTCCCCCGCCGAGGCGGCGGAGACGCTCGCCGAGGCGGACCTGGCGCTCGACGAGGACACCCTCGCGGCCCAGGTGGCGGAGCTGCGCGAGAAGCTGGAGCGGATGGGCGAGGTCAACGTGCTCGCGGTGGAGCAGGCGCAGGAGCACGAGGAACGCCACGCCTTCCTGACGGCGCAGCGACAGGATCTCCTCGATTCGATCGCCGAGCTCGACCAGGCGATCCGCAAGATCGACAGGGCCTCGCGCGAGCGCTTCCAGGAAGCCTTCCAGGTCATCAACCAGCACTTCGGCGAGACTTTCAAGCAGCTCTTCGGCGGCGGCACCGCCGGGCTGTCGCTGCTCGACGAGGAGGACCTGCTCGAGAGCGGGATCGACATCATGGCGCAGCCGCCCGGCAAGCGCCTGCAGAACGTGCTGCTGCTCTCGGGCGGCGAGAAGGCGCTCACGGCGATCGCGCTCTTGTTCGCGATCTTCCAGTACAAGCCGTCGCCCTTCTGCATCCTCGACGAGGTGGACGCACCGCTCGACGACGCCAACATCGGCCGCTTCGTGAAGATGCTCGACGGCCTCAAGGAGCAAACCCAGTTCGTGCTGATCACCCACTCGCGCAAGACCATGGCGATCGCCGACCAGCTCTACGGCGTGACCATGGAAGAGCCCGGCGTCAGCAAGCTGGTGAGCGTGCGCTTCACCTAGGGGTCAGGTCTTGAATTGAGGCGTCTCGTCCGATTCAAGACCTGACCCCTTTGTCGTTGCCCGTTCCGCCACTTCCCGAGTACGCTCCTCCGGCGACTTTTGGCAGGAGTCCTGGGATGGCACTCGACAGCACCTCACGTCGCACGTTCCTCAAGACAGGCCTGGCCCTCGCAGCGACTTTGCCGTCGTCACGTGCGCTCGCCTCCGAGGCCGGGCCCACCGTCCACGGCGCGCCGGTGGGCCTCCAGCTCTACAGCCTGCGTCAGCACCTGCCCAAGGACGTCCCGGGCACGCTCGCCAAGATCCGGGCGATGGGCTTTCGCGAGGTCGAGGGCGGCGGCGACTACGGCCTCGGCGTCGCCGGCTTCCTGACCGAGCTCCAGAAGGCCGACCTCCGCATCACGAGCGCGCACTTCGGCTACGAGGACTGGGCGAAGGACGCGGCCGCGCCGGTGGCCCGCGCCGTGGCGTTCGGAGTCCGCTACGCGGGCTGCGCCTGGATCCCGCACAAGGAGCGCTTCACGCGCCAGGACTGCTTGCGCGCCGCAGAGCTGTTCGATGCGTGCGGCCGGGCCGCCAAGGCCGCGGGTGTGCGTTTCATCTACCACATCCACGGCTACGAGTTCGAGCCGTCGGCCGAGGGGACGCTGCTCGACACGCTCGCGAAGCACACTGACCCCGCGCACGTCGCCTTCCAGGCCGACATCTTCTGGGTGCGTCGAGGCGGCTGCGACCCCATAGCACTCTTCGAGCGCTACTCCGGCCGGTTCGCTTCGACTCACCTCAAGGACATCGCGAAGGGCGTCGAGGTCTGCAAGCCGGACGGGACCGCCCCCGACGAGACGAGCGTCCCGCTCGGCGAGGGGATGATCGACTGGCCGTCGGTGCTCGAGGCCGCGAAGAAGGCCGGTGTCGAGCGGCACTTCATCGAGGACGAGCACCCGAACGCCCTGGCGCAGATTCCAGGCAGCCTGCGCTACCTGGCCTCGCTCGCCTAGCCCTCTTCGCCCTCGGTCTCGGTCGGATCGGCGGCGTCGGTCCTGAAGACCAGGCTCGCCCGGCGGCCGAGCCGGATCGTGGCGCCGTCCTCCAGCGCGCGCGGCGAGACGACCCGCTCGCCGTCGAGGAACGTCCCGTTCTTGCTCGCGAGGTCCTCGAGCACGGCGCGACCGCCGTGGACCAGGATCCGCGCGTGTCGGCGCGACACGCCGGGGCCGTCGACCCGCGTCGCCAGGTGCTCTTCGCGGCCCAGTACGTTCTCGCCCTCGGCCAGCTCGAAGCTCGAGGCCTCGGTCTCGAGCCAGAGCCGCTGGCCCGCGGCCGCCTCCTTTCCGTCCTCACCGGCTGAGGCCGGGAACGAGTAGCCGAAGCCCGGCACCGTCCGTACGAAGCGCGGCTCGTGCGCGTCGTCGCCGAGCGTCGCGCGGAGCTGCGACACCAGCACGTGCAGGCTCGTCTCGCCCACGTGCGCGTCGGGCCAGATCGCCGCGCGCAGGCGCGTGCGCGACACGGCCCGCGGCCGGGCGCGCAGCAGCAACTCCAAGAGAGCCAACTCCTTGGGGCTGACGTGCAACTCGACGCCGCGGCGCAGCAGCTGGCGTGTCCCGCAGTCGAGCACGAAGTCGCCGAACGTGAAGCGCATGGGAGAGGCGCCCTTTCAGGCCCTCTTCAGGCGGCCTTAAGGGCTCCCTAAGCCTAAAGACCGTCGATCGCGTGTGCAACGAGGGCCCGCGTGACAGCAGGCGCCCTCGGAAGGGAGCCGCCCATGCACCGCGATCGCCGCACCACCCCCGCCGCCCTCCTGCTCGCCTCCTTGCCGCTCGTCGCAGCCCAGGTCGAAGGCACCCAGAATCACGCGCGCCTGGTGCCCGTCCGCGCACTCGAGCCGGGCGACGCCAGCGTCGCCGAGGTGGCCCGCCAGGGAGCGATCGCGCGCCTCCGGAACCCGGAGTGCCGTGAGGTCCTGAACGATTTCACCGACGGGAAAGGACGCAAGCTGCGCGAGAACCTCCAGGCCTTCGGACTAGGCCCCGACGAGTACCTCGCGATGCTCCCGCTGCTCGACGGCGAGACCCGCCCGCTCTGCAAGGCCAACCAGTCGCAGCTTCTCACTACCGCCGGGGTGCCCCGCGTGTTCGTGTGCAAGTCGTTCCTGGAGACCGTCTACCAGCGCCGGGCGATGGCCGAGGTCTACGTGATCCACGAGATGCTCCACACGCTCGGCCTCGGCGAGAATCCGCCCACGAGCCACGACATCACCCAGAAGGTCGTGAAGCGCTGCGCACCCTAGTTCTGTGTCGAACGGCGTACGATGGACCCATGTCGACCGTCGCGTTGCCCCGCTCGGTCGTCGGGCTGCTCGTCGGCGTGTGCGCCGTGTGCGTTCTGGCCGTCGCTTTCCTGCTCGGCCGAGTCACGGCCCCTGCGCCGGCGGCGGCGCCCACGGTCCAGTCAGCCGGCGCTTCGACAGCCGCAGGAGTGCCTGATGCACCCACCCTTCCGACCACCGAGCAGCAGGGAGACGATCGAACGACACCCCGGGGACTCGCCTTTGGCTCGTTGGCCCCGGCCGAGTCTCCGGCCGGCGGCGGTCCGGATGCAGCGGCGATCGCGGCCTATTTCCGGCAGATGGACGCCGTTGCGGCCGAGGCCAAGACCAGCCAGGATCCCCAGGCCCTGGCTCGGAGCGTCCTCGATCAAGCGATGTCGGGCAATACGGGCGCGATCGAGGGCCTGATCGCCACCCAGCGCTCGCTGGAGACCCGCCTGGGTCAGATCGTCCCACCGCCCTCGTGCCGCGAGCACCACCAGCGCAGCGTTCGCCTTTTCGGGCGAGCGATCACGCTGCTCGAGCGCACGCGCGACGCGATGTCGGGCCAGGGCGCTTCAGACCTCGGCGGCGTGGCCACCGAGGGCCGCGCGATCGAACAGGAGGCGAGGGCGGTCGACGCCGTAGCCAATGACCTCCGTCGCGCGGCCGGCCTGGCGCCCGTCCCCTGATCACACCAGGCTCCCCAGCCGAAGCAGCTTCAGCACCGGCTCGCCCAGCTCGCGCGAGGTAGCGAGGTCCACCTCGAGCTCCAGCACCCAGTCGTTGAGGCCCTCCGGGTCCACCAGCATCTGCTGCACACGCCAGCGCGCGCGGTCGTCGGACGGCTCGACGTGCGTGTGGCGGAGGTTACGGGCCTCGGGGTCGAGCCGCGGGCCGGCGTGCTCGACGCGGTACGACTCGCGCGCGGCCGTGAGCCGCTCCTGGGTCCACGCCTGCGCGTCGGCATCCGTGGGTGAGTCGATCGTGGCGAGCGCGACCTCGTCACTCCCGATCGACCACGCGCGAACGAACGCGAAGAGCCGCGTGCGGATCGCGGCGGTGAACGCCTTCGTGTCGCGCGTGACGTCCGGAGGCTCATCCGGCCGCGGCGGCCGCAGGTCCGCTCCGCCCGCCCCGAGCGGCCGGTAGCTCGGGTCGCGCATCCTCTCCCACTCGTCGAGCAGGCTCGAGTCCACGCCGCGCAGCATGTCGCGGAGGTAGAGCTCCATCTCGAGGACGCTGTCGGTCTTCACGCCGTCGGGCACGGTCTGGCCCAGCACCTTGTAGACGGAGTTCAGGTGACGGAGCAGCAGCCCCTCGGCCCGCTCCAGGTCGTACTCCTGCACGTAGTCGGAGAAGGAGCGGAAGCCCTCGAACATCTCCCGCGCGATCGACTTCGGCCGGATGTTCTCCTCGCCGACCCAGGGGTGCCGGTCGGCGAACAGATTAAAGGTGTCGTAGACGAAGTCGCGCAGCGGCTTCGGGTACTCGAGCTTCTCCAGCTCCTCCATGCGCTGGTCGTAGTCGAGCCCTTCCGCCTTCATCTTCGCGACCGCCTCGCCCTTCAGCTTGTCGAGCTGGCGGCGCAGGATCAGCTCCGGGTTCTCGAGGATCGACTCGACCAGCGTCAGCAGGTCGAGCGCGTGAGTCTCCGCGTCCGAGTCCAGGAGCGGGATCGTCTCCAGCAGGTAGAGCGAGAGCGCCTGGTCCATCGAGAAGTCGTCCTGCAGGTTCACGTTGACGCGGAGCTTCGCGCCATCTTCGGTCCTCGGGACGAACTCGACGATGTGGCGCTCGACGAGCGCGCGGAAGAGCTGAAAGGCCCGCTTGAAATGCCCTTGCTTCGCCCGGTCCGGCTCGTGGCTGTCGCGGATCAGACGCTGCATCGCCCGGCAGCCGTCGCCGCGGCGGGAGAGCACGTTCAGCAGCATCCCGTGCGAAACCTCGAAGCGCGAGGTGAGCCGCTCGGGGGGCGCTCCCATGAGCCGCTTGAACGTTTGCAGGTCCCAGTTCGCGAAGTTGTGCTCGGGCGGCTTGCGCATGACGACCTTCTTGCCGTCCTTCGCCTTCTCCCCGAGCCGGCGGTTCTCGATCACGTGCTCGGGGGCCTGCGCCACCACGAAGCCGATGTCGTCGAAGCCCTTCCTCCCGGCGCGCCCGGCGATCTGGTGGAAGTCGCGCGCGGAGAGGACGGCTGTCTTCTGCCCGTCGAACTTGCACAGCCGCGAGAAGAGCACCGTCCGGATCGGCACGTTGATCCCCACCCCGAGCGTGTCCGTGCCGCAGATGACCTTGAGCAGGCCCGCCTGCGCGAGCTGCTCGAGCAGCACGCGGTACTTCGGCAGCAGCCCCGCGTGGTGGACGCCGATCCCCTGCTTCAGCCACTTGCGGACGGTGGGGCCGTAGGGGCTCGTGAAGCGGAAGTCGGCGATCGCAGCCCCGACCGCGTTCTTCTCCTCCCGGGTGCAGAGGTTGAGGCTCGTGAAGTCCTGCGCGCTGTCGGCGGCGTCCTTCTGCGTGAAGTGGACGACGTAGACGGGCGCCTTGCCTTCCGAGGCGAGCTTCTCGAGCGTCTGCGCGAGCGGGATCTCGGAGTAGGCGTACTCGAGCGGCACTGGCCGCTCTCCGGATTTCACGACGGCAGTCTCTCGCCCGTTGCGCCGCGTCAGGTCCTCGGCGAAGAAGTCCACGTCGCCGAGCGTCGCGGACATCAGCAGGAAACGCGCCTGGGGCAGGGTGAGGAGCGGCACCTGCCACGCGACACCGCGGTCCCGGTCGGCGTACCAGTGGAACTCGTCCATCACCACGTCGTCCACCCACGCGTCCTCGCCCTCACGAAGCGCGATGTTCGCGAGGATCTCGGCGGTGCAGCAGAGCACCGGCGCATCGCGGTTGACGGTCGCGTCTCCCGTGGAAAGGCCGACGTTCTCCGGCCCGAACTCGCGGCAGAGAGCCATCCACTTCTCGTTGACCAGCGCCTTGATCGGACAGGTGTAGACCGAGCGCCGCCCGTGCGCGAGCGACGCAAAGTGCATCGCAGAGGCGACGAGCGATTTCCCCGAGCCGGTGGGCGTGTTCAGGATGACGTTCTTGCCCTCGAACAGCTCGAGAACGGCCTCTTCCTGGGCCGGGTAGAGCGTGAGGCCCTTGCTCGCGACGTAGTCGAGAAAGCGCCCCAGCAGCTCGTCGCTGGTCGCCTCGGAGGAAGGCAGAAGGTCGAAGAGAGGACCGGTCATGGCCTCGCCATTGTCGGCCGATTCGGTCAGTAGCTCGTCATCCAGATGCTGCCGGCACGCTCGCCGAGGCTAAAGACGATCCGGTTCCGGGCCACCGAGACGCTGATCGAGCCGGGATCGCCGATGGCCGTGGTCATCGAGTGCTGCACGCCGTGGAAGTGCTGGACCGGGAACGGCGAGCCGAGCGGCCGCTTGGTCGTCGGATCCAGCCGCTGCGACCAGAGACAGCGAAAGCCGTCTCGCTCGGACTGGAAGTAGAGCGCGCTTCCGTCGGCGGACCATGTTGCCTGTCGGTCCAGCGTCTCGCTGTCGATCACCGTGATCCACTCGGGCTCTGGAATCGGGGCGGGCCCACGGAGGGGTGCGATGACGGTCCGGCGCCGAAAGGCGCCGAAGTTCAAGGTGAACGTGATCCAGGCGTCGTCCGGAGAGAAGCGAACGTCGAAGACGCCTGCCGTCGCGTGGCCGGCGAGTCGCGTCCGCGATCCGGTCGCCACGTCGAGCAGCTGGACCGCGTCCGGCCCGCGAAACGCGAGATAACGGCCGTCCCGCGACCAGTCCCACGCCCGCCCGCAGGCGTCGCAAACCTGGCGCGAAACTCCCACTTCGCCGGAAGGGCCGATGGGTGCCACGAACAACGCCCCCCGCTGGCCGACGGGGATCGAGAAACGCGGGTCCGAGGGCGGGCCAGGTGCCGGCCTTCCCTGGTCCGCCCGCTCCGCGACAGGCGCCAAGTAGGCCACCTTCGATCCGTCCGCCGAGATTCGCGGATACGCGACGCGCGTGGGCGCCACCGTGACGGAGGTCTCCCGTCGTGTATCGGCGTCGTGCAGCCGCACGGCGGGAGCACCCGCCCGCTCCGACAGGAAGGCGATCCGCTTCCCGTCCGCCGAAACCGACGGCCAGTCGTCGCGGCCCGCCTCCTGCGTGAGGCGCTCGAGCCCGCCCGCGACCCGACCCGAAACTGGATCGAGTGGCAGGCTCCACAGATCGACGTTGCCGGTCGCGGAGACGAAGAACAGCCGGTTCCCCGCGACGGCCGCCTTCTCCTCAATTCCTGCCCCGAAGGTCACCTGCTCGGGAGCGCCCACGATGCGCCAGGTCTTCGGCGAGATTCGGAGCCTCCAGATGTTCTTGCTGTCGCCGGAACGCTCCGAGAACAGAGCGTGCTCGGCATCGGGCATTGCGGTGGGGCTCCGGTCTCCGCGTGCCGGCAGCGCGAGCGGCACCCGCTGGAGGGCCTCGTCGAGACCGGTCTCGCGGGGCGCGCCCCCGTCGAGGGGAAGAGCGACCCACTCGGGGCCGGCTCTGCCTTCGGGAAACGCCGCGCACAGCACGTGAGTGCCGTCGGGAGACCAAACCGGGAGTCGTGCCTTCAGCTGGGAAGACCCGAGCTGACGTGTCGCGCCGCCACCCGACGCCACGACGTGGACCGTTCCCCCGGACAGAACCGTGTCGCCCACGTAGTAGGCGATCCATTGCCCGTCGGGCGAGAAGCGCGGGCGGCGACCCTTCTCGGCGATTCGTGTGGCCGGGCCGCCGAGAGCGGAGACGACGTACACGCCGCCTCCATCCCGATCGGAGCGGAACGCGATTCGGCTCCCGTCGGGTGAGAAGGACGGCTCGGAATCGTCGGCCGCGTCCTCGGTCAGGCGGATCGGCTCGCCCCGGGGTAGGGGCTGGAGCCAGATGTCGAGGTTCCCTCCACCCCCGCGGTCCGAGGCGTATGCGAGCAGGTTCCCGACGGGCGACGGCGCCGGGTCGGTGGTGAGGCCGGCGTCCCACGTGATCCGCGTCAAGAGGCGTGGCTCGCCGGGCGTGACCGCCGGGCGCAGCCGCCAGAGCGCCAGCACGCCGGCTGCCGCCAGCACGAGCGCGCCCAGCAGTACGGAGGGGCGTCGCCAGCGGCTACTTGCAGGTGAGGACGGTGCGCGGGCTCCCGTCTGGCCGGACTCGGATTCCTCCCTGATCTCCTGCAGTGCGACCCTGACGTCGGCCATGTGCTGGAAACGCCGGTCCGGGTCCTTGCGCAGGCAGCGCTGGATCAGCTTCTCGATCTCCGCCGGCAAGCCGGGTGCGATCTCGCGCGCCGGCTTCGGCTCGGCCGACACGACGGCCGCCAGCGTCGCCTGGCGCGAGGCGCCGGCGAATGCCCGCCGGCCCGTCAGCATCTCGTACAAGACCGACCCGAAGCTGAACACGTCGCTGCGGGCGTCGACCGGCTTCCCCGTCGCCTGTTCCGGCGACATGTAGCCAGGCGTACCCGAGATCGTCCCGGGCTGGCTCAGCGGGCGCGTGGCTGTGGCCTCGGCGAGCGTTTCCTCCTCGGCGGTATCCTCGCGCGACAGCAGCTTCGCCAGGCCGAAGTCCAGGATCTTGGGCACGCCGTCGACGCCCACCACGACGTTCGCGGGCTTGAGATCGCGGTGGACGAGCCCGGCACCGTGTGCTCGAGCGAGCGCATCGGCGAGCGGAATCGCGAGACGCAGCGCTTCGTTGAGCGGCATCCCGGCCTTCGCGATCAGCTTGTCCAGGCTTCTGCCCGGAACCAGCTCCATCACGATGAAGTCGGTGTCGCCCTGCTTGTCGATCTGGTGGATCGTGACGATGTTCGGGTGGTTGAGCGAGGAGGCCGCGCGGGCCTCCTGCACGAAGCGGCGCCTTCGACTCTCGTCCGAGAGTCGCTCCGCCGGCAGCACCTTGATGGCGACCTCGCGGCCAAGGCGAGGGTCTCGCGCGCGGTAGACCTCCCCCATCCCGCCCGCACCAAGGGGCGCGAGGATCTCGTAGGGCCCGAGGCGGGTGCCGTTCGGAATCGACATCAGGGATCGCCTGCGCCTGATTCTAGCGTCAGCCCCGCCCGGGCCCGCGGCTCGAGCGCGTTTCGCTTCCCGGCCCGCCGTGCCTTAGCATCGCGATGCATGCGCTGGTCGCGGCGGGAGTTCACGCGAGCCGGTGCGCTGGGCGCGTTGGGCGGCCTCGTCGCGCGGAGCCCCCTGGAAGCGGAGGAACGTCTGACTAACGGCAGCGAGCACCTCTGGGCGCTGAGCCTCGCCGAGGCCTCGGAGCTCGTACGCGCCAGGAAGGTCTCGCCGCTCGACCTCACGCGCGCGTGCCTGACCCGGATCGAAGCGGTCGATCCGAAGCTCAACGCCTTCATCACGGTGACGGCAGAGGGCGCGCTCGCCGCGGCGCGCGCGGCCGAGGAGGAGATCGGGCGCGGGAGCTGGAAAGGCCCGCTGCACGGGATCCCGATCGCGCTCAAGGATTTGGTGGACACGCGGGGCGTCCGCACCACGGCGGCCAGCAACGTCTACAAGGACCGCGTTCCCACCGAGGACGCGGAGGTCGTCTTGCGGCTCAAGGCGGCGGGCGCAGTTCTCCTCGGCAAGCTGAACCTGCACGAGTTCGCTTACGGCGGCAGCACGGTCGTGAGCGCCTTCGGCCCCGTGCACAACCCGTGGGCGCTCGATCGCTCGGCGGGCGGCTCGTCGTCCGGCTCGGCCGCTGCCGTGGCCGCGGGGCTCTGCTACGGCGCCATCGGCTCCGACACGGGGGGCTCGATCCGCCAGCCCGCCGCGTGCTGCGGCATCGTCGGCCTCAAGCCGACCTACGGCCGCGTGAGCACGCGCGGCGTGATCCCGCTCGCCTCATCGCTCGACCACGTCGGGCCGATGACTCGCCGCGTGCGCGACGCCGCCTTGATGCTGCAGCCGCTCGCCGGCTCCGGCGAGGACGCGGCCGCCCTCGAGAGGAAAGGCCAGCTTCGCCTCGGAATCCCACGGGCCCTCTTCTACGAGGGACTCCATCCCGAGATCGAGGCCGCGACCCGCTCGGCCTTGTCCGTCCTCGCCACCCTGGGTGCCCGCGAGCGCGGCGTACGGCTCGAGGCCGGAGTCGACGCCGCCTCCGTCGTTCTCCGCGCCGAGGCCTACGCCCATCACCAGCCCACCGTCGCCAGCACTCCCGAGCTCTATCAGCCTGAAACGCTCAAGCGGATCCGCGGTGGCGCGGAAGTCACGGCTGCCGCCTACATCGCGGCTCGCGGCGAGCTGAATAGGCTGCGGCACGCAGCGCAGTCCGCCTTCGACGCCGTGGACCTGCTCGTGACCCCCAGCATGCCCGTTCCGCCGCCCGCGCTCGACGAGCTGCTGGCGGACATGGCGAATCTTCGTGCGAGGGAGATCGTGCTGCTCCGGAACACGCGGCCGTTCAACGCGCTCGGCCTGCCTACGATCTCCGTGCCCTGCGGCTTCACGAGCGACGGCCTGCCGATCGGGCTTCAGATCACTGGAGCTGCTGGAGACGACTCGCGCGTGCTCGCGCTGGCCCACGCCTACGAGCAAGCGACGGACTGGCACACGCGGCGGCCGCCCTCGCTCTAGGGGCGAGCCACGCGGACGACGCCGGCCTTTCCGACGCGCTGGAAAACACGCTAAGCTGCCGCACACTTCGCACTCGTAGTCCAGACCCTCGCGGGAGCCATGATCGGCGAAGCCGTCTCGCACTACTGCGTCCTCCGCAAGCTGGGCGGCGGAGGTATGGGTGTCGTATACGAGGCCGAAGACACACGACTCGGCCGCAAGGTCGCGCTGAAGTTCCTCCCTGACGAGCACCTGTCCGAGCGCCTGGCGCGAGAACGCTTCGAGCGGGAGGCTCGAGCCGCCTCCGCCCTCAGCCATCCCCACATCTGCACGGTCTTCGACGTCGGCGAGCACGAAGGTCGGCCCTTCATCGCCATGGAGCTCCTGGAAGGAGCAACCCTCGCGCGCCGGATCGACGGCAACGCGATCGGGACCGACGAGCTTCTCCAGTGGACGATCCAGATCACCGATGCGCTCGATGTGACGCACGCGGGCGGAATCGTCCACCGCGACATCAAGCCGGGAAACGTGTTCATCACGGGTCGAGGCGACGCGAAGATGCTCGACTTTGGGATCGCGAGGGTGGGCGCCGCGGTCCAGCCGCTCGATCGGGACGCGGAGACGGCCACGGTTCCGCCGCTGCTCACGAGCCCGGGCGCCACTCCCGGCACTCTCGCCTACATGTCGCCGGAGCAAACGCTCGGGAAGCCGCTCGATGCGCGCACCGATCTGTTCTCGCTCGGCGTGGTGATGTACGAGATGGCGACGGGACGACCGCCCTTTGACGGCAGCTCCGCCGCGGCCCTTTTCGACCAGATCCTCAACCGCATGCCGCCGGCCCCCCAAAGGCTGAACCCGAAGCTGCCCGACGAGCTCGGGCGCATCGTCCTCAAGTGCCTGGAGAAGGACCGCGATCTGCGCTACCAGTCGGCGCGCGAGCTCCTGGCCGACCTCAAGCGCGTCCAGAGGGATCGCTCGTCGGGTGCTGGGGCGGCGGCGGCGACGGGAGGCGAGCGCCGGAGGCGCCACTGGAGACGGTCCGCGCTGATTGGGGCGGCCTTGGTTACGGCAGCCATCGCGGGATGGCTGTGGAAGGAAACGCGGCGGACCCCGCGTCCTCCAATCGACATCCGCCCTTTCACCACCGATGGCGGCCTGAAGGTCTCACCTCAGCTCTCTCCCGACGCCGAGAAGATCGCCTACGCGTGGACCGGAACGGCCGACGACAACTGGGACATCTACGTCAAGCCGGTGGGCGTCGGCACGACGTCGCTGCGGTTGACGCGGCATCCCGACGCCGACTGGCGTCCCAACTGGTCTCCCGACGGACGGCAAGTCGCCTTCGTGCGGGAAACCTCGAGCGGAGGCGCCATCTACGTGGTTCCTGCGCTCGGCGGACAGGAGCGGAAGCTCGTCGACCTCGAGGGCCCCGTGTGGCGTTCAGGCTTCAGGTTCGTACCGAGCTTCGCCTGGTCGCCCGACGGCCGCTGGCTCGCGCTGGCCGAGAAGCCTGCGCTGGACCGCCCTGCCCGCATCGTGCGGCTGGACCTCGCCACCCTCGAGAAAACGCCGCTCACGGGCCCGCCCGGCACCTCCCTCGGAGACTCCGTTCCGGCCGTTTCGCCCGACGGGAGGACACTCGCTTTCGTACGCGAGTCCTCGTCGGCCTGGGGCAACCTGGACGTCTGGGTCCAGCCCCTTCCGGGAGGAGACGCTCGACAGCTCAGCTTCCTGCGCTACGACTTCTGCGGCCAGCTCGCCTGGATGCCGGCGGGCGACGAGATCGTCTTCACCACGGGGGACGAGTTCGTCCCGGGCCGGGTCTTCCGCATCCGAGTCCATGGCGGCACGCCTGAGTGGCTCGCAGGCGTGGGTGACTCCGTTGCTTTCGCTACGATCGGCGAGCGTCGAATGGTCTACGCCAAGGCGACGCGGACCGCCGCCGAGATCTGGAGAATGCCGGGCCGGAAGGGGTCGCACAGCGGCAGCGTCGCGGCGAAGCTGATTTCTTCCAGTCAGGACGACCTGGGGCCCGCCTACTCGCCTGACGGCAAGAGAATCGCCTTCCAGTCCGTGCGCGGCGGCAATGACAACGTCTGGCTGAGCGATGCCGACGGTCGGAACCCGACGCAACTCACGGCTTTCCTGCGTCACGCGGGCGCGCCGAGATGGTCGCCCGACGCTCGAAAGGTCGTGTTCGACTCCCACGAGACCGGCGACTACGAGATCTACGTCATCGATGCCGACGGCGGAGTGCCCCGGCGCCTGACGCGGGAGCCCTCCTCCGACAATCTCGCGTCTTTCTCCAGCGACGGGCGCTTCATCTATTTTTCATCGGACCGCAGCGGCCGCCGCGAGATCTGGCGGATGCCCGCCGACGGCGGCTCTGCCGTTCCAGGTGACGCGGAGCGGTGCGAACACAGCGCTGGAATCGCGGGATGGGCGATACCTCTACTTGCAGTCCGCGGACTCTCCGGTGGTTCGGAGGGTCCCCGTCAGCGGGGGGGAAGAAGCAGAGGTCCTGGTCCTGCCGTCCGCCAGCACTCCCTGGGCGCTGTCGAGGAGCGGCATCTACTACGCCGCGTGGCGGTGGCTGCTACGCGGCCGGCGCTCGGAGTCCGTCTTCTACTTCATGGACTTCGACTCGCGTCACACCTCGCTGCTCCTCAAGCGCGAAGGACAGTACCTCCCCCTTGGCCTCGAGGTTTCCCCTGACGAGCAGTGGATGCTCCAAGGCCAGGCGTTCCAGGCGCAATCCGAGCTGATGCTGGTCGAGAACTTCCGCTGACTCAGACTTCGACGAACTCGGGTGCGCGCAGGAGCCGGCCGTCGAAGGTGACGACGCGCTCGACGCCGGCCGCGCGCGAGCGTTCCCAGATCAGCCAGTCCGCGAGGTCTCCGTCCCCGGCCGCGAACCGTTCGAGAGCGGCCCGCAGCTGATCCACCTCTTCGAACGTGAGCTGTCGAGCTCGCAGCAGCGTCTCGAGCCCCGCCGCGATCTCGGAGCGGCTCTTGTCGTAGGCGTAGCCCAGAACCCAGACCAGCTCGCAGACGACGATCTGGGCAACGAACAGCCTCTCGCCTTCGGCCGTGGCTCGGGCGAACAGGCTCGCGGCCCGGGACGCCTGGCTGGGATCGTCGCCCACGAGGAATCGAACGAGGACGTTCGTGTCGACGCCCCTCATCGCTTCTTCCCGGCGGCGCCACGCCGGATCGCCTCGTCAAGCTCTTCCTGGGTCCGAACGCGGTCGACCGGACCGAACAAGCCCCGCAGCTTCATGAGGTCCTGTGTCGCCGGCTCCACCCACACCCGGCCACTGCGGTCCGTCCGGAACTCCACACGATCACCCTGGTGGACTCCGAGCTGGTCGCGGATCTCCTTGGGCAAGGTGACCTGACCTTTGCTCGTGAGTGTGGAACCCGCCATCGGTGTTACTATAGCATGGAATCCTTACTTATAAGTAAGGCATTCCCACAGATGCACTGCGTCGTCCTGACCTACGGCCGGCGCCCCTCGGGCAGGATCAGCTCGTTGTGCTTGTCCTCGGCCTGGTCGACCGGCGTGCCCGCGTTCCAGCGCGGGATCGGCCGCTTGCCCGGCTCGTAGAGCGACTCCATCGGCTGCCAGACGGCGTCCACCTTGTCGGTGAAGAGGTCGCCGATCAGGAGGTCGGTGACCTTGCCACGCAGGTGCGGAAAGTTCCTCACGAAGTTGCCGAAGCTGAAGCCGTCGTAGTACTCGCAGACGAGGCGGCGCATGCGGTCGACGCCTTCGTTGAAAGCCGGGCCCCACTGGCCGAGCTGGGCCTTCGAGGTGTCGCCCTTCGCGAGCCCCTCGCAGATCGCGTCGGCGGCCTGCTCCCCCGAGCGGAGGGCGAGGAGCACCCCCGAGGAGTAGAGCGGGTCGAGGAAGCCGAAGGCGTCGCCCACCATCACCCAGCCGTCCCCCGCCACCTCGGTGGCGCGATACGAGTAATCCTTGGTCGCGAAGTAGCCGGTCACACGCTTCGCCTTCGACACGCGCTGCTGGACGGCCGGGCAGGCCTCCACTTCTTCGTCGTAGACCTTGGCGTACGGCCCGCGCCCCTTGAAGAGGTCGTCGAAGGGCGCCACGACGCCCACGCTCATGACGTCGCCGTGGAGCGGGATGTACCAGAACCAGCCGTTGCGGCTCGGGGTCTGGATCACGAGAGTGGCCCCCTCGTCGCGGCCTGTGTCGCGATAGGCCCCTTCCCAGTAAGTCCAGATGGCGCCCTTGTTGAGCACCGGGTCCCATACGCGCAGGCGCAGCCGGTTCTGGATCAGGCCGACCTGACCGCTCGCATCCACCACGACCTTGGCGCGCACCTCGCGCTCGCGGCCGTCCTCGCCCTTCACGCGCACGC
>Ga0299906_10001972_pt1 | contig 17318 bp, 22 predicted proteins | sample RVTome_14_FD_200259 | JGI IMG/M metagenome (GOLD analysis project Ga0299906, IMG submission 200259) | Soil microbial communities from uranium-contaminated site in the Upper Colorado River Basin, Wyoming, United States - RVT145D125 (version 2) ...
ATGTACATCCAAACCAACGATCGTGATAGAATCTTTCATGACCTGCCCTCCTTGTTTTTGGCCCTGTATTGGGTGGAACAACTCTCCCAATATAACCCATGTTGACAAGGGGCAGGTCTTTTTTTTTTAACTGTCAACCATTATGTCTAGTCTTTTCAAGCGGTTCCTTGGGTCCTGGATACCCGCTTTCGCGGGTATGACGACTTTTTACGAGTGCATCAGGTTTGGCTTATTTGCTTTTTAAAAAAAGTGGGCAAATTTCGTTTTGCCTCACCTTGGACCTGACCGGAATTCCGGTGACACCATACTGAATTCGTCTCTATTTTTCAGGCGGGCGCGACGATGGGATGGTAGGGGGCACGGCACGCTGTGCCCCTACGATGGGACGAGGAAACCGAGAATCCGAATACAAAAACGTGACCCATCAACGTAGGGATTCAAAATTTTGAACCCGTACCAGTATATTTGTGTGTAGTCGTGGTACCGGTGCCGCCTGCTGGAGCAATTTCGACAAATCGCAAATGACTTAGGCAACGGCTCATCAGGAGAAAAAACAAATAATGAAAGTGGAGATAAGTTTAGCTGATTGGCTTTTGAGAGCAGAAAACGGGCCAGATTTTCTGCGCCTTGCAAATGCCCTCTCAGCCCTGTATCCTAAAGATAGTAAAGAGAATCGGCTCTTGGATGCGATGTTGCTGGCGCTGCCACGGGGGTAAATGAATGCGATTGAAACTGTATCTGGACACGTCGGTCTTGGGAGCGGTCTGTGACCCCGGACCGGAAGAAAGACTTGCAGCGACCCACAGACTCCTTGGAGGCTTGGCCAAAGAATTATGGGATGGGTATATTTCGACACTTGTTCTTGAAGAGGTGGAGAGAGCGCCGAAAAACATCCGAGATAAAATTATTCGTGAAATCGAAAAAACTCAATTCGCGGTACTGGAAGAGACCCAAGAAAGCTTGGCCCTGGCCCGGGCTTACGTGGCGGCTGGTGCGATTCCGACCGATTATGAGGACGACGCACGGCATATCGCGGTAGCCACCGTCAGCGATATTCGAACCATTGTTTCATGGAACTTTCGGCATATGGTCAACATTGAGCGAAAGCGCATGATCAACAGTGTGAACCTGCGGGAGGACGTTCCGCTGATTGATATTGTTTCGCCGTGGGAGGTGAGTTATGAAGAAGCGTGAAAGCGAGAAAGAAGATTGGAAAACACCTTCCTTAGACTGGATTCATCGGGTCCGTCGCGAACGGCAGTCGGAACGAGCAGGACGGCCACCTCGGCCATTGTCCCAGGAAGAATCGGAAAAGTTGTCAAAGAAGTACGGCCTTAAATTGGTAAGAAAGACACAGGTAGACCGGTAACTGCATGGAACCCTGGTATAGAATTGTCACGCCCTCCTGAAAGAGGCTGTGCATGCCCCGGGATTATAAAATCAGTCTAAAAGACCCGCAGAAATAATAAAGAACCATTGAGCGACGATGGGATGGTAGGGTCGCGGTGCGCCGTTCGCCTACTGGAACGAGGACACCGGGAATTCGAATACGGTAGGGGTTTGATTCATCAAACCCGGAATGTAGGGGCTGCAATACGCCCTACAGTATCCGAAAGGGCTTTGCCCGATGATGCCGGTTCGATAATGTCTCGGTCATGGTCCCGCTGCTGCTTGGAGGAAAAAAAGTAATACCCTTAAGAAAACGTAATAAAGAGGGTAATAATGAGTTCCTCGGGGATTGTTCAAAAACCCTGGAACCACTGTAACGTCATGCCTGCCTTCGGCGCATGTAAACCTCCTTGCCTGGCCAGAAAACAGGCGTGACGCCTGTCTGCGCCTGACTGTGCGGAAGTCTTAAACGCAGACAGTTGTTGAAACGCACAGGCAGATGGGATGAGCTACCTGCCTGCGCGACGCGCAAGCAGAGGTACAAGTTTTGTGTCATAATTCATGTTCTCTGTTAAGTTTGCCCCAAAAATTGTAGTTCGAAAATAGCAGGCTACAATTGATTGAAATTTTTACTATAAATTAAGATGCTGGTCTTCGTTGACGAATCAGGGGATTCCGGCCTGAAGATTGGGGAAGGGTCCACTTCGCACTTTGTTGTTGCTCTGGTGGTATTTGAGGATAACGAAGAAGCTGAGGCGGCGGATCAACGGATTTCTTTGTTGCGAAGAGAGCTGAGGCTACATCCAGGATTTGAATTTCATTTTAATAAATGCCATCCGGGAATAAGGAAAGCGTTTTTGAATGCAATAACACCATACAATTTTTTCTATTTTGGTATCGTTATAAATAAGGCTAAATTATATGGAGAAGGCTTTCGATACCAAGAACCTTTTTATAAATACGTCAGTAGCTTGGTCTTTGAAAATGCAAAGCCTCACTTGGATGATGCCACCGTGATATTTGATGGAAGCGGTAGTAAAGGTTTTCGGAGACAACTGGAAGTTTACTTGAAAAAAAGGGTCAATACACCTCAGGCCACCAGGAAAATACGGAAGGTTAAAATTCAGGATTCTGCAAGAAACAACCTCATTCAACTTGCTGATATGATATGTGGGGCGATTGGGCGAAGCACGAGGAAGGACAAGAAGGACTCTCAGAGCTATAGGAAGATGATTAAAGCCAGGGAAATTTATGTACAAACATGGCCCAAATAAATCGGCCTGAATCCTAGCCCCGGAGGGCACGCACACCATACGGTGACAGTTCGGATTCAGGCCATTTCCAATTAACAATGATACACAGATGTGTGTACATTGTCAACATTGTAAAGACATACAATTATTTTAAATATCAATAGGTTAGATTGAATTGAGGGGTTTTGTAATTGTTTTGAAGCTCTATGATTAGGGGCGCAGGATAATACAAAAAGTGTATAAGTTCACTAAAATTGCATTTTTGGAGATCCAATGAGCCCTTCCCAAATCGTCCAAAAACTCCTGCCTGCATGCAAGCATGCGCAGACAAGCTGGAACTCTGCCTGCCTCGGTATGCTCGGCGCGGATAAATCTTCCTGCTTGCGCGCCGCGCGCAGGCAAGCGGCGATTTGTTTGGAATGGTATGGCATCCGGTAGTATAGTTTGTGCGTCGTATTTCACGTGATGTATGAATTTTCGCACTCGTAGTGTAGTTTATCCGAAAGGTCTTCGCCCGATGATGACGCTTCGACAGTTGGCTTCGAAACCCGAAACGCTTCCGGTTGCCACATCGTGGTATCTCGCCGACTTGGGCGAGGCGCGGGGGCGACAGGAGCTTTTCACCAAACAGTCCCCACAGCGGCTCAAGGTCTTGCGGGAGCATGCGTTGATCGAAAGCGCCGTCTCGTCGAACCGCATCGAGGGGGTCGTGGTGGATCAGGCCCGGATCGGCACGATCGTGTTCGGAAAATCTCGGTTGCGGGATCGCAACGAAGAAGAAGTCCGGGGCTATCGAAATGCCCTGAAACTCATCCACGAACAGGCTGCGAGCCTTCCCGTTTCAGAAAAAGCAATTCGAGAGCTTCATCGCCTGATCCGCGGCGAAATCGGGGACGGGGGACACTATAAAAAAATAAATAGTGACATCATCGAGAAATATCCCGATGGTCGTCAACGGGTGCGTTCCAAGACGGTGGAGGCGGCCCGAGTGGCGGAATCGATGCGGGAGATGATCGAACTCTGGAACCGCTCGTTGGATGAGCGATGGGTCCACCCCCTGATCAGCATGGCGGCGTTTAACCTCGATTTTCTCTGTATCCATCCGTTTCGGGACGGCAACGGGCGTGTCTCACGACTGTTGCTCTTGCTCCAGTGCAGGGCCCGGGGTCGGACCAAGGTAAGAGATTGAAATATTTATAAAAGAAGTAAATAATGGGGGCCAAATTTGGCTTAACCGGATCTTTTTGGGGTTAAAAAGGGTGTTGTAAGGAATCCGCTTTATACTCCCTTTACTCTTAAAAGCGTTTCTCAGTATAATTGGCTTACACTTCGGATTGAACCAAAACATATGCAATTATCTTTTGGGATCGAGGCTTCGGCTTCGGTTCCCATAACCGAGTCCAAGGTGTTCCAGAGTGCACCTTGGGCTTCTTGTTTTCCAGGCATTCTTAATAACTTTTCATCGAGGGTTTTATTCATCCATGTGGTTTCTCTATCTGGATGAGAGCGGAGATTTAGGCTTTGACTTTTTCGGAAAGAGGCCCTCACGGTTCTTCACGGTTGCAATAATGGCCGTGGATGGGATTGAGGAAAACAGGAAAATCATTAAAGCGGTAAGGAAAACAATTCGGAGGAAGTTTCCGATAAAACGGGATGTAGAGTTGAAAGGAGTACGGACCCGTATAGAAATCAAACAGTATTTTTATAGCCTGATTCGGCCTGTGAGGTTCAGCATTTACGCCCTTACTTTGAATAAGCGGCGTGTCTATGATGAGTTGGCGACCCAAAAAGACCGTGTTTACAATTTTATTTCCAGGAAGGTTCTCGATCAATTCCCATTTGAGGATGCGGAGACGAGAATTCAGCTTTACCTGGACCGGTGCAAAAGCAAATTAGAGGTCAGGGAGTTCAACAGTTATCTTGAAAGGCAACTTAAAAGCAGAATTGACCCGCGCGTTCCCTTGAGTATCGATCATGCCGATTCGTCGGATAATCCGGGTTTACAGGTTATTGATCTGTTCGCGTGGGGTATTTTTCGAAAGTATGAAAAGAAAGATTCAGAATGGTTCGAAGTGTTCAAGGAGAAGGTGAGGTATGACGAGCGGTACCTTTAGACAATAAGAAAGAGCGCGCCTGATAGGTTCGTTGCCCTCTGGCTTGGCCAACCAATGGAAGGGAACACCAGAGGAACCTACCTCGGTCTTACCGCTCGATTTAAATATACTTCATAGGGGTCAGTGGTGTCAACTAATCATGGGAAAAACTTTTGAGTATCTGAATATGCCTCATTTTCATTGTCCAATGCGGGCTAGCTGGGTTGTCCTTAGTTTTTCATCAACTGCCCGGTCGAGGCGGACCAAGATAAGGGATTGAAGTATTTATATAAGAATTAAAAAATGGCCCAAAAAATAGGCTTAAACGGGTCTTTTTGGGGTTAAAACTTGTCACAACTTTTAGATTTAATTTCCCTTCATTAAATTGCAATCCTCCTTTCCTTAGATTCCCATTAAAAATATTTGGTTTTCCCTCCAGACTTATCCAAGTTTTTGTGTCTATAAAAATTTACTGGGATAATTGAAATTAGTTTCAGCGAACGATTCTGTCCCCCGCTAGTTGATTCTAACCATAAAAGGCGAAGATCATCTTATTATAATTGTTTGTCCGGTTTCCTCATGAACGAGGCTATATCCCAGTGGCAAGGCTAACTATGAAAGTGATTCCATCGAAGGGGGCAATGATTAACTTGCCTTTAATTCTTTCTGAATCCTTTCGGAAAGAAATATTTTCAGGAGAGATTGGTAGGGGACATCCCGTTTGTTGGCCAGAAGCTTCAGCTCCTCGAGCATCGATTCCGGAAGCCTTAAGGAAATGGTTTTTATGGAGGGCTTGAGGTTGGGAAGCACAGCCCTTTTTCCCTTTTTCCAATCGACAAACTCGGTTGAGTCATGGGTTGCCCAAAACTCCCCTTCCTCATCTTCGCTCTTGAATTTAGGAACTTTCTTCTTCATAAGATTTGTACACCTTCCTTTCTTTGTGATTCACGTTCCTTGCCGAAATGACACGGATTTTGTCCCTTCGAACGGTAAAGACATTAAATAAAAGTCTGCCCGAATCCGAATGACCAAGGCTGTAATAACGGGACTCTTTCTCTGAATGTTTTGTGTCGTCCTTAACGATGAGGGGCCGATTGAAAAATCCTTCTTCGCACTCAGAGGGGGTGACCCTGTGCTTTTGCCAAATTTTCTCTGAATTATGTTTATCCCATTCAAATCCAATGCACTTTGAAAGGACATCGAAATGATCCATTAAAACTGAAGTATATGATCATCATATACTTCAGTCAATGAAGAAATTAAAGCGAGCCCGGCAAACCCGGGGTCGGACCAAGGTAGGAATTGAATTATTTATAAAAGAAGTAAATAATGGGGGCCAAATTTGGGCTTAAACAGATCTTTTTGGGGTTAAAAAGCGCGTTTTAAGGAATCCGTATGTCCAGGGCCAACCGACATTATATTAATCCCCAATGTGTCTGGATTATCACCCACCGGTGTCATATAAAAAATTTCTTCTCAAATTTGCCAAGGACAAAAAAATGAAATTCGAAAGCCGGGATTCCTCTTACAGCCATCTTTTTGCGGGTAAAAAGGAGGTTCCAAGCCACAAAAACGCCCATATTTTAGATGCTTAATCTTTCATATCAAACACTTAGCTTGGTCCGACCCTCCCCCATGGATCTTAGGTAGGCTTTTCCTGGCTTTCTAAGTATCGTAGTATGACACTCATAAATTCTTTGGCCTGTCCAATTGTTTCGCTTGCGGCTTTTTCTGAAACATGGACACCAACCGCGTAATCGCCAACGGCTCTTTTATCGTAGGCACTCTTCAGATACCGGTGATACTTTGTATCCACCAGCCCCGTTTTTGTAAAGTGCTGGCCAAACGCCCCGATGACTGCGCTATGCTTTGAATAGGTCAGCCCTTTTCCCAGAAGTGCAGCCTCGGAAAGATAGAACATGGCATAGTAGGCTCGGGCGGCAGCAAAGCCATAAAACTTATGTTGGAACAGAACTTCTGCCGCATCTAGGCTCTCACGGGACTTTGAGACCAGTTCATTAAGCTCTGGCCTCATGGGACCAGCATCCCTTCGCGCCGGACATTCAGCAGAAATGGCGTCTGCCGTTCCTGATAGTCTCTTTCCGACATCGGAAAGACCGAAACGACGATATCATGTTCCAGAGAAATTTGGCTGGTGAGATCCTCGATCTTTTCGAACTCAGACCAAAAGTCACGACACTCATCCAGGATGAGCAGGACATCAATATCCGATCCTGCGATGGCCTCGCCCCTTGCATGTGAGCCATACAGGATCAGTTTCCGAAGGCGAGCCCCATATATCTTGTCGAGACGATGTTTTAATTTACTAACAATGAATTGGATCTTGGTATCCATAGAAGGCAATCCCACACATCTTTTTGCCGCCCAGCTTACAAGATAACGCTCATTATAACATACACCCATAATGGGGCAAACGAAAAACGAGAAAAAGAGATGACGAGCACGATTTCCAGCTACAGAAAAACAAATACTCCCAAGCTGCCGAACCTTTTGGTGCCGCTCTTCCGTGGATTCTATCAGAAATACCGGAAGGTCTGGCTGGAATTAGATAACCTCGAACATTTTGTTGTGGGCCCGGACAGGGCTGAGGCCCGCAACCTCCCGCCAGGTCTTCTCCACGAGTTCTTCGGATAAAGGTCCCATGCCGTCCCCTATTCCGGATAGAATCGGATACGGAATGATCACACTTTATTGCTCTACCATCAAATGGGTGATTTCTGTATAATGTCAGGCCAGCCAAGGAGGTTCTAAATCGTGGCCTATTTTGCGGGCACGGGCTGCCCCTGCGGAAGCGGAAAAATATTCAATGAATGCTGCCTCATCAGAAATGATACGGCCTCGCCCTTAAATGAACTCAAATCTTACATTCAATCCGCCCTCGGCAAAAGGACGTTTCCGTCCATTGAGGCGTTAAATACCGAGCTGGACTGGATCATGAGGGACCGCAATACGACACCGGTCGAGGCTTTCTCAGGGCTATCCAAAGAGCAGATGTTCCGTTTCTTATATTTTCCCTTTGAAAGCAGCTCCCTGATCGAGTTCTCCCCTAATATCAAGAGCTTTGCTGAATCATCTTTCATTAAGCTTTTTTTGTTTCTCATCCGCCAATGCAATAAAAGTAAGGGCTTGAAATCGACCATCAAGGGAAACCTTCCGCGCAATCTTTGCAGAGACGCTGCGCTTGAGTACTTCGGAGAAGAAGAATCCAGAGAGCGATTGAAATACTTTAGGATAATGACCGAAGCGGATTTCATGGAGTTGCACACGGTACGCATCGTTGCTGGGATGGCTGGTTTTATCAGGAAAGCCAGGGGCAAGTTCATACTAACAAAAGCGGGTCAGGAGGTTTCGCACAAGGGCATGAATGGAAAAGCGGTCATCGAGCTTCTCAAGGCATACACGCGGAAATTCAATTGGGGCTTTAATGACCGCTATCCGGAACTTCACATTGTACAGAACTCTTTTCTCTATACCCTCTTTGTGCTTCAGAAATACGGAGATATCTTAAGGCCCTGCTCATTTTACGAGGATCTGTTTATCAAGGCCTTTCCCAACGCAATCGATGAAGCGCCTGAGACTCCTTTTTCCTCAAAGGAAGGGTGGTCAGAAGATGTTATGCGATAAGGTGCCTTGTTAGATTTGCCTGCTTCTGGGGTTTTGCTCAGGGAAATATATCCCGCAGCGACTTTACCGTCAAAAATTTCGAGCTTAGGAAAACTTCGCTTCTCGACGAACTGGTGCATTTTCATATTGGGGGAAATTGATGGATCAGATAAGTGTTGACAAATTTATCACCGTCCTTGATGAGGCTTTAAAGAGATTTGAAAGGCCTGGCAGGCGGGATCGAAGCGGCTATAAAAAGACGCTCGAAGAGCAGTATCTCCTTGCAAAGCGGGTCTATGAGTTCATTTTGAAAGCCGACGGCACACCGGACAAGGATTTGTTCGACGAGATCGTGCAGAAGGCAGAATTTGACTTTACCGGATGGCTGGTGGGTCTTCCTCTTTCGCTGAATGACCATGGAGGATTGATCGATGAGGCGGTTGAAGTAGGCAGTCTTTTTGCCGAGATTCATTCTCCGGACAATTTTCTTGGCGATATGGGAATTATACTCGCAGAGGCCGGAAGGCGAGAGGAGGCCCTTAAAAGGATAACCGAGAACCTCGAGCGGTTTGATGACGATGTTTGGGTGATGATTAAATCGGGCGATGCCTTTTGTGCATTAAAAGAGACCGAAAGGGCGATTGAGCTCTATAACCGCGCATACGCTTTAAGGGATCCACTCAGTTATGACAGGGAGGGGGTGCTTGAACGCCTTATTCCCCTGCTCAGGGAGCTTGGCAGAGATGAGGAGGCAGATTCCCTGGCCAAAAGGGAGGAAAAAGCCCGGGAAGAAGAATACAAAAGCTTTGATACCGACCCTTCCGTCACGAAAACGCCGGTCGAGCCCAAAAGGATGCCTGCGAAGTCCTTAAAAGTCGGGAGGAACCAACCCTGCCCCTGCGGAAGCGGGAAGAAATACAAGAAGTGCTGCTGGATATAATTTAATTTAACGGACACAGGGTGACTGTCAGATAAAATCTTGACCGTTACCCAATCATATCAAATAAAACCTCAAAAACAGGGGGCTCCAATGCCTCTATATTGCTTCTCCACCGGTCCTTGCGCCCCCCCGCATCCAATCACTAATTTTATATCTTAAAATAAAAGGCCACTGAAGAGTGGCCTTTTTTATTTCTCATCTCCTTTTCCCAATTAATCCTACCGGAATAAGTTTAAAGAGACAGAAAATTGGCTTTTTAATCCATTTTCGGACAAAATTTACCTTTATATTAATTGATAAAAGATAAAAACTTACCTCTTCACAGAGACAACATGTCAAATTTCTGCCTATTTCCTATTGACTTTTTTTGACATTCCCCTTATATTCAAAAAAAATTGCTTAGTGTTTAATCAATGTATATTGAAACTTTAAGGGACTCTAAAATAAAATGATTACTAAAAAACTTAAAGAAAAAAGAAAGGTCGGTCGTCCCAGGAAGGAAGGAAGCGAAAACCTTACGGAAAGAGAAATTGAGGTTTTAAAGCTTCTAGCAAACGGGAATACCGTCAAAACCGTGGCATCACAATTAAATATCAGCACCAAAACCGTTGACACCCACACAGTAAGACTCATGCGGAAAATCAAAGTACGAAACCGTGTGGGTCTTGTGAAATATGCCCTTCGTGAAAAGTTAATCCTTCTTGAGGATTAACTTTTTTGAACAGGTGTTTTTACATCCCTTTCTAAATGAAACCACTCCGTTTCCCAAATTAAAAGGGAATGAGGAAGGGAATTTTCCACTCAAACCAAAAAAATCTCGCTACAATCTTCATTTTCTAAAAAAATCCCCTTTGTGTTTAAACCAAAAAACCCCTCCATAAACCAAATGATCTTGTGGTGCATTCTACAAATCACTTGAATATTTCATAAATCATTTAAGCCATTACCGCAACAGGCGGTGATTTTTGACCCCTGGATTCCCGCTTCCGCGGGAATGACGGAAGGGGATTGGAATGGTGGGAGGGAGAGGGATTGGTGGGGAAAGCGGAAATGATAGCCTTTATTATTTTAAAATAGCTATAAGGAACAACACGAGATGGGTTTAAATTACAGGACAAACACTTGAGCCCATCTAAAGTTTGGCAAGATGGGCTTTGGCCTGGGGAGCCATTTCTCCATTGGGAACCTTGGCGAGGTATTCTTTAAATTTATCCTTGGCCTTTTCATCCTCACCCAATTTCAAAAAACTTTTTCCTATTTGATATAGAGCCGCGTTAAATTGCGGATTCATTTTTAATGTCTTTTCAAAGGATTCTATAGCTTTTGGGTAATCACCCTGGTCAAATAAAACAAGACCGATGTTATATCGGGCCATAAAAAAGATGGGAAAGGCATCCAGAACCTGGTTGTAGGCCACATACGCTTTTTCCAAATTACCCAGTTCCTGGTAGGCTCTGGCCATATGATAGTAAATGGCAAATTTTTCACCCCCTGTTGCCAAGGCCTTTTTGAAAAAACGGACGGCATCTTCAAATTGCCTTTGGTTCAAATAAATTTCTGCAATTTTAACATTCACATCCGATGTATACGGATTTAGATGGGTGGCCTTTCTATAGGCTTGTAGGGCATCCTCGGACTTTGCCAACATAGAATAGGCTTTTCCAAGCCGGTAATACCCTTCGGCTAAATTGGAATTCAAATGAACAGCCTGCTTAAACTCCTTAATGGCCTCTTCAAAGTCTCTGAGTTCAAATAAGACAACCCCCTTTTGAAAGTGGGCCATAAACATAGTGGGATTGATTTCAAGGGTTTTATTAAAAGCGGATAGGGCTTTTTGATGTTCTTCCATTTCAATATAAATCAAACCGATTTTATAGTGAAAATAGGAGCCCTCGACTCCTTTTTTAAGTCCTTTTTGATAGGTTTGAATGGCCTGGAGATAATCTTCCTTCCCACGGAAAGAGTCGGCCAGGTATTCATAAACTTCCTCTCCGGATGGGTCAACCCTCTTGGCTTCTTGAAAAGACGCAATCGAAGAATCCCAATCCTGAAGGAGCTGATAGGCCAAACCCAAACGAACGTGTGCAAGGGAGCTTTTTGGCTTTAAGTGCACCGCTTTTTTAAACTCTACAATGGCTTCTTCAGTTCGTCCTATTTTAAAGTAGACCTCCCCCAATCCCAAATGGGCCTCAAAAGAGTCTGGATCCTTTGATATGTGCTTCTCATAAGTTTCAAGCGCCTCCTCAAAATTGCCTAACTCTTGGGCCTGTCGTGCAATCTGAATTGGTTTTTCCACAGGTTGGGTTGCGAAAATTATCGTTTGGGTTCCTGACCCTAAAACAACAAGAGCAATCCATATACTGATAGAACGAACATTCATTTTGGTCTCCGGTATGGGTGTTTCGATAATTGGAATTTAAAGAAATTGATGTCTATAATATAGTTCGGTTTTTTTTCACCTTTAGTTTAACAGGAAATCAAAATTCCACCAGTTTGGCATATTTTGTCAGGACCTCGGAAAACAAAAACACTCTTTACCCTAAGCGGGTATTACAAAATTTTTAATTTTAAAAACTATTTATAAAACCCTTAAAGATGAAGATGGTTCAAAAGGTAAATTTTATTTGCAAAATCCCATAGGGAAGGATCCCTTAAGAGGTTTTGCAAAAAATCGAAATAGATTTGCTACCCTTTTGTTATTTTCTGCCTTTCTAAGGCCCCTCTAAAAATTCCTTATGGGCTACTTTTTTCTAATAACTTTATAACCTCCGCCTTTTTTCTTTCCCGGGCATAATCCAAAGCGGTTTTCCCGTCAAAATCCTTCGCGGATAATTTAGCCCCTAAATTTAAAAGCGCTTTCACGACCTCCTTTTGACCCTCAAAGGATGCACGCATTAAAGCCGTCCAGCCGTCCTCGGTAGCAGTATTCACATCTGCGCCATTTTTCAGTAAGGCCTCAGCAATTCTTTTATTGCCACTTGCGAAAGCCATATACAAAGCCGTTCTTCCCAGCCTTGATTTGGAATTCACATCCGCTCCTTTTTCTATTAAAACAAGGACAACTTCAAAGTGCCCTTGTTCAGACGCCATATACAGGGGTGTCTCTTTGGTCTTCGTTTTTGCTTCTAAATCAGCACCATGTTCAACCAAAATTTCTACCACCTCCCTGTCTCCAAAATAAGACGCCAGATGAAGTGAATTCCATTTTAATACAGGGTCCACGATGGTATCGGGGTTGGTTCCTTTTAAGAGTAACGCCTTTATTTTTTGAACATCTCTCTGAAAAGAGGCCTTTCTCAACTCTTTGTCATCACCCGCAAAGGATATAAAGGGAATCAATATCCAAGAAAAAAAAATGAGAAAACACCAGAGTGCCTGCCTTTTGTTCTTACATTTCATAGGGAACTCGTTTGAAAAATAATATCATGCTGAACCCTAAAAACCAAACGACCGTTAGCCTATTGAATCCTTACCCCTCTTTTAAAGAGGTCCCAGCAGAAAAAAAAGGTTATATAAAAAAGGAAAATATTTTTAACCGAATCCTCCCTAAACCTTTAAATGATGTTGAATCCTGTGGATTCCCACCTTGAATTAACCATTCCCACAGGGTAATATTGCTTTTTTATGAATCGGTATTCCAAAAAATAAATTTGTTTTCAATTAAAGCTGAGGAGAAAATGAAAAAAACGGACCGTATTCGAGTTTTTGGTTGCCTGCTTTTAATTTCTAACCTGTTTGGGTCAATGGCTTGGACGGACCGTTCTTGGGCAGCTGTGACCTTCATCGATGCTTTAACCAAAGGGAAAATCTCAATGGATCTGAGATATCGCTATGAATTCGTCGATGAGGATGATGAAGATGATAAAATTATTCTTAAAAATGCCCAGGCGTCCACACTGAGAACCCGGTTGGGTTATGAAACCGAAAATTACTCTGGTTTTGGGGCATTGATTGAGTTTGAAAATGTCGCAGTCATCGGAAGCAACCGGTTTAATGACACCGTAAATGGGAGAACCGAATTCCCTATTGTCGCCGAACCGCCTGATACTGAGATCAATCAGGCTTTTCTGAGCTATCAGCCCCAAGTCACCACATGGGTACGGTATGGGAGACAACGTATCACCATTGATAATCAGCGTTTTGTGGGAAATGTGGGATGGCAGCAAAATGAGCAAACCTTCGATGCCCTTTCCATTGTGACCCAGGCCCTCCCCCAAACCCAAGGCACCTATGTTTACCTGACCAACGTCAATCGGGTTTTTGGTGAAAATCACCCCACTAGCAGTGATTTGGGGATGGAAACTCACCTCATTAACCTGGCCTTAATTGGTCCCGAAGAAGGTTCTTTAACCGGATACGCCTATTTATTAGATTTTGATGATACCCCCTTAGCCTCTACAAAAACCTTTGGTGTCCGACTTCAGGGCTCCCAAAAAGTGAACCAAAAGGCCAAAATTATATATACCGCTGAATATGCGGACCAAAGCGAATATGCAGATGGGGCAAGCAGTAACGACGCTTCATATTATCTGGGAGAATTGGGGTGGGTGTTTGATACCTCAACTTTAAAAGCCAATTATGAAGTATTAGGCGGGGATGGCATTTATGGCTTTTCCACTCCCTTAGCGACCCTCCATGGATTTCAGGGTTGGACCGATCAATTTTTGGTCACCCCCTCAACCGGGGTTAGAGATCTTTTTTTCACTTTAAGCGTTTCTTTTCAAGCAGGAAATCTGACGGTGGTCTATCATGATTTTTCATCCGATCATGGGGGCTTCAATTACGGAACCGAACTAGGGGTCTCCCTCCAAAAAACATACCTGAAGCATTACACCTTTTTGGTGAAATACGCCTCTTACGATGCGGAAAACACTCCCAGCAACACCGGGAATCCCTCACAGGATGTTGAGAAATTATGGCTTGTCGCCCAGATCCAGTTTTAAAAGATATTGAACCACAAAGGAATTTAGGAACATGAAAGCTGATCCCCTTTTTGGCTGTATTCTATTAACCTATTAATCATTTAAAAGCATACCTCTAAAAAGAATCCTCATCCACCCAACTGGTGATTCGGTTCTAAACCGTAATCAAATTCAGACCCATACAGATTCTTTACACCTCCTTTATAAATCCTTTATATAAATTGATTTAATTTGACCTATCAGGAAAATAAAAAGGGTACCCAGTTCAGACCTTTAAAGAACCCATGATTGGCCCCTACGGCACAGGTTTTCACTCATATCGATCAAGGTTTTATCGCATGCTTACACGTTGAAAAACCCCTCATACACCATCGCCCCTGAAAACCCCTCTCCCTCAACCCAAAAACACCCGTACCGACCATGTCGGATACCCTTTGATTCTTAAGGAACGAGAAAAAAGGAGATTCATGATGAAAACATCAAAAATAAGGATGAAAACCCTTTCCTTTCAAGAAATGTTAATTCTGGCCACCTTTATTCTTTTGGGGATATCCTTCCTGCTCCCCTATGGTTTTCCAAATCCGATCACCCCTCATCCGGGGATCGAGCTCGATGAAGGGGTTGTACAGGAAAAAATCGGATACGCTATTTCCGTTTCTTCCAGATGGGATTCGGATCGGAAATCCACATTAGAAAACCAGCATCAGGCTCTCGTTCAGGAGGCCCTGGAATCCGGTAAAACCCAAAGGGCAAGAATCCAAGAGGCGCTTGGCTTCAGCATTGTTCGGGAAAGCCAAAAAATTTTAAATTGGCAAGCCCATCTTAAAAACGAAATAGAAAACACACAGTCCACACTTCAGAACTTTACAGAAAGAGAACCCTCTAGACGCCAAGAACAAATCGGAATGGCGGTTCTGACTGCTTACCGCCGAGGAGCGGTAAAGGGAACGGCTTTCCAGAATGCTTTTCAAAAGGAAACCACCCGATTGAAAAAGGTGGATGAAAGGAAAAAAAACCGGTGGGAAACGCGTTTAAACCTTTTAAAAAGGGAAGAGTCTCGATTTCCAACCATCATCCGGTCCCTATACCAAGAAACCACTAAAGCCACACATCGCTCAGTGACCTTACAAGATGAATCTCAGCAGGTTTGGGCCCAACAAATTCTAAGGGGAATTGAAAATAACCTGGCGGTTCAAAGAAAACCACGTGATTTCCTAAATCTCGCAAACGGGGTAAAGGAAACCTGGCTCGGGAAACCGGTTACCAACGGATTTATGGAATTCGGGTTGCCTGCCCTCTTAGGGCTTTTCATGGTTGGGATATGGTTTGCCTCTATTCCACCAGACGCCCCACTTTTATCAAGCGTTGAAGGCATAGAAAAACCCAAAACCGATCCTTTTCATTATCCACCTAACCAGGAGGTGAGAGCGGCAGAATTTCAACCTTATGATAAAGGTTTAAAATTAAAAACCCTATAGGTAGGCGGTATAGCCCAGATCGGATGAGATGGCTTGCCCCAAACCACACATTTCGACCCCCATCAGTGCAATGAGGTCATCCAAGGTCATTATGCCCACGAGTTTGCCCACGTGGTCAACAATGGGGAAGCGTCTTTTTCCATGCTGTTTCATGGTTTGAATTAGGTCCCACACCCCTTTTTCCTGACTGATCACAATGGGATTAGGAGTCATGACTGAACGGATCTTTGTAGATATTGCATCAAGCCCCTCCCCGGTGACCCGTAATAAAATATCTCGGTCCGTCAGGATACCCACCGGTTTCTCTTTTTCGGTAATCACAACAGCACCTACTTTTTGATCCCGCATGAGTTTAATTGCTTCCATAACAATGTGACCTGGAGAAAGGGTAACAACCGGAGAATTTGAAAAATCTGAAATCGGCATTTTTGCCCTCCTCTTTATATGGGCCCTCCCATTTTAGAAACGCCGGAAGAAAACCCGGTGGGATGGATTAAATTCCCATTCTCTTATAATTAGAGTAAATATAAAATGATTAAGATCAAGAAGGGGTTAAAAAGCAAAAAAATTCCCAAAGGGTGTTCTATTTAAAAATTATGGCTCATCGTGGAAGTGAGTGGGTAAATTTTGTCATTACCCGCCTGTCCGGCGGGCACTTGCAGGCAGGGGAAAGCGGAAATCCAGGCCCTTCCCGTCATTCCCGCGAAACCTGTCCTCGAATGCCTCTATCGGGGAGCGGGAATCCAGAAGATGTTGATTTTTTGAATCCTGGATTCCCGATAAAACCATTCGGGAATGACGAACTGGATTTTGCAGGAACCTCTAATACTTCAAAGGCTTCAACCACAGAATGACTTTGACTTGACCCTTGCCCTGTATGGACCTTAAACACTTTTTAACAATTTTTACCCACTCGATTACACGAAGACCCAAAATTATTTTTGGGTTATGAATTGACAAATAGCCATTTCTCACTATCTTGGTAATTATGAGATGGGGGATTTTCCTAGGCATAGGAATTTTAGTTTTTTCTAATCTTGGATGCAGCACAACGGCAACCGTTCACCAGCGGTCCCTTCAAAATACCCAACAAAAATACGTAGTTCAAACCGCTTTATCCCTTTTGGGAACCCCTTATCGTTATGGAGGGGCCACCCCGAAGGGTTTTGATTGCAGCGGATTTGTCAAATATGTCTTCAAAGCCTCTGTTGGAATCAAACTTCCTAGGATTGCCCGGAATCAAGTAAAGGTTGGTCAATTCATTTCAGCAAGGAATCTTCGACAGGCAGATATTCTTTACTTTAAAATCAGGGGGCAGAAATCCCTCCATGTTGGAATTTATTTGGGAAAAGGCAAATTTATTCATGCTCCCAGCTCCGGGGGAAAAGTCAATATACAAAACCTAAAAACAAGATATTGGGGTAAACAGTTTCGGGGAGGAAGAAGAGTTATTTAGATTAATGGAAAAAATTTTATAATAACCGCTATATATAGAGCCTGTCCGGCAAACCATTAAGTTAGGGATAGCACATTGGCGAATGTGATCCGTGCGGAATTATTCATCCATCGAAGAGTTAGAGGGTCCATCGATATGGAAGTCATGGTATATGCAAGAGAGG
>Ga0299906_10001973_pt1 | contig 17310 bp, 16 predicted proteins | sample RVTome_14_FD_200259 | JGI IMG/M metagenome (GOLD analysis project Ga0299906, IMG submission 200259) | Soil microbial communities from uranium-contaminated site in the Upper Colorado River Basin, Wyoming, United States - RVT145D125 (version 2) ...
CGTCGCCGTACTGTCCGGGGTCGCGACCCTGGTCATGGTCCTCGCCGGGCGGGGGGCGAGCACCGGTCCCTTCGCGGTCCTCGGCGTGACGGTCTTCGCGCTCTACTGCATGGGCCACGCGGTGCTCAGGTCCTACGCCTTCACGATGTGGGTGTTCGCCTTCGTCACGGCGGCCATGTACTACCCAGCCGCCTTCGGGTCCTGGTTCGGGTTCGACCTGAGCGCGCTCATCGTGCCCCTGATCCAGATCATCATGTTCGGGATGGGCACGACGCTGAGCCCCGCGGACTTCGGCCGGGCCCTGAGCATGCCCTGGCCCGTCCTCGTCGGGATCGTCCTCCAGTACAGCGTGATGCCCCTGGCGGGGTTCGCGATCGCCAGCCTCATGGGCTTCGAGCCCGAGATCGCGGCGGGCATCATCCTGATCGGCTCCTGCTCGGGGGGCGTGGCTTCCAACCTGATGACGTACCTGGCCCGGGGGGACGTGGCGCTCTCGGTGACCATGACGGCCTGCTCCACGATGCTGTCTCCGTTGATGACGCCCTTCCTGATGCAGCAGCTCGCCGGACGCCTCGTCCCGATCGATTTCTTCGCGATGATGCTCTCGATCGTGAACCTGATCATCGTGCCGATCGGCTGCGGCCTGGTCGCCCACGCGATCCTGTACGGGAAGGCCAGGTGGGCCAACACCGGCCCGCCCCTGGCGGTGGGGACGGCGCTGTGCGCCGCGGTGGCCCTCGGGGTGGCGCTCGCCGACCCCGCCGCGCTCGGACCGCTCGCGACGCTACGCACCGGAGTGATCATCGGGTTCGCCCTGATCGGGGTCGTGTTCCTGGTCAAGCTGGTCGTCAACGTGGTGATGCGCGGCCCCGAGAACTGGATGGAGCGGGCGCTCCCCGCCGTCTCCATGGTCGGGATCTGCTACATCCTGGCGATCATCACCTCCCGCTCGAGGGAGGAGCTCCTGACGGTGGGGTTCGCCCTCGTGGCGGCCTCCGTCGTCCACAACGCCGTCGGCTACGTCCTGGGCTACTGGGCGAGCCGGGCGGCGCGCCTCGACGAGCGGACGTGCCGGACCGTGGCTTTCGAGGTCGGCATGCAGAACGGTGGGATGGCCACGGCTCTGGCCATGAACGTGCTGAGCAGCGCGAAAGCGGCCCTGGCCCCCGCCATCTTCGGCACCTGGATGAACGTCTCGGGCTCCGTGCTCGCGAACTGGTGGCACGGCCGGCCCGAAGGGAGGCGAGCATGAGCAGCAGCACCCGCGACGCGGCGAGCTTCGGGGTGGACCGGCGCGGTTTCGTCGGGGCCGCCGTCACGGCGCTGGCCGGGGCCGGCCTGGCCCGGGGCCAGGAGCGCGACTGGAGCGGGGGCGTACCCGTGCGCTACCCCGACCCGGACATCGTGAGCCTCGACCCCCGCTTCCGGCGCTACGCCATCGGGAACACCCCGATCCAGCGCCTCCACACCGGGACGCTGTGGGCGGAGGGCCCGGCGTGGAACGGCGTGGGGCGCTACCTGGTCTGGAGCGACATCCCCAACGACGTCCAGCTTCGCTGGCTGGACGAGGACGGCCACGTGAGCGTCTTCCGGCGCCCGGCCGGCAACAGCAACGGCAACACCTTCGACTACCAGGGGCGCCAGATCGCCTGCGAGCACGGGAACCGCCGGGTCGTCCGCTACGAGCCCGACGGCGGCGTCACGGTGCTGGCGGACCGCTGGAACGGCAAGCCCCTGAACGCCCCGAACGACGTCGTGGTCCACCCCGACGGCGGGATCTGGTTCACCGACCCCGGCTACGGGAGCATGATGAACTACGAGGGGTGGAAGGCGGACCTCGAGATCGACGAGGCCGTCTACCGGATCGACCCGGACAGCGGGGAGCTGGCGCTGGTGACCGACGAGCTGGAGAAGCCGAACGGCCTCTGCTTCTCCCCCGACTACGGCGTGCTGTACGTCGCGGACACGGGGGTCTCCCCCGGCGTGATCCGCGCCTACGACGTCGCCGACGGCCGGAGGCTCCAGGCGGGGCGCGTGCTCTGCACCATGGAGCTCGACGGCAAGCGCGGCGGGGCGGACGGCATCCGCTGCGACGTGGACGGCAACGTCTGGGCCAGCGCGGGCTGGGCGGGTGCCGGGTTCGACGGCGTCCACGTCTTCGCTCCCGACGGCGCTCGGATCGGGCAGATCCGGCTCCCCGAGATCTGCTCCAACGTCTGCTTCGGGGGGAGGAAGCGCAACCGGCTCTTCATGACGGCGAGCCAGTCCCTCTACGCCGTCTACGTGGAGACCCGGGGCGCGCACATCACGTGACGGCGCTCGGCGGCTACGGGGCCAGCAGGTCGGCCGGCTCGAGCTTGCCCAGCAGCTCCAGCAGGCCCAGGGACATGTCGGGCACGTAGGTGATGAGCAGCACGCCCACCGCGAGGATGACGAGGAACGGGAAGGTGTCCCGGTAGATCCGCATCAGGGGGCGGTCGAAGCGCGTCGAGGACAGGAACAGGTTCATCCCCACCGGGGGGGTGAGGAAGCCCAGCTCGAGGTTGGCGAGGAAGATCACCCCGAGGTGGATCGGGTGGACGCCGAAGGCCGCACCCAGCGGGGCGATCAGCGGCACCACGATCACGATCGCGGCGTAGATGTCCACGAGGCACCCCACCACCAGCAGCAGAACGTTCAGGGCGAGCAGAAAGACGAGCCGCGACTCCACGTGTGACTGCACCCACTCCAGCAGCAGCTGCGCGATCTGGGCGTCGACGATGTAGCTCGTGAGACCCATGGCCACGCTCAGCAGGATCAGGATCGCGCCCATCAGCGTGGCGGCCTTGACGAGCACTCCGGGCAGGTCCCGGAGGAAGTGGATGTCCCGGGTGACGAAGCACTGGGTCACCACGGCGTAGGCCACTGCGGCGGCAGCCGTCTCGACCATCGAGGCGAACCCGGTGGCGAACAGCGCGATCACGAAGACCGGGAGCCCCAGCTCCCACTTCGCACCCCAGGCCCCCGCCAGGGCCTCCCTGAGCACGAAGCGCTGCGTGGTCGTCGCCGAGCGGCCGCTGACCACGATGCCGTAGCCCGCCACGAGGGCCACGAGCAGCATCCCCGGGAGCAGGCCGGCGAGGTAGAGCTGGTCGGCCGGGACCGAGACCTCGCTGGTGCTCGCGACCACGGAGTAGAGGATCACGGGGAGGCTGGGGGGGAACAGCAGGCCCAGGCTCCCCCCCGACGTGATCAGGCCCAGGGAGAAGCCGTCGGGGTAGTCGTCGGCCCTCAGGATCGGGTAGACGAGGCCGCCGAGGGCGATGATCGTGATGCCGGAGCCCCCGGTGAAGGTGGTGAACAGGGCGCAGGCCCCGGCCACCACCAGGGCGAGCCCGCCCGGCATCCAGCCGAACAGGCCCCGGAAGAAGCGGAGCAGCCGCTGCGACGCGCCGCCCTCGGCCAGGACGTAGCCGGCCGCGGTGAGGAGCGGGATCGCGGGGAGCGTGGGGGACTGGATCAGCCGGTAGATCTCCGCGGACACGGCCGTCACCGGCACCCCGTCCGAGGCGAAGAACAGCAGGGCCAGCCCGCCCAGGACGACGAAGATCGGGGCGCCCAGGGGGGCGCTCGCCACGAGCAGCAGCGCCAGGGGCCAGAACGCCGTCTCCAGGAAGCCGAAGAGGGCATCCTCGGAGACCAGGCCGAGGATCGCGACGGCCGCCATGGAGAGCCCGGCGGCGAGCCGCCCGCGCCAGCCGCCCCCGGCGGTCCAGGCGAAGCGCAGCGCCATCAGCGCGAGGCAGACGGGCATCACGCACTCGCTGACCCAGGCCGGGACTCCGATCGGGAGCTCCCCCCCCATCTCGCGGTTCACGGCCACGACCTTCGCGCTCGCGTAGGTGAGCATGGCGAGGATCGCCGCCGAGAGTGCCGCGGTAGCGATCCCCGACCAGCGGCGCAGCCGACCCTCCCCCATGAACTCGGTCGTGGAGAGTGTGAGGTGCTTGCCGGCCCGGGTCGTGAGCAGTCCGCCCACGAAGGCGAGCCACATCACGAGGTGCTGGATGTAGAGGGCCGCGCCCGGGATGCTCGCAGCGCGCCAGGAGCGACCCACGGCCTCGCTCAGGGGCAGGAGCGTCGCCAGGGCCAGGGCCGCGACGACGGCCCAGCGCTCCAGACGCTCCAGGAGCGAGTCGGCCCTCAACGCCCGCCCGAGCTCGCCTGCCTGCTGCGGTACTCCTCGAGCAGCCGTCGCGCCTCGTCGAAGGCGTCGGCCGGGATCACGCCCCCCCGGATCTTGTCGTGGGCGTCCTCGACGGCCTTCCTCCAGGTCCCCAGCTGGGTCGCGTCGGGCGTGACGACCTTGAGCCCCCGCTTCGCCATCGCCGCGGTGTCCTCGGGCCCGCTCTTGCGGGTGTCGGCCCGGAGCTTCTCACCGGCCTTCTCCGCCGCGCTCTTGAGGGCGGGCCGCAGGTCGGTGGGGATCTCCTCCCAGGTGTCCTTGCTGATCACCGTAGCGCCGATCAGCAGCGCCCAGTCGACGTCGGTCATGTTCGGCGCGTGCTTGTACCACTGCATGATGACGGCGGCCTGGGGCGGCGCCGGCATCGCGGTGACGAGCCCGGTCTGCAGCGCCGTGGAGACCTCCGTGGAGGGCAGCGGGACCGGGTTGAAGCCCGCGGCCTTGTAGGTCTCGATCACCTCGTTGTCGCCGGCCCAGGCGAACAGCTTGAGCTTCTTGAGCTGGTCCGGGGTGGTGACCGGCTCGCTCGTGAAGAACTTGACCCAGCCGGCGTCGGTCCAGTTGAGGACGATCAGGCCCTTCTTCGCGAACTCTGCGTCGAGGCGCGGGGTCATCTTCTCCCGGACGTAGTCCACCTCCTCGTAGGAGCGGTACATCATCGGCACCTGCAGGGCGTAGACGTCGGGGACCACACCCCCGACACCGGCCAGGAGCGCCGCGTGGAGCGTGCCCAGCTTGATCTTCGTGATCACCACGGGGTCGTCCCCGGCGGTCTGCCCGGGGTAGATGCGCAGGCGCACCCGCCCCTCGGAAACCTGCGTCCACTCCTGCTCCATCTCCTTGAGGATGCGGTGCCACACGGACCCCTCGGGGACCGGGCTGGCCATCTTGACCAGGATCCTCCGCTGTGCGCTCGCTGTCGGCGCGAGGGGTATTGCCGAGACCGCCACGGCCGTGGCGGCGACGGCAAGGGTCAGCTTCCTGCTCAACATGCTGCTCCTCCGGGCGGGCGGAGCCCGCACCCCCAGTGTCTCACTCGATGAACAGCTCGTCGGCCCGCTCGAGCAGCCAGCGCGCCCGCTTCTGCGCCACGAGGTTGGCGAGCCGGGCCCGGGGCAGGGCGTCGGTGTCGACGGCCAGGGCCCGCTCCAGCAGCTCCTCGAACTCCGAGCGGTTCTGCTCCGAGACCGAGACCGCCTCCGCGTAGGACACTAACGGGAACGCCCGCCGTCCCCCGGAGATCTCTGTCGCCCGCTCGAGGTGAGCCCGGGCCTCCTCTGCCGACCCCCCGGCCGCGCTCGGGCGGCTCCCCTCGAAGGAGATGAAGAAGTCGTGGAGCGCCCCGTCCTCGAAGTCCCCGTCGAGCTCGAGGGCGCGCCTCATCATCGCCTCGATCTGGAACTGGTCCGCGGTCAGCTCGGCGTCGTCGACCGAGAGCGACATGGCCGCGGCCCAGGCGGCCGCGGTCCAGTAGAGCAGCGGAACGTGCTTCGGCCTGGCACGGGCGAGAGCCGCCTCCGGGTCCGCCCGGAGGCGCGCCGCGAAGCCCTCGAAGTGGGTCTCGAGGCCGCGCATGCCGTAGCGCTGTGCCCGGAGGTAGAGCCTCTTGGCCCGCTCGCGCTGGTGGACGGCCCGTGCGTAGTCCGCGTCCTCGACGAAGTCCGCGTCCTGCTCCACGAAGGCGAAGGCGTACTGGGTGAAGCCGCTGGCGGCGGCGTAGAGCAGCCCCTCGTGCTCCGGGGCCTCCGCCAGCAGGCTCTCGATGGTCTTGAGGGCGAAAGGGATCGCGCCGGCCACCAGCTCCGGGTCTTCGTCCGAGGCGTAGGTATCGCCGGCCTCGGCCATGGCGTTGCCCAGGGCGTTGACGGCCATCTTCTTGATGGAGCAGGCGCTGGCCGCCGCGGCCAGGAGCAGCACCGCAACGCGGCCCGAGGTTCCTTCCGGGAGCATCACAGGCATTCTAGCCGCTCCCCCCGACCGCGCACCTCAGCCGTTGCGGCGCAGGGTCTGGACGATCTCGGCGATGCCCGCCTCGGCCTTTTGGATCTCGATCACGCACGAGCCGGCGCCGCGATGCCCCCCGCCGCCGTACATCGACATGAGCACCCCGACATTGGTGCGACAGCCCCGGTTCAGGATCGAGTGTCCCACGCTGACGGCGACCGACTCCTTCCGCGGTCCCCAGTGGATCCGCAGCGAGACGTTCGCCTCGGGGAACAGCGTGTAGACCAGAAAGCGGTTGCCGACGGGCTTGGAGTCCAGGGACCGGAAGTCCGTGACCACCACGTTGTGGTCGCGGCGGGAGTGCGACAGGGTCAGCTCCCTGAAGCGTGCGTCCTGCCGGCGCATCATCGCGATGCGCTCCCGGACCTTCGGGGAGTCGAACACGGCGCCGGGCGCCCCGTCCCGGATCAGCTCCAGCAGGTGGTCGAAGTAGTCGCGAAACTCCCCGAACCCGCTGCGGGGATCGAGGGTGTAGCCGAGCAGGATGAAGCCCTGCGGGTCGACGATGTCCTTGACGGTCAGGCTGGCCGAGTCCAGCCGGTCGGTCTCGTCCAGGAGCTCCGCGTGCCGCGCGAGCTGCTGGTGGCTCGGGAGGTAGTACTGGTAGACGAGGCGCGCGGCGCTCGGGGCCTGGCCGTAGCGGCCGTCGAAGTCGGGGGCGGGAGTGGAACGGGCGTCGGTGAGCTGGTGGTTGTCGAACCACTTCGCGCAGCCGGTGCCGTACGGGAGGTTCGCGATGATGTCGCGGCTCTCCACGTCGAAGCGGCCGTCCGCGACGGCCTGGGGGTGGACGAGGGCGATCTCCCCGACCGTCTCGCAGCTCGTGACGAGCACGGCGCAGGCGAGTCCGTCGAGGTCGCCCCGGGTCACGAGGCGGTAGCCGGCCGGCGGCGTGCTCAGTCCCATCGCAGCTCCACGCCGCTGCCGCGGAGCCGGACGTCGAGGATGCTGGTCCGCCCGCTCCCGAAGCTCCCGCGGATCATCCCGCTCACCACCTTCCCCTCCCGCTCGGCCTCCACGCGCACGTAGTAGGTCCCGGCCGGCACGTCCACGGTCGTCTCCAGCTCGCCGCGGTGGCTCTTGAAGATGCCGAGGCGCTTCTCCTCCTCGCCCCTGAGTCGGCGGCTCAGCACCGTGCGGCCCGCCGTGCCCGGACCCTCGGGGAGCGCCCGCACCCGGAACACGGCGCTCGAGAGCGAGTGGTCCACCCGGACCATGAGCCGCGCGGGTGGCGGCCCGACCGGGACGGTCGAGACGGGGGGCGCGGGCGTGATCGTGGGGGTCGGTACCGGCGTGGCTGTCGGGGTCGGCTCCGGCACCGGCGTCGGTGTCGATCGGGGCCGCGCCGCGCGGCTCGCCGCGGGGAGCGGCGTGGCCTCGGGCGTGGGTTGGGGTGCCAGCCTCGGCGCGGGCACCGCCAGCGTCGTGACGGGGCCCGCGGCGGGGACGAGCGACGTATCCGGGGCGGCCGGAGCGGGCCCGCGGGAGCCCAGGCGCGCCGACAACAGGCCCTCCCCGTTCGGGCCGCCGCGGACGGCCAGCACGGCCGCCGTCCCGGCGATCGCGGCGATCGCCACCAGACCGGTCAGCACCACGACCGGGCCCACGGCGCTCTGGGTGCGCGGCCGGGGACTCGGGGGCGCGTGCCGGCTCTCGCCCGAGTCCGCGAAGGAGGTCGTGGCGGTCCGGGCCAGGGTCTCTGGCGAGGCACTCGAGGCGTCGGACCGGCTCGCGAGGACGGCGAGGCGGTTGACCGTCGGCGCGGCGGGCTCTCCCAGGGTGCGGGCGAGGCCGGGGCGCTCCCGAAGCGGCGCTCCCGCCAGGATGTCCTCGAGATCCTCGGCCAGGCTGCGGCCGTCGCGGTAGCGCTGGTCCGGGGACTTGGCCAGGCAGCGGGCCATCAGCCGCTCCACGTCGGCGGGGAGGCCGGGCTCCAGGGCGAGAGGGCTCTCGGGAGCCTCGTGGGTCACCCGGGCCATGATCGCGGGGACGTTCGGCGCGTCGAAGGCGCGCCGGCCGGTCAGCATCTGGTAGAGAATGGTCCCCAGCGAGAAGATGTCGCTGCGCCCGTCGAGGTCGGTGCCGGTGGCCTGCTCGGGGGACATGTAGGACGGCGTTCCGAAGACGTCGCCGGCCGCCGTGAGCTGGGATGTCGGCGCCTTGGCGATGCCGAAGTCCATGATCTTCGGCTCTCCCGAAGGGAGCAGCATGATATTGGCGGGCTTGATGTCCCGGTGCACCACCCCGGCCTGGTGCGCCACGTGCAGCGCCTCGGCCACCCGGGCCGCGATGCGGAGCGATGGTCTCCAGTCCATGGGCTGCTCGCCGTCGAGCCGCTCGCTCAGGGTCTCCCCGTGGAGGAACTCGAGCGCCATGAACGGCGTGCCGGTCGGCTCGTCCCAGCCCACGTCGTGGACGACCACGATGTTCGGGTGCGAGAGCCCGGCGGCCAGGCGGGCCTCGGTGAAGAAGCGCTCCTCGAACACCTGCCGCTCCGGCTCCGAGATCCCGAAGGCGAGCTGGATCGTCTTGAGCGCGACGGTGCGCCCCAGCGCGGGATCCACCGCCTCGTACACGACGCCCATCATCCCGCGACCGATCACGGTGCGGATCTCGTAGCGTCCCAGGGACTTCGGGATGTTCTCGAAGGTCACCAGCCCGAGTGTAGCAGCCCGGTTGAGAACCCGGGCGCCCCCCGTCCGACCCGCGTGAGCGTCTCCTGACGCCCGCCTCATGGCCCTCCGGGGCGGTCCGGCCGAGCATGGACCCCCCGAGGGGCACAACCGCTCCAGGTCGCAGTCCTGGGCGGGAGCAAGGGAGGGCTCTCGTGCGGCTGATGGCCGTCGGACTCGTCGCAGTGGTCGTGGGCACGTCGCCGGAGGGGGTCGCCGAAGCCCGCTGTACCGCTCCTCAACGGATTTCGCCTCCGTCAATGAAGGCGGTTGGGCCTTCGGCTGGCGGACCGGGTGGCGCCCGCGGGTGGTCCGCGTTCGCCGAGGCAGGGCTGTCGTCCCCCGTAGAGTGCTCCCCGATCATGTCGCGGGCACGATGGATAGCTGTTCTGAGCCCGCACCCAGGCTCAAGGAGGAGAGTTGCGCCGGCGTAGGTCGTCGCGGCGCAGCGGGTAGCCGTCGAGGCTGACGTGCCAGACTGCTGACTACAGCGGAGCTGTCGATATTGTGCTATGAGTAGCACATGGGAACCGTCGGCATCCGCGAGCTTCGACAGCGCGCCAGCGAGCTCCTGCGGCGCGTCGAACAGGGCGAAACGATCGAGGTCACCGACCGGGGGCGCCGTGTGGCGATTCTCGCGCCGCCTCCCGAAGGCAGCCCGCTCGATCGGTTGCGCGCGTTGGGCGAGATCGAACCCTCCAGGGGGACCCTCGACGACCTGCCCGAACCACTGGTACTCGGGCCGCGGACCAAACGCCCGTCCGAGGTGCTCCGTCGTCTGCGCCGGCACGAGCGCTGAGCCGTGGCCACCTACCTCGACTCGTCAGCCATCGTGATGCTGGCGGTTCGTGAGCCGGAATCGGTCGCGCTGCGGCGCTATCTTCGGCGGCGAGAACCGTTGGTGTCGAGTGCCCTCGCGCGTACCGAGGTGTTGCGTGCGCTCCTGCCGGTCGGCGAGGAAGGCGTAGCCAGAGGCCGCCACGTGCTCGAGCGGCTCGACCTCGTTCGGGTGAACGATCGCATCCTCAACGCGGCGGGCTCACTACGCCCCCCCGAGCTCCGCTCGCTGGACGCGATTCACCTCGCCACGGCACACGAGCTTGGCGACGAGCTGGGGGCGCTCGTCACGTACGACGACCGGATGGTCGCCGCCGCGAAGCGACTGGGCTACAGGATCGTCCAGCCGAGCTGAGAGCTCGTGAGCCGCTGGACGCGCGGCGAAGGTGGGATGCTCGACGGGGAGCGGATCGCTTGCGCCGCTTCCCAAACAGGGCGCGATCACTCGACCGGCCCCGGCGGCGCCTCTCTAGCAGCGGCCCACCCGACTGTCGTCGGGACCGAGCGGGTGAGAAACCCGCGAGGCTGGAGATGCGCTCGATGCCGGCGGTGGCAGTCGGCTGGCGGCCCGGGCGGCGCCCCCCGTGCGGTCCTCGCTCGGTACAGGCGGGGGCTGCGGTCCTCCGCGGAGTCCTCCCGCCCGGCCCGCTACCGGCCATTCCGGTCCGGTTGCCGCCCAGGCAGCCGGCCCAGGGCACGCTGCGCGCCATCCCTGGGTGGGTCGCGTCCAACTGCTCCGTCGGAACCGGATGGCCGAGCGCCAGAGATCGGCGTCGCCTATGCGTCGGCAGGCACCAATGAATTGGACCCCCAGCGGTCGCGGGCTCACACTCGATCATTGGACGGCCCCGCCGGGTACCGCTGCAAGTGCCGCGGCGCCGGCCAGCGGAAGCCGCACCACGGGGGATCGATAGGGAGAACATGAGGAACGCATCGGAATCTGAAGGCGCGGCCCGACGCTGCGCGACGGCCCACGCCATGCATCACCGCGCCGCGGGCCTGAGCGGGGTACCGCGGGAGGAGCTGCTCGAGGCGGGAGTGCGGCTGGCGTTGGGCAGCCTCCATCGGCGACCCGAGCGGAAAGCCGTGATCTCGACCCGCTCCACCTGCGCACGTGGATCGACTTCCATGGGACGTGGCCCGGCCCGGCCGCCGCCACCCGCCGGAGGTCGCCCTCGGGTCGAGGGAGGGCCGCGATTGTGACGGAGGGGAGAGCCTCGTCGCGTCCGGGCCTCGGTCCCGCCGCTGTGCCCCCGCCTCGTCACGCGGTCGCCGGCGACTCGCGCAGCCCGAAGGGAGGGGCGATGGCGCGGAAGGCGAGCGACTTCGACCCGCGGGGCTTCCTGGCGGGCATCGCGAGCGGCAAGACGACCCGGGACTACGACCGCAGGCAGGTCGTCTTCTCCCAGGGGGACAGCGCGGACGCGGTGTTCTTCATCGAGAGCGGCAAAGTGAAGCTGTCGGTCGTCTCGGCGCGGGGGAAGGAGGCCGTCCTCGGCATCCTCGAGGAGGGGAGCTTCTTCGGTGAGGGCTGCCTGGCGGGACAGGCCCTCCGCATCTCCACGGCAGCAGCCATGCAGGCCTCCAGCATCATCCGGGTGGACCGAAAGGCGATCTTTGGCCTGATCCACCGGGAGCCGGAGTTCGCGGAGCTGTTCATCAGGTACCTGCTCTCCCGGAACGTCCGGTTCGAAGAGGACCTGGTGGACCAGCTCTTCAACTCCGCCGAAAAGCGTCTCGCTCGAGTCCTGCTGCTGCTGGCCCACTTCGGCAAGGATCCGAGGCCGGAGACGGTGGTTCCGAAGGTGAGCCACGAGACGCTCGCCGGGATGGTCGGCACGACGCGCTCGAGAGTGAGCTTCTTCATGAACCGGTTCAGGAAGCTGGGCTTCATCGACTACGACGGTGGTCTGCAGGGGCTGACGGTGCACAGCGCCCTCCTCACGGTCGTGCTGCACGACTGAAGACGAAGCCGGCCGCGTCGGTGCCGGCGAGCGGAACGCGAGCAGGCTGTCCGCCCGCCCCACCGAGGGCAGCGAGCAATCGTGAGCAGACGGTGACGAGAACCCTCGTCGCTGCCGGCATCATCGACCCGACCGAGGTCGTCCGCTGCGCGCCGCAGAACGCCGCCTCGATCGCGTCGCTGCTGCTGAACGATGAAGGCTGTCACCAGCGAGCTGCCCGACGAGAACGGGCGCGACGCCGACGCCGGCGATGCTTCCCGGAGGCGGAGTGCACTTGAACAGCGAGAGGAAAGCCCTGCCGCGCAGGCCGAGCAGAAGAATACACGATGGTGTATCCTGATGTGTATGCGGACCAACATCGTCCTGAACGATGAGCTGCTGGCGGAAGCCATGCGGTACTCGGGGGGCCGATCCAAGCGCGCGGTCGTCGATGAGGCGTTGCGCCTGTACGTCGAGATGAAGGCAGCGGCGCAACGGCGTCAGGAGTACCTGGAGCGATACCGCAGTCTCGAGCGAAAGCTCCGCAAGCTCCGGCTCCGGCAGAGCCCCGCCGAGTTGCTCCGGACCGACCGGGATCGCGAATGACGACCCTCGTCCTGGACACCAGCGTTGCGCTCGCCTGGTATCTGCCGGAGTCGTTCGCCGAGATCGCACGGACGTGGCAGCGCAAGCTCCTATCGGAGAGCGTGCGGCTCGTGGTCCCCTCCCTGCACTACTGGGAGTTCGCCAACGTCCTCAGGACCTACGTACGCCGCGGGGAGATCGAGTCTGGAGTCGCCGACGAGACCTACGCGCTGCATCTCGATGCGCCTCTGGAGATCGCGGAGCCCGATCGACGGACCGTGCTCGAGCACGCCCTGCGTTACGAGGCCACCGTCTATGATGCGGTCTACATCGCGCTCGCACTCGACCTCGAAGCGCGGCTGCTCACTGCCGAGAGGAGCACGACGCCCTGGGTGTCGAAGCTGGGCGTGCGGGTGGAGCCCGTTCGCGCCTGACAGCGGGCGAGGAGCGCGAGCGAGCTCGCATCGAGGCAGGGAGGACGACACGCCTGGACGTCGTCCTGCGGGCGGGCGAGCTGAAGGAAACCGTCGAGGTGGCGGCGTGCCGAGCGCGTTCCGCCTCACTTCTTCGACGCGGAAGCTTCGGGCTGCGTCCTCGGACCATCGGTGCTGCCTATGCCTCGTCGTGCGGGAATCGATTGGACCGCCGCCCCTCGTCGGCCTCACACTGCCTCCATGAGAGCGCAAGCCGGCAGCGGCCGCGAGTCACGCGAGCGATGGCGCCGCGCGGGTCCGACCCGGGGTGGCGGCGACGGCTCCAGCAGCTCCCCAGCCGGCGTGTGCCTGCGGCGGCGCCGGCGCCGGCGCGCCTTGGCGGTTCGGGCCGATCGGCCTTCTGCTGGACCTTGAGCAGAGGAGCGGAGAGGAGGAGCAGTGACACTGACGAGTCACATCGCCGGCGGTCTCGCGCTCTGCTCGGCGATGCTGAGCGCCTGGCCAGCAGTCTCCGAGACGGACACACCCTTGCGGCCGCCGAGCGCGCTCTGCGACGCCTGCCGCAACGTATGCGCGGAGCCACTAGACCACGAGGATGATCTGCTCGATGAGAGTACGAATCGCTACCTCCCCACGGCCTTGCGGGGGATCGCGACAGGCGCGGCCATCGACCTCGCCAGAGAGCTGATGAGGATCCACCGCGACTACGAGGCCGGCCACTTCGGTGTCGCGTACGAGGCCTCCGCCGGCGACATCGGAAGCCTGGCCGGGAAGCGGGCCGAGAGCGACCCAGCCACGTCGGCCGAGGTTCGTTCACTGAAGCGCGTTAGGGCCGCGCTCTACGCCGACACGGTCGTCGGCCTGCGCGCCCTCGCCGCCGACGCGCCCTCGCAGGAGTTCCTGGCTATGTTCCGGGCCAGCGAAGCCGTCCTCGACGGCGTGCTCAGCAGCCTTTCGTCCGCGCAGCCGATGCGCGCCGCCGAGCGCCTTGCCGTGTGCCGGGTCCTCGCCTTCGTGCCGTGAGCCGGCCATCCTCGACGGCGGTGCTTCGCCCCGATCGTCGCGCCGCGTCGGGGCAGGAGGCTCCGTAGGGCCGGTCCGCCGGGGCCGCACCCCTCGGGCGGAGACTGAGGAGGCAGAGATGAGAGACGATCCCGAACAGGGAAGCGCCACCGGGCGATGCGCCGCGGCACACGCGGCGCGCTACGCCGGCAAAGACGTGCGGGAGGCGATCGAGCTCTACATGCCTCGATGAGTCGACGAGCACCGATGAACTGGACCGCTGCGGCGCAGCGGGCACAGACTCGCAGCCGTACGGGCGCGACCGAGGACGGCGGCGGACGAGCCGCGCGCGGGCGGCTGTCCCCCCCGTCGGGGGCACGAGCAAGAGTGAACAGACCGACCCAGAAGCGTCTGCTACGTTCCATGGGCCGCACGGTTTTCCCGAGATGCTGCGAGCCGCTCACGGCGTGGCTCGCGGACGACCCGAAGCCCCCTCCATCCCGCCCCGACGAGCTCGAGGGGCACCGAGGCATGCGATGACGACGGAGACGGCCACGGGCCGTTCCCCTGGGACGGCGGAGGGTCCCGGGAGACCGGGGAAGGGGATCGCCGCCCTGCGGACGGCGCCGCCCGGGTCGTGGTGGCTCGTGTTCCTGCTGATGCTGGCGGTGAACTGGGGTGTGATGAGGCTTCTCTACCCGGCGTCGCCTTTCGTCGAGGTCTCGTACACTTTCTTCACCCAGCAGGTCGGCGCGGGCAACGTCGAGGAGGTCATCAGCCAGAGCGACGTCATCCAGGGCACTCTCAGGAAGGCGGCGACCTACCGAGCCGACGCCACGGGCGAGTCGAAGGTGCTCCTCTTCCGAACGGTGAGGCCGGCGTTCGCGACGTCGAATCTGGAGCAGTTGCTCTCGGACAACCGAGTCGTCATCAACGCGCGGCCGCTCGACGACGGGAAGCCGGGCTGGTCGGAGAGTCTTCTCTACGGGTTCGGGCCGACGTTGCTGCTGGTGGGCGTGTTCGTGTGGCTGAGCCGGAAGGCCGGTGCCGGGGGCGCCGGGGGTCTCTTCGGCCTCGGGCGCAGCCGCGCCAGGCGCTACTCCGCTGGCAGCGAGAAGGTCACTTTTGCCGATGTCGCCGGGATCGACGACGCCGCGAACGAGCTGGTCGAGGTGGTCGACTTCCTCCGCGACCCCGCGAAGTACCAGCGGCTCGGCGGCACGATGCCCAAGGGGGTCCTGCTCGTCGGGGCCCCCGGCACCGGGAAGACGCTGCTGGCGCGGGCGGTCGCCGGCCAGGCCGGCGTCCCCTTCTTCAGCCTCAGCGCGTCCGAGTTCATCGAGATGATCGTCGGCGTCGGCGCCGCTCGCGTGCGAGACCTCTTCAAGCTGGCGCGCGACGCAGCTCCCGCGATCGTGTTCATCGACGAGCTCGATGCCATCGGGCGTGCTCGCGGCACGGGCTCCGGCCTCGGAGGCCACGACGAGCGTGAGCAGACCCTGAACCAGATCCTCACCGAGATGGACGGCTTCGACTCGCGCGTGGGGGTGATCGTCGTCGCCGCGACCAACCGCGCCGACGTGCTCGACCCGGCGCTGCTGCGCCCGGGGCGCTTCGATCGCCGCGTGATGGTCCACCGGCCGGACCGTCCCGGCCGCGCCGCCATCCTGAAGGTACACACCCGACACGTTCCTCTCGCCGGCGAGGTCGACCTGTCGCGGATTGCGATGGAGACGCCGGGGCTGGTGGGTGCGGAGCTGCGCAATCTCGTCAACGAGGCGGCTCTACTGGCGGCGCGAAAAGGGCAGGACGTCGTGCATCAGGTCGACCTTTCCGAGGCGCTGGAGAAGATCAGCCTCGGGCCTGCGCGCCGGCTGCTGCTCGACCCCGTCGAGCGCGAGCGCACGGCCTACCACGAGTGCGGCCACGCGCTCCTCGGCTTGCTCGTGGCGGGGAGCGATCCCGTTCAAAGGGTGACGATCGTCCCGCGCGGCCTGTCGCTCGGGGCCACCTACCAGCTCCCGACCGACGACCGGACCAACTACTCCGAGTCGTACCTGCGGGCCCGGATCACCAGCGCGCTCGGCGGGCGCGCCGCGGAGAGGCTGGTCTACGGCGGCCTCACCACCGGGGCCGAGTCGGATCTCCGGCAGGTCGCCGAGATCGCGCGCCGGATGGTCGTGCGGTGGGGCATGAGCGCGCACCTCGGCCCCATGAGCCTGTCCGGACCCGACGACGACGCGCAGCCGCCGTTCCTCCAGCGCCGGTCGCACAGCGAGGCGACCATGGAGCTGATCGACGAGGAGATCCGGAGCATCGTCCAGACGAGCTATCGGGAGGCCGAGCGGGTGCTGGCCGCCCACCGCCCGCAGCTCGACGCCCTGGCCGCCGCGCTGCTGGCCTCCGAGTCGCTGGACCAGCAGGCGATCCTCGATGCGACCGGCCTGGCGGCGCAGCCGCGGGTCCAGACCGGGAGCGCGCTTCCCGCCACTGTCCGCGATGCCGAGAGTCCGCCGACCACCCAGCCGGAGCGTTCGCCCGTGCCGAACTCCTCAGGCCGGGCGGCCCGGGACGGCTCTTCAGGCGGGGGACCGGGAGGGATGACCTGCGGAGAGAGGCTATTGCCCGGACCATCGGAGTGAACTGGTGCCCTGTGCCGCGGGAGCGCACGTTGGTCGTGGAGGCGTGTTGCGTCAGATCGAGGCACCAAACCGCAGGCATACCGGGAGTATTCCGAGGTGTGGCAACGAAAAGCTGGCGCGAGAGAACCGCTCTCGACGCGGTCTGACCACGGGCTGCTAACGCAGGCGGCGAGCAGCGCGCCGGGGAGCGTCCCCTGAGGCTGCTGGGCGAGTCCGGATGGCGCCGGGGGGCGCCGGCTGGCATGAGACCCGTTGGCCTGCTGAAGGCGTGAAAGGAAGGGCTCGATGGACGAACGAACAGTCGCCGCCGACGAAGCCCGGCGACTCGCACAACACGAGCAGGTGAAGGCCAGGCTGGAGGGAGATGTGCATGCCCGCATCGCCAGGGAGTCTTCCGAGACCAGCCCGGCGGAGCGGGCCGAGGTGAAGTCTGTCGCGGCCGGCCTGAAGCACCGGGCAACCGCGGAAGTGGGGGAGACAGAAGGCGAGCTCCAACGAGCCCGCCGGATGACGCGCATCTCGCAGGTGGGCGGATACGTCTTTTCCGTGATCTACGGCCTCATCGGCCTCGAGATCGCCCTTCAGCTCTTCGGCGCCCGGCACACCAACGCCTTCAAGCGCCTTCTCGACGCCGTCACGTACCCGGTGCTCGGTCCTTTCCGGGGACTCATGCCGGATCCCGCCGTAGGCTCCATGCAATTGATGTTGTCCTACGTGGCCGCGCTGGTCGTCTACGCCCTGCTGCACATGGCCTTCAATGGACTCCTGCGAGTCTTCGCGCAAAGGAGGGCTACGATCTAGCTGCCTGCCCGGGCGTGCGGGCTCCGTGGATTCGACCCTCGGATCGTCGGGACTGTGCAAGATGGGACAGCAACCGCCAGGACCCTCGACGATCATCGGTGTGCCGGAGATGGAGCGGCAGGACACCCGGTGGTACTCTCTCGAGCTCGATGTCGGTCCTCTCGG
>Ga0299906_10001974_pt1 | contig 17302 bp, 13 predicted proteins | sample RVTome_14_FD_200259 | JGI IMG/M metagenome (GOLD analysis project Ga0299906, IMG submission 200259) | Soil microbial communities from uranium-contaminated site in the Upper Colorado River Basin, Wyoming, United States - RVT145D125 (version 2) ...
GAGGCCGCCCGGGAGAGCCTCGAGGCGCGGGCGGTCCGCGAGCGGCTGAAGTCGGACCGGCTCGACGTCACGCTCCCGGGGCGCTCCCCGGTCTACGGCGGGCGCCACCCGCTGACGGCGACCCGGGAGGAGCTGGAGGACGTCTTCGTGGCGATGGGCTACGAGGTCTACGACGGCCCCGAGATCGACGACGACTACCACTGCTTCGAGGCCCTGAACATGCCCCCCGACCACCCGGCTCGGGACATGCAGGACACGTTCTACGTCGAGGGGCGGGCCGACCTGCTGCTGCGCACACACACCTCGACGAGCCAGATCCGCTACATGCTCGGCAACGAGCATCCCCCCGAGGTCCGCATCATCTGCCCCGGGAAGGTCTACCGGCGCGACAACGACGTCACCCATTCCCCGATGTTCCACCAGATCGAGGGTCTCGTGGTCGGGAAGGGAATCACCCTGGGGGACCTGAAGGGGACCATCGAGGCCTTTCTCCACGCTCTGTTCGGGGCCGAGTACCCGGTGCGGTTCCGGGCGTCGTTCTTCCCGTACACGGAGCCCTCGATGGAGGCCGACCTGCAGTGCATCCGCTGCGCGGGGAGCGGCTGCCGCATCTGCAAGCAGACGGGCTGGCTGGAGATCCTCGGCTCCGGGATGGTGGATCCGGCGGTTTTCGAGGCCGTCAACGCCCGCCTCGGCCGCGCGGTCTACGACCCCGAGCAGGTCTCGGGCTTCGCCTTCGGGCTGGGCATCGACCGCGTCGCCATGGTCCGGCACGGGATCGAGGACATCCGCCTCCTGTACGGGAGCGACCTGCGCTTCCTGGAGCAGTTCTGATGCGGCTGCCCCTGTCCTGGATCGCGGAATTCGTGGAGGTCCCGGTCGAGCCGGCCAGGCTCGCCGACGACCTCACCTCTGCGGGGCTCGCCGTGGACGCGCTCGAGCGCGACGGGGACGACACGATCCTCGAGCTCGACATCACGACGAACCGCGTCGACTGCATGAACGTCTACGGCGTGGCCCGGGAGATCGCCGTGCTCTACGACCGCCCGCTGCGGCCGTTGCCGTTGCAGCACGGCGAGAAGGGTCAGCAGAGCGCGAGCGCCGTGGGCGTCGAGATCGAGGCTTCGGACCTGTGTCCGCGCTTCACGGCGCGCATCCTGGACGTGAAGGTGGGGCCGTCCCCGGACTGGATGCGCCGCCGCCTCGAGCAGGTCGGGGTCCGGCCGATCCAGAACGTCGTCGATCTGACGAACTACGTGATGATCGAGATGGGCCAGCCCTCCCACGCCTTCGACCACGCCCGCCTGGCCCAGGGCCGGCTGATCGTCCGCTGGGCGCGCGCGGGGGAGACGCTGGCGACCCTGGACGGGACCACCCGGCAGCTCTCCCCGAAGGTCGGCGTGGTGGCGGACGCCTCGGGACCCCAGGGTCTGGCCGGGGTGATGGGGGGCGCGGCCAGCGAGGTCGCCGACGACACCCGGGTCGTGGTGCTGGAGGCGGCCTACTGGGAGCCGCTTGCGATCCGCCGCGCCGCGCGGGAGCTGGGCATCCACACCGAGGCCGCGCACCGCTTCGAGCGCGGCTCGGACCCGGAGGGGCCGCTGGCCGCCCAGGCTCGGATCGCCCACCTGCTCGAGAAGGTCGGCGCCGGGCGCGCGCGGCCCGGCGTGGTCGACGCGCATCCGGCGCCGCTTCCACGGCGCCGGGTCGAGCTGCGGCGGGACAGGGTGTCGGCGCTGCTCGGAGACGAGGTGCCGGAGACGGAGGGCCGGCGCGTCCTGCTCGGCCTGGGGTTCTCGGCCGCGGAAGGGAGCGCCGTGTACGACGTCCCGACGTGGCGCCAGGACGTGTCCCGGGAGGCCGACCTGATCGAGGAGGTGGCGCGGCATCACGGTCTGGGCCGGGTTCCCCCGACGCTGCCGCCGGCCCGTAGCCTCGCGGGGCTGCGCCCACAGCAGGTGCGGGAGCGGGCCCTGCGCGGGTTCCTCACGGCCGCCGGGCTCTTCGAGACGATCACGTATCCCTTCGTGGGTCCGGAGGCGCCCTCCGAGCAGGTCCGTCTCGCGAACCCGCTCTCCGCCGAGGAGGGGCAACTGCGCAACTCTCTCGTCAGGCCCGGCCTGCTGCGAGCCCTGGAGGGGAACCTTCGGCAGGGGCGGCGGGACGTCCGGCTGTTCGAGGTGGGGCGCGTCTTCCTGCCGGGATCGGAGGGATTTCCGGACGAGCCGAAGCGTCTCGGGGTCGTCGTCGCGGGGCAGGCGCCGCCGCAGCACTGGTCCGGGGCGTCGCGGCCGGCGGACTTCTTCGACCTGAAGGGACTGCTCGAGGACCTCTTTCGCCACCTCGGGGTGGAGCCGCCGGTCCTGAAGCGGGACGGCGTGCCGGACTACCTGCACCCCGGACGCTCGGCGGCCGTGGTGTGGGGGGAGCGCCGGCTGGGCTTCCTCGGCGCCGTCCACCCGCGCCGCGCCCGGGAGTGGGAGCTGCGGGACGAGACCCTGGTGCTGGAGATCGACGTCGACGCCCTGCTCGAGCGGCCGCCCACGGCGGTGCGGAGCCGGACGCTCGCGCGCTTCCCGGGCGTGGATCGCGACCTCTCCCTGCTCTGCGACCGCGACGTCTCCGCGGCGCAGCTCGTGGCGGCCGTCCGGAAGGCGGGGGGAGAGCGACTCGAGGAGGTCCGGATCGTAGACCGCTACGACCGGCCGCCGGTTCCGGCGGGGAAGATCAGCCTGTCGCTGAGCTTGAGGTTCCAGGACCCGGAGCGGACCCTCACCGGCGAGGAGGTCCAGGCGACCCTGGACGCGGTCGTCGAGGGGCTGCGGCGCGAGGGTGCGGAGATCCGGGGGGGATGAGCATGGACGAGACCATCGAGCAACTCGAAGACAAGGTGAAGAGGGCCGCCGCGCTGGTCCGCCACCTGCGCGAGGAGAAGCAGTCCCTGGAGCAGGACCTGGAGGCCGCCCGCGACAGCCTGCGGGAGGCGGAGCGGCGCGGCGAGGCCCTGGAGTCCGAGACCTCCGAGGCGGGAGGGGACGGCTCCGCCGAGGAGGTGGAGCGCCTGAACGGGATGCTGGAGGAGCTGCAGCAGGAACGGGAGGACGTGCGCCGCCGGATCGGGAAGCTGGTCGAGCTGCTCGAGGGGCTCGACTGAGGCCTGCCCCCGGGGCAGTCCAGCTATAATCTCCGCGCGGCGACGGGGTCCAGGGTGATGAGCCAGAAGCCGAGCCAGGTGGAGGTCGAGATCTTCGACCAGTCCTACTCCGTGCGGGGGGCGGATCCCGAGCACGTGAGAGCTGTAGCCGCCTTCGTGGACAACGAGATGCGGGAGGTGAGCCGGGCCAGCGGCGCCGTCGACTCGGTCCGGATCGCGGTGCTGGCCGCCCTCAACATCGCCGACGAGCTGATCCAGCTCAAGGCGGAGGCGGGCGCCGGGGACGGGGCGGCCCGGAAGACCCGGGAGCGCCTGGAGAAGCTGGCCCGGGAGCTGTCCGACGCCCTCGAGGAATAGCTTGCCGGGGTGCGGTCCCGCCGCTATGATCTTTGTCGAAGGGGCTCCCTGCCTTGCATGTGATGGACCAGGTATTCTTGAACCAACGCTGTTTCAATCGGGGACTCGCATCTTGCCGTGGTGTGCACGCCTCCGCGTCGAGGAAGCCTGAAGCGGCTCGTAGAGTTCCCACCTGGTGACCCGGTTCAGGGCACCCTCATCCACACGGCACTGGCGGGGAGCCTCGTCACGTCCACACCCGCCGGCCCCCCACTGAGCGCCTGACGGAAGCCGAGGCCGACCCGATCCCGCCCGAGACCCCCGTTGGGGAGATCGGAGAGCGGCAGCTCGTGCGCCGGATCCGAGCCCGGCTGCCGGAGGGCCCGGGCATCGTCGTTGGTCCCGGTGACGACGCGGCGGCGGTGGAGACCGGTCCCCTCACGCTCCTCACGACGGACAGCCTAGTGGAGGGCACCCACTTCAAGCTGGAATGGTCCCCGCCGCGGCTGGTCGGGCGCAAAGCGCTCACCGTGAGCTTGTCGGACGTCGTGGCGATGGCCGGCATGCCGCGCTTCGCGATGGTGAGTCTCGTCCTCCCCCCGGACGTGAAGCTGGAGTTCGTAGACGGGCTCTACGACGGCCTGCTGGAGCGGGCCGCCGAGGCGGGGGTGGGGCTCGTAGGCGGCAACGTCTGCGCCAGCTCGACGGACATCGTGATCGACGTGGTGCTGGTCGGCCAGGGCGACGCGCTGCTGAAGCGCTCCGGCGCCCAGCCGGGGGACCTGGTGGTCGTGACCGGCACGCTGGGAGCGGCCGCGGCGGGTGTGGCGCTGCTGGCTCAAGGGGCGCGTTTGCACGACGACGCCTTCCTGGCTTCCACGGGACTCTGGACCGAGTCCTCGGCGGAGGCGGTCGTCCACTGTCTGCGCGCCGCCCTCGACCCGGCGCCACCTCTCGCCCTGGGGCGCGCCCTGTCGGAGCACGACATCGCCCACGCCGGGATCGACCTCTCCGACGGCCTCTCGGGAGACCTGCTGCACGTCTGCGAGGAGAGCGGGGTGGCCGCCCGCATCGACGCCGCGAGCGTCCCGGTCGACCCCCACGCCGCGAAGCTGGCCCGGGCCCAGGGAAGCGCCGGGCTCCAGCTGGCCCTGCACGGGGGCGAGGACTACCAGCTGCTGCTCGCCGTGCCGCCGGAGCGCGTGGACGCGCTCCGGGACCTCGCGGTGGTGTGGGAGCTGCCACTGACGGTCGTGGGCGAGTTCCTGGAGGGTGCTCCGGGGCTGACGCTGCGGAAGGAGAGCGGAGAGGAGCCGCTCGAGCCGGGCTCCTTCGAGCACTTCCTGCGCCCGGCCCGCTAGGCGATGTCGCGGCTCCGCCGATTCCTCGAGGTGCTGTTTCACCTCGAGGACACGCCGCACCGGGTCGCCCTGGCGTTCGCGATCGGGGTCTGGATCGCGTTCTTCCCGTTGCTGGGCTCCCACACGCTGATGGCTCTCGGGGTGGGATTCCTGTTCCGCCTGAGTCGGGCGGCGCTCCTGATCGGAGCCTACGTCACGAACCCCTGGACTCTGGCCCCGTTCTTCTTCGCGGGGACGCTCGTGGGCTGCTGGCTGCTCGGCATTCCCCTGGACCGGATCCAGGACGTCCACCGGGCCTTCGCCGCCCGTGAGGGCGGGGCGTCGACCGCGCTCCAGTTCTTCCTCTGGCCCTTCGTTCTGGGCAACCTCGCCATCGGGACGCTCCTGGGCATCGGGGCCTATTTCATCGTGCGGCCGCTGCTGGAACGCCGCGCGGCGAGGCGGACGGCGTGAGCGCCGCCGCCGATCGGGCGCTCGCCTCCGGGGGAGCGCGGCCCCCGCTGCGCTTCTCGGCCCCGCAGCGAGCGCTCCCGGTGGGGGCGATCCTGGGGGTGGTCGGCGTGATCGTTGCGGCTGGGGTGGGCGTGCTGGGCCTGGACCGGCTGCCCGTCTCGTTCTGCTACTTCAAGCAGCTCTCCGGGCTGCCCTGCGCGTCCTGCGGGTCGACCCGGGCCGCGGCGCTGCTGTGGGCCCTCGACCCGGCCGGCGCGTTCCTCATGAACCCGCTCGCCGCGGTCACCGCCGCCGTGCTCGTCGCGTGGGGTGCCGCCGACCTCGCGCTGCTGCCGCTCCGGCGGGCGCTGCGGCTGAGCGTGGCGCCGCCGCTGCGCTCCCCGCTCCGCTGGGCCGCCCTGATCGCGCTCGCGGCCAACTGGGTCTACCTGATCGCCGTCGGCCGCTGACCCCGTTCCGGGACCGTCGCTTATACTCGCTGCGCGTGAGCTCCGGCGATCCCTTCCTGTCCGTGGTGATCCCGCTCTACAACGAGCGGGACAACGTGGAGGAGCTGCACCGTCAGCTCCGGGCCGCCCTGGAGCCCGCGGGCCGGAGCTTCGAGCTGCTCCTGGTGGACGACGGCTCCACGGACGGGACGCCCGCGCTGCTCCGGGCCCTGCAGGAGCGCGACCCGGCGGTCCGCGTGCTGGAGCTGCGGCGCAACTTCGGCCAGACGGCGGCCTTCTCCGCGGGCTTCGACCACGCCCGGGGGGAGGTCGTCGTGACGTCCGACGGGGACCTGCAGAACGACCCGGCGGACATCCCGAGGCTGGTGGCGAAGCTGGACGACGAACTGGACATGGTCTGTGGCTGGCGGCAGCACCGGCGCGACCCACCCTCGAAGCGGATCCCGTCGTGGTTCGCGAACCGGCTGATCTCGTGGTCCACGGGCGTGACGCTCCACGACTACGGCTGCTCGCTGAAGGCGATCCGCCGGGAGGTGGTGGAGAACCTGCGCCTGTACGGCGAGATGCACCGCTTCATCCCCGCGGTGGCGTCCTGGATGGGCGTGAGCGTGGCCGAGCTGCCCGTCAACCACCGCCCGCGCACCCGGGGGAAGAGCAAGTACGGCATCGGGCGGACCTTCCGTGTGCTGATCGACCTGTTCACGGTGAAATTCCTGCTCGCCTACGGCACGCGCCCGGCACACCTGTTCGGGGTGATGGGGCTCTCGGCGGGCGGGATCGGGTTCCTGATCCTGCTCTACCTCAGCTACGTGAAGCTCGCCCTGGACGAGGCGATCGGCGACCGCCCGCTGCTGATGCTGGGAGTGCTGCTGCTCCTGATCGGCGTGCTCCTCGTGAACTTCGGGCTGCTCGGCGAGCTGCTGGTGCGGACCTACCACGAGAGCCAGGGGAAGCCGATCTACATGCTCAAGAAGCCGCGGAGGGCCGCCGCGGCTCCGGAGCCGGAGCCGGCGCTGCGCGCTCGTTGACCGCCGTCCTGTTCGTGACCGAGTCCTTCCATCCCGTCCTGGGGGGAGGCGAGCAGCACATCCGGCGGCTCGGGCGCGCCCTGGTGGAGCGGGGCGACGCGGTCACGGTGCTGACGCGGCGCGGCGAGCCCGGCTGGCCCGAGGCGGAGACGCTGGACGGCGTGCGCGTGCGCAGGGTGGCGCCGGCCGGCCCGGCGCGGCGCGGGAAGTACCTGATGGTGGCTCCCGCGATGCTGGCCCTGGCGCGGGAGAGCCGATACTGCGACCTCGTGGTGGTGCGGGGAACCCGGATCCTCGGGCTTCCCACGCTCCTCGCGGCGCGGCTGCTGGGACGGCCGGTGGTGATGCAGGCGGAGGTGAACGGGGAGCTGTCCGGCGAGGTCTACACGTGGGGCACGCCCCTCGCCGGGGGCTGGCTGGAGCGCGTGGTGCGCCTGGGGGTGGCGGTCCGCAACGTCTGGCTGTGCGACGCGGACGCCTTCGTGGCCATGTCGCGGGAGATCGAGGCGGAGGTCCTGGAGGCGGGTGTGCCGCGGCACAAGGTCGCGCTCATCCCCCACGGCGTGGACACGCGGCGCTTCACCCCGCTGGACCCGGGCGAGCGCGCCGCCCTGCGAAGCCGTCTCGGGCTGCCGCCCGGAGCGTTGCTGATCGCGTACACGGGGCGGCTGCTCCGCGGCAAGGGCCTCGAGACTCTCCTGGATGCGTTCGCGGGGGTCGCCTCGCGGCACCCCGCAGCACACCTGCTGCTGGTCGGCTCGGGAGAGGGCCAGAGCCTCTCGAACGAGCCCCTGCTCCGGGAGCGCAGCGCGGGGCCCGGGCTCGCAGGCCGGGTGTCCTTCCTGGGACGCAAGGACGACGTGGCTCCGTACCTGCGCGCCTGTGACGTGGCGGTGCTCCCTTCGGAGTTCGAGGCCCTCGGCCTCGCCCTGATCGAGGCCGCGGCCTGCGGCCTGCCCTGCGTGGGATCCCGGACCGGCGGCATCGTGGACGTGATCGACGACGGAGTGACGGGGCTCCTCGCGGAGCCGGGGGATCCAGTGGGCCTCGCCGAGGCGCTGGCGGCGCTCGCGGCCGACCCGGAGCGCCGCGCGGCCATGGGCGTCGCGGCGCGGGCCCGGGTCCTCGAGCGCTTCGACCTGGAGGACAGCGTCGGCCGCTACCGCTGCCTGTTCCGCGAGGTGGCCGCGCGCGGACGTGAGGCGATCGCGTGAGGGTCGCCCTCACCGGCGCGACCGGCTACACGGGCTTCCACGTGCTACAGGCGCTGCTGCGTCGCGGTGACGAGGTCTCGGCCCTGGCCCGACCCGCCTCGATCCGACCGGAGCTGCGCCACACGGCCGCGCGGCTGGTCGAGGGCAACCTCTCCGACCGCGCCGCCCTGGAGGCTCTCGTGGAGGGCGCGGATGCGGTGGTCCACGTCGCGGCCGTGTACCGCACCGCAGGTCACCCGGACGGCTACTACCACGACGTGAACGTGGCCGGCACCGAGCGGCTGCTGGAGGCCGCGGCGAAGCGCGGGGCGCGGCGCTTCGTCCACACCTCCACGGTCGGGGTCCACGGCCACGTAGCGGGGCCTCCCGCCGACGAGTCGTCTCCCATGGACCCGTCCGACGTCTACCAACGGACCAAGGCCGAGGCGGAGACGCTCGCGCTCCGCTTCGGAGCCGGACGCGGCATCGAGGTCGCGGCGGTGCGGCCCGGGGCGATCTACGGCCCCGGGGAGACGCGGCTGCTGAAGCTGTTCCGGGCCATCGCCCGGGGGCGTTACGCGATCGTGGGCTCCGGGCGTCCGTTCTACCACCCGGTGTACATCGACGACCTGGTGGCCGGGTTCCTGCTGGCCCTGGACCATCCCGACGCCCCCGGGGAGGCCTTCATCATCGCGGGTCCGCGCTACGTCTCGCAGAGCGAGCTGGCCCGGCTGATCGCGGCGGCGACCGGGGGGAAGCTGCTCCCGTTCCACATCCCGGCCCTGCCGATCCAGCTCGCCGGGGACCTGTGTGAGGCGATCTGCGTGCCCCTCGGCCTGGAGCCGCCGCTGCACCGGCGGCGTGTGGACTTCTGGACGAAGAGCCGGGCGTTCTCCATCGAGAAGGCCCGGCGCGTGCTCGGCTACGCCCCGCGGGTCGACGTGGAGGAGGGCGTGGGCCGCACCGCCGACTGGTACCGCAGGGCGGGCTGGCTGTGACCGAGGGACGAGCCCGGTGGGTGATCGGCGCGATCACGGGCGCGCTCGCGCTGGCGGGGCTGCTGACGGACCTGCCGGCGCGGGCCGGGGCCTTCTGGAGCGACGGGGCCACCTACTACTGCATGGCCTGGAGCCTGGCCGAGGACCTCGACCTCGAGTACGAGCTGACGGACGTCGCGCGCACGCGGCGCGAGTTCCCCGAGGGGCCCCAGGGGATCTTCATCAAGCGCTCCCACGGCGGCCTTGTCTTCGACGGGTCGGCGGGCTTCCCCTGGCTGCGCCGGCTCGGAGAAGAGGAGAAGCGGATCTACTTCGCGAAGTCCTTCGCCTACCCCGTGGTGGCCGCGCCCTTCGTGTGGCTCCTGGGGACCCCCGGCCTGCTCGTGACGAACGCGCTCTGGCTCGGGCTCGCCCTCTACTGCGGGTACCGCCTGCTGAGGCGCCGCGGGGAGGCGCCGCTGCCGGCCCTGGCCTTCGTCCTCGTGCTGCTCCTGGCCACGGTGACGCCGCTCTACCTGGTCTGGCCCCAGCCCGAGATCCTCAACGTGGGGCTGATCGCAGCGGGTCTGCTCGCGGGGGCCAGCGGGCGGCCGGTCCTGGCGGCCCTGCTGCTCGGCTACGCGACGTACTCGAAGCCCACGAACGTGTTCCTCGCCCTGCCCCTGGGGGTGGAGCCGCTGCTGCGGAGGCCCGGCTCCGAGCTGCTGCGGGGACTCCTCGAGTCGCTCCGGCGGGGGGCCGTGCTCGCCGGGGTGGTGGCCGCGTGCTACGGCGCGAGCTACCTCGTGACCGGAGAGGTCAACTACCAGGGGGGCGAGCGGAAGACCTTCCACGGTCCGGTATTCCCGTACGAGACGCCCGAGGTCACCTTCGGGAACTCGGGCTTCTGGATGACCACGAACGAGGTGGGACCGCTCGTCGAGGGCCGGGACGAGGACAAGATAGCCCGGGGCTCGGGCCCCCCGCTGGCCGTGGAGGAGCTCCGGGGTGCCTTCTTCGCGAACCTGGGCTACTTCTGGATCGGCCGCTACGCGGGTGCCGCGGCGTACTTCGCTCCCGTCATCCTGGCCGCGCTGCTCTTCCTGTTCATGGGACCGCGGGACACCGCGGGCTGGCTCGGTCTCGCGTCGCTCGTGTCGTCGTACCTCTTCTACATCTGGCTGATCCCCGCGAACTGGTACGGTGGGGGAGGTACGCTGGGGAACCGTTACTTCCTGAACCTCGTTCCGCTCGGTGCGCTGATGCTGCCGGTCGGGCGGAGCTGGCTCGCGGGGCTGCCCGGGCTGCTCGCCGGCGCAGTCTATCTGGGGCCCGTGCTCGCCTCGCCGCTCTGGCACTCGCTCCACCCCGGCCGCCACGCCGCCAGGGGGCCCTACCGCGTCTTTCCCATCGAGCTGACGATGCTCAACGACCTCTCCTTCTGCATTGAGGGCTGGCGCTGCCGGCGCAGCATCGGCGACACGGTGGGGGACCTGCACAAGCACTGGCCCGCCGACCCGAAGGCGTACTTCCTGTACTTCCCCGACGACGGTACGGTCGCGGCGGACGAGACGATCGGCGGCGTCCAGGGCTTCCGGGTGCGCCGCGGCGAGCGCGCCGAGGTGGTGCTGCGGGCTCTTGAGCCGATCCGAACCGTGACGATCTCGGTGGACGGGGGCCAGGGCGGGGACCTGATGGAGGTCGAGGTCGACGGGAGGTCGGACACGCTCCTGCTCGGTCCGGGGCAGCGCCGGGAGGCGCGCTTCAGTCCCGAGCGCGGGCTCCTCTACTACGACACTTTCCTGCACGTGCTGCGCTTCCGTTCGCGCGGCGCGGTGTCCGCGACCACGGGAGACGGCGCCGGAGGCTCGTTCGTGTCGGTCCGTCTCGACGTGAGCAATCGCCCGAGGTGAAGCGCAAGAGCCTGCTCACGCGGCTCCGGAACGCCCCGGACCAGCTCCGCTGGCTCCTGGTGCGGTCGGTGCGGGCAGCCTTCGGGCTGGACACGACACTCGACACGGAGGACCGCCGCATCCTGGAGCGGAGGATCCTTCCCTGGCTCGCCGGTACGGAGAGCTGCCGGCGGGTTCTCTTCGTGGGCTGCGACTGGTACACGCGCCAATACGGGAAGCTCTTCGAGGGCCGGGAGTACTGGACGATCGAGAAGGACCCGGCCCGCCGGCGCTGGGGCGCCGAGCGCCACGTGACCGATAGCGTGACGAACCTGCGGGCCCACTTCGGGCCGGGAAGCCTGGACGCGATCGTGATGAACGGCGTGCTGGGCTGGGGGCTGAACGAGGTCGAAGAGGCCGAGGCGGCCCTGGCGGCCTGTGCGGCCAGCCTCGCCGACGGAGGCTACCTCGTCGTCGGCTGGAACGACGTCCCGGAGAAGCGGGTCCTCGCCCCCTCGGAGAGCCGGGCTCTCGCCGGCCTCGAGCCCTGCCTGTGTCCGCCTTTGGGCGCCGCGCGCTACGTGGTGCCGGGCCGGGCCCGCCACACCTACGAGCTGTTCCGGCGCCGCCGCGTCTGAAGGCGTCTCCCCTGGGCGGGAGATTCCCCGCCGGCCCCGCCCCCGGGGAACGCCCCGGTTGGCAGGCGGCGTGCATTCCTGGACGGGGAGGAGGTACGTTCGTCCCGTGCGAGGATAGGCATGCGGACCCCCACCATGTCCCGCAACGCCTTCGAGATCGCGCAGCAGCAGTTCGATCGCGTCGCCGGCGAGTTGGGCCTCGAACCGGCGACCCGAGATCTGCTGCGGGTGCCGATGCGGGAGTTCCAGTTCACGCTGCCCGTGCGCATGGACGACGGCGAGACGAAGGTTCTGCGCGCCTTCCGGGTCCAGCACAACGACGCCCGGGGGCCCGCCAAGGGAGGGATCCGGTTTCACCCCCTGGAGACGCTGGACACGGTCCGGGCCCTCGCCATGTGGATGACCTGGAAGTGCGCGCTCGTGGACGTCCCGCTGGGAGGGGCGAAGGGGGGCGTCGTCTGCGATCCCCACTCGCTGAGCCTTGGCGAGCAGGAGCGCGTCTGCCGCGCCTACGTGCGGCAGATCGCCAGGAACGTCGGGCCGGCGCTCGACGTGCCGGCGCCCGACGTGATGACGTCGGGCCAGCACATGCTCTGGATGCTGGACGAGTTCGAGACGCTGCGCGGCTCCCACGCACCTGGCTTCATCACGGGCAAGCCCGTGGGGATGGGGGGCTCCCTGGGACGGGTCGAGGCCACCGGCTACGGCGTGGTGTTCGCGGTCCGGGAGGCGCTCAAGGAGCTGGGGCTTCGCCCGGAGGCGACCCGCGCCAGCGTCGAGGGCTTCGGCAACGTCGCGCAGCACGCGATCGAGCTCTACCGGCAGATCGGCGGAACCGTGGTCTGCGTCTCGGCCTGGGACCAGGAGGACCAGCGGCCCTACGCCTTCTTCGACGGCGACGGCATCGACGCGGACGCCCTCGAGTCGGTGACGGACCGCTACGGCGGCATCGACAAGGGACGGGCGCGGGAGATGGGGCTCGAGGTGCTCCCGGGCTCGGCCTGGCTGGAGCAGGAGGTCGAGATCCTGATCCCGGCCGCCCTCGAGAACGAGATCGACGGCGAGAACGCGGCGCGGGTCCGCGGCTCCGTCAAGCTCGTGGCCGAGGGGGCCAACGGGCCGACCACCCCGGAGGCGGACGCCGAGCTGGCACGGAAGGGAGTCGTGGTGATCCCGGACTTCCTGGCCAACGCCGGGGGGGTCACGTGCAGCTACTTCGAGCAGGTCCAGAGCAACATGAACTACTACTGGGAACGGGATGAGGTGCTGGGCAAGCTCGACACGAAGATGACGTCCGCGTACATCGCCGTGAGCCAGCTCGCCCGCGAGCGTGGCATCTCGCTTCGGGACGCAGCTTACGCGATCGCCGTGCAGCGCGTCGCGATCGCCTGCCACGACCGGGGCTGGGTGTAGGGCGGGCTCGGGCCGGCGACGTGAGCGGCGAGGTCCCCGTCTTCAGCCGGCGCTTCTTCGAACCCGCGGCGCGCCTGAGCCGGATCGGGAGCGGTGCGCTCGGTGGCAAGGCCCAGGGCCTGGTGCGGGCGAGCCGTGTGCTGGCTCGGAACCCCGAGCTGGCGGCGCCGGGTTTCGAGTTGGCGATCCCGGCGCTCGCCGTCCTGGCCGCGGACGCCTTCGAGGCGTTCCTGGACCGCAATGGCATGCGCGGCGCGCCCGCCGGGTCGGACGACGAGGTGGCCGACGCGTTCCAGAAGGCCGACCTGCCGGCGGAGGTGGTCGGCGACCTGCGCGCTCTCGCGGCCGAGGTGCGCAGCCCGCTCGCGGTGCGCTCCTCGAGCGCGCTCGAGGACGCGGTCGGCCATCCCCTGGCCGGCGTCTACCTCACGAAGATGCTGCCGGGCAACCAGAAGGCGATCGACGACCGGTTCCGGCGCCTGATCGAGGCGATCAAGCTCGTGTACGCCTCGACCTTCTTCGGAGGGGCCCGGGCGTACCGGCGCGCTCTCGGCGCGGACGAAGCCCCCGAGAGCATGGCGGTCATTCTGCAGGAGGTGGTCGGCCGCGGCCGCGGGGACCGCTTCTACCCCGACGTGTCGGGCGTGGCCCGCTCGCTGAACGTCTACCCGGTCGGACCCGCCCTCCCCGAGCAGGGGGTCGCGAGCCTGGCGCTCGGGCTGGGAAAGACGATCGTGGACGGCGGAGTGTGCTGGAGCTTCTCCCCGGCTCATCCGCGGGTGGGCCCTCCCTTCGGGTCGAACAGCGAGCGGCTGCGCGGAACCCAGACCGGCTTCTGGGCCGTCAACGTGGGCCCTCCCCCGCCCTACGACCCGATCCGGGAGACGGAGTACCTGGTCCACGCCGGCCTGGACGCCGCCGAGCAGGACGGCGCCCTCGCGCTCACGGCCTCCACGTACGACGCGGGCTACGACCGGATGACTCCCGGGGTCGGGCGACCGGGGGCGCGTGTGCTGGACTTCGCGCCTCTGCTGGTGCTCGAGGAGCTGCCCCTCGCGGCGCAGATCCGGAGCGTCCTGGCCGCCTGCGAGCAGGAGCTGTCCGGGCCGGTCGAGATCGAGTTCGCCCTCACCCTCCCCCATCGCAAGGGCCCCGCCCGGTTGGGCGTTCTGCAAGTGCGCCCTCTGGCCGGGCTGGAAGAGGAGGTCGCGGTCGGCGAGGAGGAGCTGAGCGGAGAGGCCGTGCTCGCCTCCTCGCGCCACGCGGCCGGCAACGGCGTGCTGAGCGGCCTGCGGGACGTCGTCTACCTGGAGCCGAACGGCTTCGACGTCCTCCAGACGCGGGCGATCGCCCGGGAGGTCGAAGCGCTCAACGCGCACCTCGTTCGCGAAGGGCGGAGGTACGTCCTGATCGGCTTCGGGCGCTGGGGCAGCCAGGATCCCTCTCTCGGCGTCCCCGTGACCTGGCCCCAGGTCGCCGGGGCGGGTGCCCTCGTCGAGTCGGGCCTGCCGGGGTTCCGGGTCGAGCCGAGCCAGGGCTCGCACTTCTTCCACAACCTCGTCAACCAGCGCGTCAGCTTCCTCTCCGTCGGGCAGCCGGGCGAGCAGCCGGTGGACTGGGACTGGCTCGGGGCGCGCGAGCTGGTCGAGCGCACACCGCACGCCCGTCACGTCAAGACGGAGGCGCCGCTCACGGTGCGGGTGGACGGCCGGAGCCGCCGCGGCGTGATCCTGCGGGGTGAGCGGTGAGCGACGACGCCCAGGTCGAGGAGATGCTGCGCGCCCTGCGCGAGCGGGCCAAGGAGCTGGAGTGCCTGTATCGCGTCGAGGCGCTGCTCGCCGCCTCGGAGGGCGCGCTCGAGGAGCGGCTGCCGGAGCTCGTCGCGGCGCTCCCCGCCGGCTGGCAGTACCCGGACATCTGCCGCGCCCGGGTCGTGCTCGGGGAGGAGCGAAGCGAGAGCGCCGGCTTCGCGGAGACGGGATGGTTGCAGCGGGCCGAGGTCAGCGTGCAGGGGGAGGCGGCGGGGAGCGTCGAGATCTGCTATCTCGAGGCCCGTCCCCGTGCCGACGAGGGCCCGTTTCTCAAGGAGGAGCGCCGGCTGATCGAGACGATCGCCGACCGTATCGGTCAGGCGCTCACCCACAGGCGGCTCCGGGCGGCGCTCGAGGGAACGGCGGACGCCGGCGGCGCAGCGGAGCGCGCGATGGGCGGGTGGCGGCAGGTGATCGACTTCGTCGAGCGTACCGACCGCGTGCTGATGGCGCGGATGGGGCGCCGCATGGTCAACCACCTGGCGGGGAAGGGGATCGAGGCCGCCGCGGCGCTGCTCCGGGACGCCAGCTCCGCGGAGGCGGAGCGCGGCGAGGCGTGGTCCGCCGCGTCCGCCTTCGAGCTGGCGAGCCGGGAGCTCGGCGAGAAGGATGTGCTGGGCTGCCTCCAGGCCTGGATCCTGGAGGACCGCAGCGCCTTCCTGAAGACCGCGCTGGAGCGCCAGGGGACGCCGATCGGAGCCTTGATCGAGGCCCTGCAGCGCTTCCGCCACGCCGGCTGCCGCGAGGCCGACCTGCCCCTCGCGACGCAGAAAGAGCTGCGGGCGGGGTTGATACGCCGCTTCCTCACGGACCAGCTCGACTACCTGAAGGTGGCCAAGGGGTTCCTGGAGGTCGCGGACTTCCAGGAGATCAGCGAGCGGCTGATCCATCCCCTGGAGAGTCACGGCCGGGTCGGCGGGAAGGCCTCCGGCCTGCTGCTGGCCGCGCGGGTCGTCGCGCGGCGGGCCGGGGAGGACGAGCGGCTCGCCCCGATCCGCGTCCCAAAGAGCTGGTACGTGGTCTCCGACGGGCTGCTCGACTTCATCCACGCGAACAGCCTGGAGGACGTCTACAACCGGAAGTACCTCGACCCCGAGCAGATCCGGCGGGAGTACGCCCATCTCGTGACGGTCTTCGAGCACTCGGCGTTCTCGCCGGAGATACTGAACGGCCTGTCGGTGGCCCTCGACGACCTGGGCGACCAGCCGCTGATCGTGCGCAGCTCGAGCCTGATGGAGGACCGGCTGGGCGCGTCCTTCGCGGGCAAGTACGCCAGCGTCTTCGTGGCGAACCGCGGCTCGAAACGGGAGCGGCTCGCGGCCCTCGCCCGGGCCATCGCCGAGGTGTACGCCTCGGTCTTCGGGCCCGATCCCATTGCGTACCGCTCGGAGCGCGGGCTCCTCGACCTGCACGAGGAGATGGGCGTGATGATCCAGCCGGTGGTGGGGCGGCGGCTCGGCGACTACTTCCTGCCGGCCTTCTCCGGCGTGGCTCTCAGCCGCAACGAGTTCCGCTGGTCGCCCCGGATCCGGAGGGAGGACGGCCTGCTCCGGCTCGTTCCCGGCCTCGGCACCCGGGCCGTCGATCGGGTGGGAGACTACCCGATCCTCGTCGCTCCGGGCGCGCCGGCGCTCCGCGTCAACGCGACGCTGGAGGAGGCGCTGCGTTACTCGCCCAGGGGCATCGACGTCATCGACCTCGAGGCCCGCGCGCTGAGAACCCTCGACGTGAGCGCGTTCCTGCGCGATCACGGCGGGCAGCAGCCGGCCTTCTCGCAGCTCGTCGCCATCTGCGACCACGACCATCTGCGCCGACCCATCGGGCCGGTCGACTTCGCCCGGGCTCGGGTCGTCGTGAACTTCGACGGGCTTCTCCATCGCACCCCCTTCGTGGCCCAGATGCAGGCGCTCCTCGAGGGCCTGCAGCGGGAGCTCGGGAGCCCGGTCGACATCGAGTTCGCCTCGGACGGCGACGTGCTCTACCTGCTCCAGTGCCGGCCGCAGATCTCGGCCGAGGAGGCGGAGAGCGTGTCGATCCCGCGCCACCTGCCGGACGAGGACGTGCTGTTCTCGGCCCACCGCTACGTCTCGGGCGGGCGGATCGACGACCTCACCCACACCGTCTACGTGGACCCCGAGCGGTACCGGGAGCTGGACGACGCGGGGATCCAGCGCGTGGCCCGGGCGGTCGGGGCGCTGAACCGGCTGCTGCCGAAGCGCCGCTTCGCGCTGCTCGGGCCCGGGCGCTGGGGCAGCCGGGCCGACCCCCGGCTCGGAGTGCCGGTCGGCTACGCGGACATCAGCAACACCGCGCTGCTCGTGGAGATCGCGCGCCAGCAGGGCGGATACGTGCCCGACCTCTCGTTCGGGACGCACTTCTTCCAGGACCTGGTCGAGTCGGAGATTCGCTACCTGCCGCTGTACCCGGACGAGCCCGGCGCCCGGTTCAACGAAGCCTTCCTCCGGGACGGACCGAACAGCCTCGCCGAGCTGGCTCCCGAGTTCCGCGACCTGGCGGGCGTGGTCACCGTGATCGACGTGGGTCGCGCGAGTGGCGGACGCCGCCTGTGCGTGCTGATGAGCTCTCAGTCCGACGAG
>Ga0299906_10001975_pt1 | contig 17299 bp, 21 predicted proteins | sample RVTome_14_FD_200259 | JGI IMG/M metagenome (GOLD analysis project Ga0299906, IMG submission 200259) | Soil microbial communities from uranium-contaminated site in the Upper Colorado River Basin, Wyoming, United States - RVT145D125 (version 2) ...
ATCCAGGTCGGGCGTCGCCCGCCCCCTGCCCAACGTTCCTCCGAGAGACTGAGGAACCGTTGCGATTTTGCCAAACGGGTTACCGCAGGAGCAACGCACACCGGCATTTTTGGGCAGATGCTGCCGGTCGCTGTGGTGTTTTCACAACATCATTGTTGCATTGCACAAACACCCCAGCCGGCTCATACCGCCGGGAACAGGTCGGCGAGCGCCGCTCCAGGGTCGGCCGCGCGCATGCAGGCTTCGCCGACGAGGAACGCGTGCACTCCTTGCCCGCGCATGCGCTCGACGTCCTGCCGCGCGAGGATCCCGCTTTCGGTGACGGCCAGACGGCCCGCAGGAATACGCGGCAGCAGCGCCAGGGTCGTCTCGAGCCGCGTCTCGAACGTCCGCAGATCCCGGTTGTTGATGCCGATCAGCGGCGTGGCGAGGGCGAGCGCGCGGTCGAGCTCGGCGGCGTCGTGGACCTCGACGAGCACCGCCATTCCCAGCTCCCGCGCGGCGGCCTCGAGCGCGCGCATCCGGGCGTCATCCAAAGCGGCGACGATGAGCAGGATGCAATCGGCGCCGAGCGCGCGCGCTTCGAGGACCTGGTACGGATCGACGACGAAGTCCTTCTGGAGCGCCGGCAGACCGGAAGCCTCGCGGGCCGCGCCCAGGTGCTCCGGCGCGCCATGAAAGAACTGCCGGTCGGTCAGCACCGACAGGCAGGCCGCGCCGTGCGCCGCGTAAGACTTCGCGATGGCGGCCGGATCGAAGTCCGCGCGCAGGACGCCCCGGCTCGGGCTCGCGCGCTTGATCTCGGCGATCACGGCCGGTCGGCCGGCAGCGATCCTGGCGCGCAGCGCCCCGACGAAATCGCGCGACGGCGGCATGGCGAACGCCCGCTCGCGCAAGGCCTGAAGCGGCAAGGCCGCTCGCGCCGCGGCGAGCTCCTCGGCCTTCACGGCCAGGATGCGGGCGAGGATGTCGCTCATGCCGGCGCCCGAGCCCGCGCCGACTGCCAGCGCTCGAGGTTGGTCAGCACCTTTCCGACCATCGAGTCCTCGCCGCCGGGCTGCCGCTCGACCAGCTGGAGCCGGAACTCGTAGAGCACCGCCGGGTGCCGCGGCGCGATCCGGCCGATCAGCTCGCGCCACCACTTGAGCGGCCGCACGGTGCAATGGGCGTTCTGGCCGTTCGGCAGGCGCTTGCGCGCCGGAAAGCACGCGACGTTCGCGAAGACGAACCGCGTCGCATGCGCGAACAGCTCCCTGACGATCCACGGCAGGTCCTCCTCCGGACAGTGCTCGAGCACGTCGGTCGAGATCACGCCCTCGAACTTTCCCTCCGGGGGCGTCGCGTAGGGCAGATAGCCGGGGTCGTAGCACCGCACCTCCACGCCCCACCACGCGCGGATTCCGAGGTGCACGGTGCCGCCGGGATCGGTGAACGGCAGCGGCCGGTACTGCTGGCCCTTGCCGCTCCCGTAGTCGAGGAGGGTCGTCGCCCCCGTGAGCTCGATCAGGCGCTTGATGTGGCCGGCCTGCGGCGGCAGGCTCTTGCCGGGGAAGGTCTGGTCCGGGGGAATGCCGAGATGCACCTCGCCGTCACGGTGCATCTCGCGGTACTGGGCGAGGAGCCGCGCGTAGCGCGGGCTGGGGCTGCTGCGGGAATACTGCGGCATGAACGAGCTTCGCGACCGGTCAGCGGCTATCGTAACGGTGCGGGCGGCCGACCGGAAGACCGGACTCACACCCCGCCTCTCACCCTTTGGCGACCTGCTGCGTGAACCGCACGAACTGGTCGAGCTTCGCCCGCGCACCGCCGCTCTTGATGGCCCCGAAGGCCGCTTCGACGCCGTCCTCGAACGTCGGGGCGCGGCCGGCGACGTAGATCGCCGCGCCGGCGTTGAGCGCGACGATGTCGCGCGCAGCCCCGGCCCTGTTCTCGAGCGCGGCGAGCACCAGCGTGCGCGATTCCTCGACGTTCGCCACGCGCAGCGCCTGCGGATCGTGCAGGGGCACGCCGACGCGTTCCGGGTGGATCATGTACTCGCTCACGGTGCCGTCCCGGAGCTCGCCGACCATCGTCTGCCCGCTGATCGAGATCTCGTCCATTCCCTCCATGCCGTAGACCGTCATCGCGTGCCGCGCGCCCAGCCGCTCCAGCACGCGGATCTGGATGCCGACCAGATCGGGGTGGAACACGCCCATCAGCTGGGTCGGCGCCATCGCCGGATTGGTCAGCGGCCCGAGGATGTTGAAGATGGTGCGCACGCCGAGCTCGCGGCGCACCGGCGCGGCGTGCTTCATCGCCGCATGGTGGTTCGGCGCGAACATGAAGCCGACCCCGACCTCGTTGATGCAGCGCCCGACCTGCTCCGGCGTGAGGTCGATGCTGGCGCCGAGCGCCTCGATGACGTCGGCGCTGCCGGACTTCGACGACACGGCGCGGTTGCCGTGCTTGGCGACGCGCGCGCCCGCGGCGGCGCAGACGAAGGTCGCCGCGGTCGAGATGTTGAACGTGTGCGCCGCGTCGCCGCCGGTGCCGACGACGTCGACCAGGTTGTCCGGGTCGTCGACGAGCACTTTCGCCGCGAGCTCGCGCATCACCTGCGCCGCGGCGGTGATCTCGCCGATCGTCTCCTTCTTGACGCGCAGGCCGACGGTGAGCGCCGCGATCATGACCGGCGACATCTGCCCGCTCATGATCTGCCGCATGAGCTCGAGCATCTCGTCGTGGAAGATCTCGCGGTGCTCGATGGTCCGTTGCAGCGCCTCCTGGGCGGTGATGGGCATGGTCTCCTCCTAGGTCAGGAAATTCTTCAGCAGCGCGTGGCCGTGCTCGGTCAGGATCGACTCGGGGTGGAACTGGACGCCCTCGACGCGGACGTCGCGATGGGCGAGCCCCATGATCTCGCCATCGTCGGTCCAGGCGGTCACCTCGAGCGCCCCAGGCAGCGACTCCCGCTCGACGGCGAGCGAGTGATAGCGGGTGGCGGTGAAGGGGTTCGGGAGGCCGCCGAATACGCCGCGGCCCGAGTGCCGGATCGGCGAGGTCTTGCCGTGCATGAGCGTCTTCGCATGCACGACCCTGCCGCCGTACGCCTGCCCGATCGCCTGGTGGCCCAGGCAGACCCCGAGGATCGGCACGCGGCTCCCGAGCCGCTCGATCACCGCGAGCGAGATCCCCGCCTCGTTGGGGGAGCACGGGCCCGGCGAGATCACGATCCGGTCGGGGCGCATCGTCTCCACCTGCTCGACGGTGACCTCGTCGTTCCGCACCACCTTCACGTCCGCCCCCAGCTCGCCGAGGTACTGGACCAGGTTGTAGGTGAACGAGTCGTAGTTGTCGATCATCAACAGCATGATTGGCCCGACTTATCGACCGCCGTTGCCCGCTCGACCGGGGCGAAGGCCGCCCCTCGAGCAGCTGTCGCCTTGCGGCGACAATCCCTGCGACCCGGCGCGGTGCCGCTCCCTGACCCGAAAAAAATGGCTCGTCTCACCGCGAAACTCCCGTCACCCTCGGCGGTCCTTGAACTAGACTGATCCTGTCATGGACCGGCCGCCGATAGGCGTGAATCACGCTTCGCCCGGTTACGGCAAGACCGAGCGGGGGCTCCATTGCCCCCGTTGCAGCGGCGCCCTGATCCGGATCCGGCGTCGCCCGATCGACCGGCTGGTCAGCCTGATCCTCCCCCGCCGGCGCTACCGCTGCGTGGCGATCGGCTGCAGCTGGGAAGGCAACCTGCCCGCCAGGCGCTAGCGCACCGGTCGCGCGATCGCGGTTCATTCCACCCGGGAATCGAGTCCCGCCGTCGCCATTTCGGCCGCGCGCAGCAGCGCCCGCGCCTTGATGCCGGTCTCGTTCCACTCGCTCTCGGGCACCGAGTCGGCGACGATTCCGGCGGCCGCCTGGACGTGGAGCAGCTCGTCCTTGACGACCGCGGTCCGGATCGCGATCGCGAGGTCCATGTCGCCGTGGTAGCCGATGTACCCCACGGCACCCGAGTAGACGCCGCGCTTCACCGGCTCGAGGTCGTCGATGATCTCCATCGCCCGCACCTTCGGCGTCCCGGTGACCGTCCCGGCGGGAAACGTCGCGCGCAGCACGGCGATCGCATCGAGCCCCGGCTTGAGCCGGCCCTCGACGTTCGACACGATGTGCATCACGTGCGAGTAGCGCTCGATCACCATCTGCTCCGTCACCCGCACCGAGCCGGTCTCCGCGATGCGCCCGACGTCGTTGCGCCCGAGGTCGATCAGCATCACGTGCTCGGCGCGCTCCTTCGGGTCGGCCAGCAGCTCGTCCGCGAGCGCCCGATCCTCGTCGGGCGTCGCGCCGCGCCGCCGGGTGCCGGCGATCGGCCGCAGCGTCACCTTGTCACCCTCGAGCCGCACCAGGATCTCGGGCGACGCGCCGACCACGTGGAAGTTCCGGAAGTCGAAGAGGAACATGTAGGGCGACGGGTTCAGCGTGCGCAGGCTCCGGTACAGGGCGACCGGGGAGGCCGCGAACCGGCGCGACAGCCGTTGCGCGACCTGCACCTGCATGACGTCGCCGTCGAAGATGTAGCGCTTCGACTTCGCGACCGCCTGCAGGAAGCTCGCCTCGCCGAAGCCGGACTGCGGCTGGTGCGCGACCGTGGGCCCGTGCGCCGGGATCGCGACCGGCTCGCGCAGCGCCGCGAGCAGCTGGCGCAGGCGATCCTTGCCGTGCGCGTAGGCGAGCGGGTTGCGCGGGTCGGCGTACACGACGAGATAGAGCTTGCCCGCGAGGTTGTCGACGATCGCGATCTCCTCGGACTGGAGCAGCACGATGTCGGGCGTGCCGATCGGGTCGGGCTTCTCCGCCCGGCGGTCGAGCCTGGGTTCGACGTAGCGCACGGTCTCGTAGCCGAAGAAGCCGACGAGGCCGCCGGCGAAGCGCGGCAGGCCCGGCAGGGGCGCGGCGCGGTAGCGCTTGAGATAGCCGCGGATGAACTCCAGCGGGTCCGGCGACTCGACCTCCTCGGTCACCGTCTCGCCGTGGAGCACCTGCACCGTGCGGCTGCGCACCACGAGCCGCGTCTGCGCCGGCAGGCCGATGAAGGAATACCGGCCGAACCGCTCGCCGCCCTGCACCGACTCGAGGAGATACGAGTACGGCTTGGCCGCGAGCTTGAGGTAGACGGAGAGCGGCGTATCGAGGTCGGCGAAGGTCTCCAGGACGAGCGGTACCCGGTTGAAACCTCCGGCGGCGAGCCGCTTGAATTCGAGTTCCGTCATGAACCGCTCCGTATCGACTGCTTCGAGAACCTGCGGGTGCGCGCGAGGACGCGCGCGAAAGCGTTTGACTAGCAGCGCCAGCGGCGCCAGCTACGCCAAAGCCCCCAGGTTTCGAAGCGCGGGCAGCTCATGCTCTGGTAGCGGTGCGGGTCGGAGAGGGAAACGAAATCGGCGGGGACTATAGCACCCGGCCCTCGGTGCCACAACGGGTCGGGCTCACTTGGTGAGCCTGCGCGCCCGTCACACTTCCGGTCATGACGTGCGACCCCGCGGACCGGGCATCGCCTATACTTCATGGAGCGGTCAACGCCGCGCGACTGAGGCCATCATGCACGCAGACCCTGCCGTCCGGAGAGAGGAGCTCATCCGGCGCTGGAACGAGCTCGCCGCCGACCCCGAGAGCCCCGACTACTTCGAGCTCAACGAGTTCGGGGAGCTCATCATGAGCCCCAAGCCGACCACGGGACATCAACGGGTCGCGTCCGCGGTCGCCCGTGCGCTCACGGCCCAGCTCGGCGGGGAGGGAGTCACCGAGGTGTCGGTCTTGACCGACCGCGGCGTCCGCGTGCCGGATGCGGTTTGGATGAGCACGGAGCGCTGGAACGAGTGCAAGGGCCAGTCGCCCCTGCAGCGAGTACCGGATATCTGCGTCGAGGTGCTGTCCCCGAGCAACACTCGCGAAGAGATCGCGATGAAAGCCGGCGCCTACCTTCGCGGCGGCGCTCGCGAGGTCATCGTCGTCGGCCTCAAGGGCGAGGTGGAGTTCTTCGGCCGCGAAGGGAAGCGTGCGTCGAGCACGCTCGGCATTTCGCTCGCGCTTCCCGCCGAGCTGTTCTGAGCTTCATCCGCCGGGCTCGCCGGTTCAGTCCCCGGAGCGACGTCCCTCCCGCTCGATGCGCCGGGCCGCATCGAGCAGGGAGTCAACGACCGCGTCGCACTCGAGCTCGCTCACCGGCCGGCCCTCGTTGTAGCCGTAGGGCACGCACCACACCACGCAGCCGGCCGCGCGCGCGGCCTGGACGTCGTTGAGCGAGTCGCCGATGACGAGCGTCGCGCCAGCCTCCGCGGCGAGGCGCTCGCACGCATGCAGGATCGGCAGCGGATCGGGCTTCTTGCGCGCCACGGTGTCGCCGCTGATCACGCAGTCGAAGAACTGCGACAGGTCTGTCCGAGCGAGCAGCTCCGCGGTGAAGCGCGCGGCCTTATTGGTCACGCACCCGAGCGGCAGGCGCAACGCCCGCATGCGTTCGAGACCGTCGACCACGCCGGGATACGGCGCCGCGCGCCGACCCGACTCCTCCGCGTAGCAGCGCTCGAAGATCGGCAGCGCCCGCTCGAAGAGCGCCTGCTCGGCGAGTCCGTCGAGGGTTCCGGCGAGCGTCCGGTGAACGAGGGCCGGGAGGCCCTTGCCGATGAAGCCCGCGAGCTCCTCCGGCGCGCGGGGCGGAAGCCCAAGCTCGCCCAGCATGCGGTTGGCCGCGGCGGCGAGGTCCGGCGCCGTGTGGAGGAGCGTGCCGTCGAGGTCGAGCAGGACGGCGCGGAAGGTCCGGCTCGCAGGGCGACCCTCGCGGCGCGCGCGCTCGGGGTTCGCGCTTGCGCTCACGGGCCCGCGGTCGCGAGCGCCGCGCGCAGCGCGGCGATGGTCGCCTTGTAGTCCTTCGTCCCGAAGATCGCCGAGCCCGCGACGAAGGTGTCGGCGCCGGCGCGCGCGATCGCGGCGATGTTGTCGACCTTGACGCCGCCGTCGACCTCGAGCAGCACCTCGCGCCCCGCGGCGTCGATGCGCGCGCGCGCCGCGCGGATCTTCTCGAGCGTCCCGGGGATGAACTTCTGGCCGCCGAAGCCCGGGTTCACCGACATGATGAGCACGAGATCGAGCGCCTGGAGGGTGTGGTCGAGCCAGTCGAGCGGCGTCGCCGGATTGAAGGCGAGCCCGGGCCGGCAGCCGCAGTCGCGGATGAGCGCGATCGTGCGGTCGACGTGCTCGCTCGCCTCCGGATGAAAGCTGATGATGTTCGCGCCGGCCTTGGCGAAGTCCGGCACGATGCGGTCGACCGGCTTGACCATCAGGTGGACGTCGATCGTCGCCCGGGTGAGCGGCCGGATCGCCTCGCAGACGAGCGGGCCGACCGTCAGGTTGGGGACGTAGTGGTTGTCCATCACGTCGAAGTGCACGAAGTCCGCGCCCGCATCGACGACCGCGCGCACCTCCTCGCCGAGCCGCGCGAAGTCGGCCGAGAGAATGGACGGGGCGATCAGATGGCGGCGTGCCGGCATGGGCGCGGGAGGCCGGCGCATTCTATCGGGAAACCCCGCACCGGACGGTGCGAAATCCCCGCGATGCGCGGACCGCGGTATGCTAGCGGCATCCGCACTCGTGGCCCGAGGTGGACCGATGGCAAGCTACAACCCCAACCTGGCATTCCCGCCGCTCCTCTCCGACGAGGAGATCGAGCGGCGCCGCACGCCGCTGCCCGACTCGGGGCCGCCGGCGTACGACCCGTGGCCGGCGCTCGAGGCGAAGTTCCCGCGGATCGCGGAGACCGTGCGCGACCTCTGGGGCAAGCCGGAGCTCGATCGCTATCTCGACCGGCTGCTGATCGACGATCGCGGCAACCGCCACGGCTTCCCGCCCGAGGTCGTCGCGGCGCTGCTCGCGCTGTCGCGACAGCACAGCGAGCGCTTCGGCTTCCCCCCGCCCGTGGCGGAGGACTGGAAGATCGGTCCGTCGCGCTAGCCGGCCGGTTGCTTCACCGGCCGTTCTGCGGTGCAATAGCCGGATGGCGCAGGACAAGCGATACGAGGTCAGCGTCTCGCCGCAGGCGCAGTACCTCGCCGACCAGTCGGACGAGCCGGCGGGCCGGTTCGTGTTCGCCTACACCATCACGCTCCGCAACGTCGGCACCGTTCCCGCGCAGCTCATCAGCCGCCACTGGATCATCACCGACGCCAACAGCCAGGTGCAGGAAGTGCGCGGGCTCGGCGTCGTCGGCGAGCAGCCGCTGCTCGCGCCGGGCGAGAGCTTCCAGTACACGAGCGGCGCCGCGATCGCGACGCCGGTCGGCACGATGCGCGGCACCTACCAGATGGTGGCCGAAGACGGCACCCGGTTCGACGCGTCGATCCCCGAGTTCACGCTCTCGATTCCGCGCACGCTGCATTGAGTCTCGCGCGCCTCACTTCTTCATCGTCCACCAGACGATGAACGCAGCGATCGCCAGCACCACCGCGATCTCGACCAGGATGATCCAGAACCCGTCCATTCGGCGCATCCTAACGTGCGCCCGCGCCGCTGCAGCCGCAGTGATCGTTTGCGGCCTGTTCGCCGCGTGCGCGACCAAGCCGCCGCCGCCGACCGCGGCGATTGCATGCCCCGGAGGGGCGACGCCGGTGTGTCCGGGCGTCGAGCCCCCGAAGGTGCCCGCGCTCGCGCCCGCGAGCTTCGCCGATCTCCCGGGCTGGCGCGACGACGATCTCGCCGGCGCCTGGAGCGCGTTCCAGACGAGCTGCCGCGCGCTGCGGTTCCGCGAGCACTGGCGGGCCGCGTGCGAGTTCGCGGAGCCGCTCGAGGCGCCCGACGCCGAGGCGATCCGCGCCTACTTCGAGGCGAGCTTCGTCCCCTATCGCGTCGCGAACCCCGACGGGACCGTGGAGGGGATGGTCACCGGCTACTACGAGCCGCGGCTGCGCGGCAGCCGCGAGCGGCGCGAGCCCTACGTGCATCCGCTCTACGCACCGCCCGACGACCTGCTCGTGATCGATCTCACCGCGGTGGCCCCGGAGACCAAGCACCTGCGGCTGCGCGGACGGCTCGACGGGCGCCGCGTCGTCCCCTACTACTCCCGCGCGGAGATCGAGAACGGCGCCGCGGCGGTCGCCGGCAAGGAGATCGTCTACATCGACGACGCGATCGAGGCGTTCTTCCTCCAGATCCAGGGCTCGGGGCGGGTGCAGCTCGAGTCGGGGGAGGAGCTGCGCGTCGGCTACGCCGACCAGAACGGGCACCCCTACCAGTCGATCGGACGCTACCTCGTCGCGACCGGCGAGCTCCAGCTCGGCGAGGCGAGCATGCAGGGCATCCAGGCGTGGGCGCGGGCGAACCCCGCCCGGGTGGTGGAGCTCCTGAACCAGAACCCGAGCTACGTCTTCTTCCGCGAGCTGCCCCCGCTCGACACCGGGCCGATCGGCGCGCTCGGCGTGCCGCTCACCGCCGAGCGCTCGATCGCGATCGACCCGCGCTTTGTCCCGCTCGGCGCGCCGGTCTATCTCGCGACCACCCAGCCGAACTCGAGCGTGCCGCTCGAGCGCCTGATGGTCGCGCAGGACACCGGCGGCGCGATCCGCGGGCCGGTGCGCGCCGACTTCTTCTGGGGCACCGGACCGGATGCCGGCCTCCTCGCGGGACGCATGCGGCAGCCAGGCAGGATGTGGGTGCTGCTGCCGAAGGGGATGCCCTGCTCGCTCTGCGAGCCGGCGCCCTAGCGCTTCGCGACGGCGTCGAGCATCTTCGACAGCTTGTCGGCCGGCATCCAGCCGGAGACGCGCTGCCCGTCGGCAAAGATCAACGTGGGCGTGCCGTTGATCCCGTACTTGCGGCTGAAGGCCAGGTTCTTCTCGATCGGCGTGTCGCAGGTCGCCTTCGCGGTGGGCTGGACGCCTTTCAGCATCAGGTCGAGCCACGCCTTGGTTCGGTCCGGCGAGCACCACACCGCCTTCGAGATCGCCGCCGAGTCGGGGGCGATGATCGGGATCAGGAACACGTGCACCGTCACGTCGTCGACCTGAGTCAGCTCCTGATCGAACTTGCGGCAGTACGGGCAGCGCGGATCGGAGAAGTAGGCGAGCTGGCGCGTGCCCTTGCCGCGCACGATCTTGAACGCCTGCGCGAGCGGCAGGTCCTCGAACCGGATCGCGTTCAGCTTGCGCAGGCGCGCTTCGGTGAGGTCGCTCTGCGTCTTGCCGTCGATCACGCTGCCGATGAAGAAGTAGGTCCCGTTCTCGTCGCTGTAGAGGATGCGCACCCCCTCCGGCGTCGCGAGCCGCACCTCGTACAGCCCCAGGAAGCCCGCCTTGGAGACGGCCTCGACCTTGGCGCCTTCGGCGAGCAGCGCCTCGGCCGCTTTCCGAATCGCGGCCTCGTCCGCGCGCGCCGCAACCGCGACGCCGAGCAGGACCAGCAGCAAGAGCTTCCTGATCATCGTTTCACTCGCTTTCCATCCATCCGTCAGCCGATCGCGTGGCGGACCAGCAGATTCTTCACCGGCGCGAGCCGGTCGGTCAGGTTCAGCCCGGCGTTCCGCACTCGCGCCGCCGGCGCCCCGGGCAGGTCGAACAGCCGGGCGAGCCCGTCGGTCACCGTTCGCATCGCGAACACGGCTTCCGCCCGCGAACGCTCGAACCGCCGCGCGAGCACCCGGTCGCCGCAGTCGCGGAACGGCTCCCGCGCCGCGAGCGTCTCGGCGAGCACCCGCGCGTCGCCGAACCCGAGGTTCACGCCCTGCCCCGCGAGCGGATGCACGACGTGCGCCGCATCGCCGACCAGCGCGACCCGCGGCCCGATCATCGACTCCGCGGCGAGACTCTGCAACGGGAAAGCCTGCGGCGGCGTGATCAACGTCAGATCGCCCAGGACCCCTCGACCCGCATCCGTGACGCAGCGGACGAACGCCTCGGGGGCAAGGGCCAGGAGCTCGCGCCCGCGGAGCTCGGGAGTAGACCATACGATCGAGATCCGGTTCCCGGGCAGGGGAAGGTACGCGAGCACTCCGTCCGCCCGGAACCATTGGAACGCCGTGCCGTCGTGGGGTTTCGCGGCCGCGAAGTTCGCGACGACGGCGAGCTGGCGGTAGCTCGATGCCCGCGCGGTCAGGCCGGCTGCGCGCCGCACCCATGACTGCGCGCCATCCGCCCCCACGACGAGCGCGGCGCTCAGCGGCTCGCCGCCCGCGAGGGTCAGCGTCGCCGCGCCGGCATCGACCTCCAGCCGCTCGCAGCGCGCCGGCGCAAATCGCCGCACGCCCGGGAGCTCGGCGACCGACGCCCACAGCGCGTGCGCGAGCCGTCCGCTCTCGACGATGCACGCAAGCGTGGCGACGCCCGCGTCGTACGCCGAGAACTCGAGCGTCGCGCCGGGCGCATCGCCGAAGATCTCCATTCGCGACACCGCCTGCACGCGCTGCGCGTCGAGCTTCTCCCACGCGCCGACCGCTGCGAGGAAGTCGCTCGAGGCAGGGCTGATCGCGTAGATCCGGCTGTCCCAGGCCTCCGCGGGCGCCGCCGGTGGCGAGGGTTCGATGACCGCGACCGCGAGACCGTCGCGTCCGAGCGCGGCGGCCAGGCTCGCGCCGACAAGGCCGGCGCCGACGACGGCGACGTCGAATCGATCGGCTGGTGACACGCCGCGAGTGTACCGGACGCCGCCAGCCGACGGCCCCCGGCCGGGCGGCGCGCTTATCTCGCCGGCTGGACCTCCGGTGTGATCAGCGCGACGCCGGGAAAGTAGGTTCGGTAGCGCGCCGTCTCGCGTGTCAGGAGCGGCAACTCCATGACCGCCGCATGCGCACCGATGAAGAAATCCGGCAAGACGCCGGTTCTGGCGCCGCCCTGCTTTCGATAGGCGAGGAAAGCCTTGCCGGCGAGGAACAGCGCTTCGCGCGGGATCTCCAGGAGGCGCAGCTCCGCGGTGTCGACGGTGTCCTCCAGCTCTTCGATGCGCGCGTAGGCGATGGACAGCTCCGCGTAGATCACCGCGTTGATGCCGAGCTCGCCGCGGACGGCCCACGCGTCGAGCTGACCCTGCGACCACTCCGCCCATACGGGGTCGTCCTGCACGACGTCGAGGATGACGTTGGTGTCTACGAGGACCAAGGAAATCAGACGTCGCCGCGCGTCAGGGCCATGATCTCCTCGGTCCGCATGCGCACGGTCGCTCGGCCGCGGAGCCGCGCGAAGCGGCTCTTGACCTTGCGTGGGCGCCCCACCCCCCGCAAGGTGACCCTGCCATCGGGATCGACGTGGAACTCGACCGCGCTGCCGGGCTGGATCTTGAGCAGTTCGCGGACGCGCTTGGGGATGGTGACCTGACCCTTGGAGGTGACATGAACGGCCATCTCGGTCTCCTGGTATTACTTCCCGCAAGATGGTATTACAATTGGTGTGTCCGGGCAACCTGACCGGCGCCGCCGCGAGACGTCAGGAAAGTGCGTCACCCCGACGGCTGCGCCCGGATCGAGACTCGCTCCTCCTGCATCGTCCGGCCAAGGAGCTTCACGAGCGCATGCACGGCGTCGATGTGCGGCGTCGGCGTCCCGGTGAGCCGGCCCAGCTCGATCACCGCGCCCACGAGCGCGTCGACCTCCGGATCGCGACCCGCCTCGACGTCCTGCAGCATCGAGCCGATCGAACCCGCCCCGACGACGCAGATCTGCATGCGAATGCCTCGACTTCGAGCCCGACGCAAGCGCCCCTCCGCGGCGGTGGTGCGCCGCGAAAACGTGCAAGGCCAACCGGGCGTAATCTACGAGGAGGGAAGGTTTATCAGAGATGTGGCGATGCAGCAATAACGGCTGTCAACCGGGCTCGCCTTGACACCCCTGGAGGGTCGCCGGAAAATCGCGCCCTTCGCGGCGAGTTAGCTCAGTGGTTAGAGCAGCGGAATCATAATCCGTTGGTCCGGGGTTCAAATCCCTGACTCGCCACCACTTTTCCGCCATCCGCCGCAGCAGCGCGGCCCCGGCAACACTTAGAATAGCCGCCGGATGCGCCCTCCTTGCCGTTCATGCTGATCCGCGTCCTCGCTGGCCTCGCCGGCGCCCTCGCGCTGGCGGGCGCGGTCGCCCAGACCTCGATCCTCCGCACGCTTCCCGAGGGCGCGAAGCGCGGCACCCTCTCCCACCTCCGGGAGAACCTGGTGTCCCTCGACGGACGGCAGATGAAGCTCGCGCCCGGCGCGCAGATCCGCGGCGCGAACAACCTGATCGTGCAGCCGACCGCGCTCCCGAAGGATTCGCTCGTGAAGTACCAGCTCAACGGAAGTGGGGAGCTGTTCCGCGCCTGGGTGCTCACCACAGACGAGACGGCGGCGAAGGACAAGTCGTCGGCGCCCAGCACCATCGACTCGGGCCGCCCGTTCAGCGAGATCGTGCCGAAGCCGTCGGCCGAGCCGCTCCTGGGCGAGCCGCGCAGGCCCTGATCCACGCATGACCCGGCGGGTCTACATCCGCACGTTCGGCTGCCAGATGAACGTGTACGACTCGGACCGGATGGCCGACGTGCTCGCCGCCGCGGACGGGCTCGAGCGCTGCGAGCGCCCCGACGACGCGGACGTGATCCTCTTCAACACCTGCTCGGTCCGCGAGAAGGCTCAAGAGAAGGTGTTCGCCGACCTCGGCCGGGTGAAGCACCTCAAGCGCTCGCGCCCGGAGCTCGTCATCGGCGTCGGCGGCTGCGTCGCGAGCCAGGAAGGCGCGGGAATCGTCGCGCGCGCGCCGTACGTCGACGTCGTCTTCGGCCCGCAGACCCTGCACCGCCTGCCGGAGCTGATCGCCGCGCGCCGGCGGACCGGCCGCCCGCAGGTCGACGTCTCGTTCCCGGAGATCGAGAAGTTCGACCGCCTGCCGCCGCCGCGGGTGGAAGGGCCGACCGCGTTCGTCTCGATCATGGAGGGCTGCAGCAAGTACTGCACGTTCTGCGTCGTGCCGTACACGCGCGGCGAGGAGGTGTCGCGGCCGTTCGACGACGTGCTCACCGAGGTCGCGGACCTCGCCGACCAGGGCGTGAAGGAAGTGACCCTCCTCGGCCAGAACGTGAACGCGTACCGCGGACCGATGGCCGACGGCGAGCTCGCCGACTTCGCACTGCTCCTCGAGTACGTCGCCGAGATCCCCGGCCTGGCGCGGATCCGCTACACCACCTCGCATCCGAAGGAGTTCACCCGGCGGCTGATCGATGCGCACGGGCGCATCGACAAGCTCGCGCCGCAGGTGCATCTCCCGGTGCAATCCGGCTCGGACCGCGTGCTCGCCGCGATGAAGCGCGGCTACACCGCGCTCGAGTACCGCTCGATCGTCCGGCGCCTGCGCACCGCGCGCCCCGACGTCTCCATCTCGTCCGACTTCATCGTCGGCTTTCCCGGCGAGACCGAGCGCGATTTCGAGGCGACGCTCAAGCTCGTCGAGGAGCTCGGGTTCGACGGGTCGTTCTCGTTCGTCTACAGCCGCCGGCCGGGCACGCCCGCGGCGGAGCTTCCCGACGACACGCCGCCGGAGGCGAAGCTCGCCCGGCTGCAGCGGCTGCAGGCGCTGCTCGACGCGCAGGCGCGCGCGGTCGGCGAGCGCATGGTCGGCAGCGTCGAACGAGTGCTCGTCGAAGGCCCGGCCAGGCGCGACCCCGACGACCTCGCGGGCCGCACCGCCAACAATCGCGTCGTCAACTTCCCCGGCCCCCGCCGGCTGGTCGGCCGGTTCGTCGACGTCGCGATCGAGCGGGCGCTGTCCCACACGCTGCGCGGCGCCGCCCTCGCGCAACCGCTGCCGGAATAGGCCCACCCGTCGCCTTGCGCCCCGCGTTGAAGGCCAAGCCCGTCGAAGTCACCCTGTCCCCGGCGGACAACCAGCGCCTCGCGAACCTGTGCGGCGCGCTCGACGAGAACCTGCGGCAGATCGAGATCGCGCTCGACATCACGATCGCGCGCCGCGGCGATCGCTTCACGCTGCGCGGGGAGCCCGCGCGCACGGCCCGGGCGGTCGAGATGCTCGAGAAGCTCTACGCCGACGCGCAGCGGGAGCTCACGATCGACGACATCCAGCTCGGGCTGGTCGAGTTCCGGCACCCCCGTCCGCCGGTCGAGGACGAGCTCCCGGTCCTGCACACGCGCCGCCCGGACCTCCACGGCCGCACGCCGCGGCAGCGCGAGTACCTCCGGAACATCCTCGACTACGACGTGACCTTCGCGGTCGGCCCGGCCGGCACCGGCAAGACCTATCTCGCGGTCGCCTGCGCGGTCGACGCGCTCGAGCGGGACGTGGTGAAGCGCATCGTGCTGGTTCGCCCCGCGGTCGAGGCCGGGGAGCGCCTCGGCTTCCTGCCGGGCGACCTCGCGCAGAAGGTCGACCCGTACCTGCGCCCGCTCTACGACGCGCTCTACGACCTGATGGGTTTCGAGAAGGTGCAGCGGAACTTCGAGCGCGGGACGATCGAGCTCGCGCCGCTCGCCTACATGCGCGGACGCACGCTGAACCACTCGTTCATCATCCTCGACGAGGCGCAGAACACCACGCCCGAGCAGATGAAGATGTTCCTGACCCGCATCGGCTTCGGCACCAAAGCGGTGATCACCGGCGACGTCACGCAGATCGACCTCGCCCGCGGGCAGAAGAGCGGCATGGTGGAGGCACGCCACGTCCTCGCCGGCGTGCGCGGAATCGCGTTCAGCGTGTTCCAGTCGGAGGACGTCGTGCGCCATCCGCTGGTGGCGCGGATCGTGAACGCCTATGAGGCCTACGAGCAGGACGCTGCGGCGCGCGCGCCGCGCGGCGAGCGCGGAGAGTGAGCGCCGCCGGCCGGCTGGACCTCGCGGTCCAGTACGCGGCGCCGCGGCGACGCCTGCCCGCGCGCTCCAGCATCGCGTCCTGGGTCCGCGCCGCGCTCGCGGGGCGCCGCGCGCGCGTCACCGTGCGGTTCGTCGGCGCGGCGGAGGGCCGCCGTCTCAACCGCGAGTTTCGCCGCCGGGACCGTGCCACGAACGTGCTGTCGTTCGCGTACGATGCGGACGATGGCCGGCTCGCGGGAGACATCGTGCTGTGCGCGCCGGTGGTCGCACGCGAGGCGCGCGACCAGGCGAAGCCGCTGCGGGCGCACTATGCGCACCTCACGGTCCACGGGGCGCTGCACCTGCGCGGCTACGACCACGGGCGCAAGCGCGCCGCCATCCGGATGGAAGCGGAGGAGAGGCGTATCCTCGCCGGCTTGGGGGTTCCGAACCCGTACGGGGAATGACGGACGGAGCGGCGTAGCGAGCGAGCGCTGAGCGGCTGACGCCGGCGTCTCCCGTTTCCGCCAGGTTCATGGACGAAGCTGCGAATCACAAGCCCTCGTTCCTCGAGCGCCTGGGCGCGCTCATCATGCGCGAGCCGGAGGACCGCGAGCAGCTGATCCAGCTGCTGCGCTCGGCCTACGACCGCAGCCTCCTCGACGCGGACGCGCTGTCGATGATCGAGGGCGCGATCCAGGTCTCGGAGATGAAGGTGCGCGACGTGATGGTCCCGCGCGCCCAGATGGACGTGATCGACATCAACGAGCCGCCCGACAAGTTCATCCCGCACGTCATCGCGACCGCGCACTCGCGCTTTCCGGTGATCGACCGCGACCGCGACCACGTCCTCGGGATCCTGCTCGCGAAGGACCTGCTGCGCTACTACGCCGGCGAGGAGGAGTTCAACGTCCGCGAGATGCTGCGGCCGGCGGTGTTCGTCCCCGAGGCGAAGCGCCTGAACGTCCTGCTCCGGGAGTTTCGCGCGAGCCGCAACCACATGGCGATCGTCGTCGACGAGTACGGCGGCGTCGCCGGGCTGGTGACGATCGAGGACGTGCTCGAGCAGATCGTCGGCGAGATCGAGGACGAGTACGACTTCGACGAGGTCGAGGACAACATCCTGCGCGAGAAGAGCGGGCGCTGGCGGGTCAAGGCGCAGACCGACCTCTCCGACTTCAACCAGGTCTTCAAGACCGACTTCGCCGACGAGGAGCACACCACGGTGGGCGGGCTCGTCATCAGCCGGTTCGGCCGGCTGCCCAAGCGCGGCGAGTCGGTGACCATCGACGGGCTGAGATTCCACGTCCTGCGCGCCGACAGCCGGCGCCTGTACACGCTGCTGGTCGAGCGGCTGAAGGAGCCCGCGTGAGCCCGCCGGGCCGCCCCAAGGGCGAACCCCGAGCGTGTGCGCGAGGGTAGTCCAATGAGCCCGCCGGGCCGCCCCAAGGGCGAACCCCGAGCGTGTGCGCGAGGGTAGTCCAATGAGCCCGCCGGGCCGCGGGCGGGCCCGGCTGGT
>Ga0299906_10001976_pt1 | contig 17290 bp, 16 predicted proteins | sample RVTome_14_FD_200259 | JGI IMG/M metagenome (GOLD analysis project Ga0299906, IMG submission 200259) | Soil microbial communities from uranium-contaminated site in the Upper Colorado River Basin, Wyoming, United States - RVT145D125 (version 2) ...
AGCGCGAGCTGATCGATCCCCATCCCATCACCCGCGATCCCTGGCGTCGAGCGACTCGATCAGCTCTGCCAGCCCGACGACTGTCGGCCGTTCGAAGAGAGTCATGAGGTCGAGAGCCCGGCCCTGGTGTCATCGTGCGGATACACCGAATTCACGCTTGAGAGGTACAGAGCCTGTAACGATCAGGCGCCGGAAGACGGGCGACGGTTCAGGAGGCCAGCACGTAGGCGAAGACCAGCGGCGCGACGATCGTCGCGTCCGACTCGATGATGAACTTCGGCGACGCCGTGTCGAGCTTGCCCCAGGTGATCTTCTCGTTGGGCACGGCGCCGGAGTAGGAGCCGTAGGAGGTCGTGGAGTCGCTGATCTGGCAGAAGTAGGACCACACGCGGACCTCGCTCTGCAGGTCCTGCGTGATCAGCGGCACCACGCAGATCGGGAAGTCGCCGGCGATGCCGCCGCCGATCTGGAAGAAGCCGAGGCCGGCCTCGCGCGTCACCTCGCGGTACCACTCGACCAGGCGGCGCATGTAGTGGACGCCGGACTTGACGGCGCCGAGGCCGCGCAGCCGGCCGTCGAAGGAGCAGGAGACGAACATGTTGCCGAGGGTGGAATCCTCCCACCCGGGCACGAAGAGCGGCAGGTCGCGCTCGGCCGCGGCCACCAGCCACGAGTCTCGCGGGTCGATCGTGTAGTGCTCGGCCAGCGCGCCGTCGCGGATCATGCGGTAGAAGAACTCGTGCGGCATCCGGCCTTCGCCTTCCGCCTCGGCCTGCTGCCAGTAGGGCACCACGGTCTTCTCGAGCACGCGCATGGCCTCGTGCTCGGGGATGCAGGTGTCGGTCACCCGGTTCCAGCCGTCGGCGGCGAGCTGCGTCTCCTGCTCGGGCGTGAGGTTGCGCCAGTTGCGGATGCGCTTGTAGAGCGGGTGGGCCACCAGGTTGAAGAGGTCTTCCTCGACGTTGGCGCCGGTCGCCGAGATACCGTGTACCTTGCCGCGGCGGATCAGCTCGGCCAGCGTCAGGCCGAGCTCGGCCGTCGACATGGCGCCGGCGAGGGTGAGGAACATCTTGTTGCCCGCGGCCAACTGCTCGACCCAGCCCTCCGCCGCGTCGACCATGGTGCGGGCGTTGAAGTGGCGGTAGTGGTGGAGCATGAAGTCCTTGATCGGGGCGTACGGATTCGACATCGGCATTTCCTCTCCAAGATCGTGTGTGCGCGGGGCGCGGGCTGAGGCCGGGACCCGGAAGTCTAGCAAACGGATCAGGCTCAGCCCCAGATGAGGACGCCGGCGAGAAGCAGCGTCAGGAGCGTCGCCAGGAGCAGCGGCAGACCCGTCAGCAGGAGCTTGAGCCAGGTCCGCCGCGACTCCGCGCTCCGCTCGTCGTCGAGCTCGGCCTGCTCTTCGAGCCAGCGGTGGGCGATCTCGAGGTCCGGGTCGCCCGCCGCGCGCTCGCCGAGGTGGTGGCGGAGCTGATGCTCGCGCCAGGCGGCGTCGCGCACGCGGTCGTGGTAGATGGCCTCGACCAGCAGGTGGCGCAGCTCGGCCTCGCGACGCTCCGCGGCGGCCCGCCTCGTGCCCAGCGTGCGCTCGTCGGAGGCCATCCTCCCTGTCCCTCAGGAACGCGGCGCCGATAGCGTCCGGGCGCCGGGGAGCAGCTCGCCGCGGGCCACGATCCGCGCGTCGCCGGTGAGGCTCAAGGCGTCGCCGTCACGGTCGACGATCAGCTCGAAGCCTCCCGCGGTCGCCGCGGCCGCCGGCAGCCCCAACGCGCCCGCCGCCTCCCCCGCCAGCACGGCGGCCACCACCGCGGTGCCGCAGGCCAGCGTCTCGGCCTCGACGCCGCGCTCGAAGGTGCGCAGCGCCAGCCGTCCGGGCGCGGCGAAGCGCACGAAGCTGGCGTTGGCGCCGCGCGGCCCGAGATCGGGGTGGGCGCGCAGCGACGGCCCGAGCGTCGCCACCGGGGTCGCGGCGAGGTCGCCGGGCCAGGGCAGCACGAAGTGCGGCACCCCCACCTCCACGTGCCAGCCCTCGTGCGTCGCGCCGCCGACGGCGAGCGCGAGACGCCGCGGCGTGCCGGCGATCGGCGGCAGCTCGAGCGTCACCCGCTCGCCGTCCACGAGACGCGCCGCGAGCGGCCCGGCGTCGGTCTCGAGCTCGAGCAGGCTCTCCCTCCAGCCGAGGTGAAAGGCGAGGCGGGCGGCGCAGCGGCTGCCGTTGAGGCACAGCTCGCCGCGGCTGCCGTCGGCGTTGTAATACGTCATACGCCCGCCGCGCGCGGTGCGCGTCAGCGTGAAGACGCCGTCGGCTCCCAGCGACAGCCCCCGCCGGCACCAGGCGCGGACCTCGTCCGGCGTCGGCTCGCGCTCGGGCTCGGCGAGGGCGATGAAATCGTTGCCGGCGCCGGAGGCTTTGAAGAAGGCGGTCATCCTGTACAATCTACGTCACGGAAGCGCTCGGGGGCTGGTGCCTCTCGCGGTCTTCAAAACCGTTGTCCCGTGCCGGTTGCGGTGCGGGGGGTGGGTTCGATTCCCATGCGCTTCCGCCAATCGCACATTCAGAGCGGGAGGTTGCCGTGCTTCTTCGGCGGCAGCCGCGAACGCTTGCCGGCGAGCTGGCGCAGCGCGCGCACGAGCTGCGGGCGCGTCTCGCGCGGCGCGATCACCGCGTCGACGAAGCCGCGCTCGGCGGCGATGTAGGGGTTCGAGAACTTCTCGCGGTACTCGGCCACCCGGGCGGCGCGCAGGCGCGCGAGCTCCGCGTCGTCCCGCGCCGCCGCGAGGTCGCGCCGGTAGAGGATGTTGACCGCCCCCTCGGGCCCCATGACCGCGATCTCCGCCGTGGGGTAGGCGAGGTTGACGTCGGTGCGCACGTGCTTGGACGACATCACGCAATAGGCGCCGCCGTAGGCCTTGCGGGTGATCACCGTGAGCTTCGGCACCGTGGCCTCGCAGTAGGCGTAGAGCAGCTTGGCGCCGTGCTTGATGATGCCGCCGAACTCCTGCTGGGTGCCCGGCAGGAAGCCCGGCACGTCCTCGAAGGTCACCAGCGGGATGTTGAAGGCGTCGCAGAAGCGCACGAAACGCGCGCCTTTGAGTGACGCGTTGATGTCGAGCACCCCGGCGAGGTAGGCGGGCTGGTTGGCGACCACGCCCACCGACTGGTTGGCCAGGCGGGCGAAGCCCACCACGATGTTCCGGGCGTAGTCCGCCTGCACCTCGAAGAAGCGGCCGTCGTCGACCACCGCGGCGATCAGCTTCTTGATGTCGTAGGGCTTGTTGGGGTCGCGGGGCACGAGGTGGTCGAGCTCGGGATCCTCGCGGCTCGGGTCGTCGTCGCTGGTGCCCGGCGGCGGGTCCTCGAGGTTGTTCGACGGCAGGTAGGAGAGCAGCTCGCGCACCGCCGCCAGGCAGGCGGCGTCGTCGGGCAGGGCGAAGTGGGCGACGCCGCTCCTGGCGAGGTGGGTGTGGGCGCCGCCGAGCTCCTCCTTGGAAACCTCCTCGTGGGTCACCGTCCGGATCACGTCGGGCCCGGTGACGAACATGTAGCTCGTGCCCTCGACCATGAAGATGAAGTCGGTCAGGGCCGGCGAGTAGACGGCGCCGCCGGCGCAGGGACCCATGACGGCCGAGATCTGCGGCACCACGCCCGAGGTCAGGGTATTGCGCAGGAAGATGTCGGCGTAGCCGCCGAGCGAGGCCACCCCCTCCTGGATGCGGGCGCCCCCCGAGTCGTTGAGGCCGACGATCGGCGCGCCGTTCTCCACCGCCAGGTCCATGACCTTGCAGATCTTGGCCGCGTTGGTCTCCGACAGCGAGCCGCCGAAGACCGTGAAGTCCTGGGCGAAGACGTAGACGAGACGGCCGTCGATCGCCCCGTAGCCCGCGACCACGCCGTCGCCCGGCACGCGCTGCGCCTCCATGCCGAAGTCGCGGCAGCGGTGGGTCACCAGGGCGTCGATCTCGACGAAAGAGCCGCCGTCGAGCAGCAGGTCCACGCGCTCGCGGGCGGTGAGCTTGCCGGCCTCGTGCTGGCGCTCAATGCGCTCGGCGCCGCCCCCTTGCCGCGCCGCCTCGAGCCGCAGGCGGAGGTCCTCGAGTGGGTCGGTCTGCGGACTGTGGGTGGTCTGGCTCATGCGCTCTCCTCCGGGTCCGCAATTGACAAGGCGAGGACGGCACTTCCTATCATGGACACGGGCTATCATAGTCTCCCGCTTGGGCCAGGCGGGACTGAGGAGCGAGAACCGATGAAGACGACCACCGTCTCGGAAGTACGAGCCCGTGCTCTCCTGCCGGCCTTCGTCCTGGCCCTCTGGACCGTGGGACCGGGCAGCGGCGTCGTCCTGGCCCAGGACGCGGTGACGCTCGAGCGCGATCCGCGCCCGAAGCTCTTCGTGACCGACTTCGCCTGGTACCGTCCCAACCAGCGCCCCGACGGCGGCGTCGAGGCGGCCAGCCTCGCCTGCGCCCGCGCCCAGCCGCGGCGCGCCTTCGGCGACGTCACCGCTACCGACTACCTGTCCTCCGACGGCTACTACGGCGAGAAGTACAAGCGCTTCAAGAGCCACGGCATCGACGGCATCGCCTTCCTGGTCACCGACCGGATCCCCGACTCCTTCGACGGCGGCAACGTCGTCCAGCTCGCCCAGCTCGCGGCGGCGGCGGACCTCGACTTCTTCGCCTACTACGACCTCTTCGTCAACACGGCGAAGACCTCGGGGCTCTACCTCTGCCTGGGCGGCGGCGGGTGCAGGGTACCGCCGCGGGGCGAGCGGGTGCCCTTCTACAACCTGGCGAGCCGGCCGCGCCTCTACGACCAGCTCCGCGAGGACTTCGAGTCCATCGCCCGCCACCTCGTCGTGCCGCACATGGGCGCCGAAGGCGCCGGCTACCTGATGCTCGAAGACGTCGACGGCGCCCGCGTGCTCGACGAGGCGGGCCTTCCGCGGCCGGTGATCGCCATCACCATCGCCCGCGAATTCTCCGACAAGAAGGCCAGCCTGCGCCGCCTCGGCGAGCTCATGGACGAGCTGACCGAGGTCTACCGCGGCCTGGGCCTGGGCAAGCCGGCCCTGGTGCTCGACGTGATCTTCTGGGTCACGCCGCGGGCGCAGGCCTTCGAGCACCCCTACGACGCCGACCTCCTCGAGGCCTTCGGCGACCATGCCGTGGCCGTCACCTGGTACGGGTTCATCGATCCCTTCCGCGGCGACCTGCGCGGCATCACGAACGACGGGCCGCGCCCGCCGATGGCCGTCTGGGCCAGGCACCTCAACCAGCACTACCGGCTCACGCGCGACGCCCTCGCCGCCGCCGGCTTCCCGCTCATGATCTGGCCCGGCGGACAGACCCAGATCGACACCCGGGTCGCCGACGTCGAGGGCTGCCGCGACCGCGGCCTCGGCATCTTCTATCACCTGCGCAGCGCCGAGGACTGGCGGACGATGCTGACCCGGGTGCTCGCCAACGCCTGGCGCCCGCCGCGCGCCGACGGCCCGCCCCTGCAGACCGTGGCCCTCGTCACCAACGCCGGCGAGTGGTACGAGATCGGCGCCATCGACTTCACCGGACCCGACCGCGACGGGCAGTGCAGCTTCCCCTACAACTGGTGCGAGGCCCTGCTCCGGGTCATCCGCGAAGAAGACCCCTACTGACCTCGCCTCAGGACCGGTCTCGCCAAAGGATCCCGATGCAACAGATCTGGGCCGATTTGATCGACGCGCTCGACCCGGCGCAGGTCGACTGGATCCTCAAGAGCGGCCGCGAGCAGCGCATCGAAAGCGGCGAGGTGCTGGTGGCGGAGGACGGCGAGGTCGGCGCCATCTACTTCCTGATCGAGGGGCTCCTGCACGCCCGCACCCGCGCCCTCGGCGGCCAGGTGCTGGCCACGCTCGGCCCCGGCGAGATCGTGGGCGAGATCTCCTTCGTCGACCGCCAGCGCGCGTCGGCATCGGTGGTGGCGGCGGAGGACGGCCTGGTGCTCGCCCTGCCGCGCGACGTGCTGGAAGCGCAGCTCGCGGCCGACGACGCCTTCGCCGCCAGCTTCTACCGCGCCCTCGCCGCCATCATCTGCCGCCGCCTGCGCGCCACCGCGTCGCGGCTCGGGAGCATGGCGGGGCGCACGGCCGAGGAGGAGGACCCGGCCCTGCGCCAGGACGTGGAAGCGGCCGTCGAGCGCCTGCGCCGCACCCTGATCGACGCCGACACGGCGGCGGCGATGGCCGACGGCAAGGTGCCCGAGGCGGTGGCGCTGCGCGTCGAGCGCGAGTTCCGGGTCTTCGAGCGCGCCCTCAACGACGCGATCGGCGAGCTGCTCGATCCGCCCAGCCCCCTGAACCAGCACATCGGCCTCCAGGTGCAGAGCGAGCTGCTGCCCTACGTCTCCAAGACGCGGCTCGGCGAGCGCCTTTACTCGAAGCCCCGCGGCTACGGCGGCGACTTCTCGGCCCTCGAGCTCATCTACCAGAACGAGCCGAGCGGCAGCGGCCCGCTGGGGCCGCTGCTCGACCGTTGCCTGCTCGAGTCGTCGGCCATCCGCGCCTTGCGCGGCCGCCGCGGAATCGTCGTCGAAGAGATCCGCAAGACGGTCGACGCCGCCGGCGCGGTCGGCAGAGGCACGGCCCGGGTGATGAGCATCGCCTGCGGCCCGGCCACGGAGATCTTCGACGTCTTCGCCGCATTGGGCGACAAGAGCCGTCTCGAGCCGACGCTGATCGACGTCGACTTCCAGGCCCTGCTCCACGTCTCCGAGCTCGCCTACGGCCACGGCCTCAAGGACCACGTGCACTCGACGGTCAAGAACCTGGTCTACCTGGCGCTCGGCCGCGGCGAGCTCGAGGCCCCGGAACAGGACCTCGTCTACAGCCTCGGCCTCATCGACTACTTCAACGACAACATGGTGCTGCGGGTGATCGACCACGTCCACGGCGTGCTGCGTCCGGGCGGCCGCATTCTCCTGGGCAGCTTCCATCCCCGCAACCCGAGCAAGGCGTTCCTCGACCACGTGCTCGAGTGGCCGCTGATCCACCGCACCGAAGACGAGCTGAGCCATCTCTTCGAGCGCTCGGCGTTCGCCCGCCCGGCCACCGCCGTGCGCTTCGAGGAGCAGCAGATCTACTTCGTGGCCGAGTGCGTCAAGGGGTGAGCTTGCACGCCGTGGGCGCCGATCATGGCCGCCGATCACGGTGTATACTGGAAGGGAATCATGAAAAGCGTGATATCCTCGGCCCGGCGGCTGACGGCGCTCTTGGCGCTCTCCCTGGCCGGTTGCGGGGGATCGGCCCCGGCCGAGGAGCTCCTCGAAGCGCAGCAGGGCGCGAAACCGGGCCGGGATGCGGCCGGGGCGGCGGGAGGTCTCGACCGCGACCGCATCCCGGGCTCGATGCGACCCTGCTACGTTTGCCACCGGGAGGTGGTCGACACCTACCTCCGGACCCATGGCATGGCGGGCGGGGTCGGCAAGGTGGGAACGCCGCCCCCTGGCGTGGTCGTCAACCCCAGGAGCGACAACCGCTACGAGATCTCGACCGACGCGCGCGGCGCCTGGCTCACCGCTACCTTCCCGGACGGCGGCAAGAGGGTCCAGCGCCTGGTGGGGCGCGTCGGCCGGGGCGTCTTCGACACCTCCTGGGTGGGCACCGAGGTCGACCTCCTGACCGGCGAGGACACCGGCAGGCTGTTCTTCGCACCGGTGGAGACGATCACCGGGCACGGTCACGTGCTGTCGCCATTCGAGCTCGTGGAGACTTCCCCCGGACTCGACGAGGCGCTCGGCGAAAGCTGCCTGACCTGCCACACCGACACCGACCTGGGGAAGCTCGCGGGGGCCGCGGTGGCCGAGGGCTCGGAGTCGGCCCGGCACGTCTTCCCCCCGAACGCCCTCGGCGCCTCGGCTTTCGAGGAGATCGAGGCGCCGTCCTGCTCCGCCTGCCACGGCGATCCCGCCGCCCACCTCGAGCTCATGCCGGGGCCCGTTCACGGCGGCATCGGCCTGGACCGCCTCGGTGAGCAGCCGGCGGGCCGCCAGCGCGACGTCTGTGCCCGCTGCCATCTCCAGGGCGACGCTCGCATCGATCTCGCGGGCGCACAGATCGCCCATCTCGCGACGCCTCGGGACCTGCCGCTCGGCGCCCGCATCCCGGCGCTGGTGCCGGCGCGCCAGGGCGACGACTTTCGCTTCGTCGGCCAGCTCGAGCGGCTGGCGCTCTCGGCGTGCTTCCTGGGGTTCCCTGAGATGACGTGCGGCACCTGCCACGATCCCCACCGCGGCGTGGCGGCACAAGGCCTCGAGAGCTTCGAGGCCACCTGCGCGGGCTGCCACGATTGCTCGCGGGATCCCGCCCTGGAGGTGGCGCAGGTGACCGGCGAGCAGGCCCGGACGGCGACGGCCTGCGTCGACTGCCACGTCCGCCGCAGCCAGCCCTTCGACCTGCCCCACGTCCGCAGCGCCGACCACTTCATCCGCCGGCGAGCTCCGCGGCCCGAAAACGACGTCCCGCACCGCCCGTTCGCCGACCGCGAAGGCGCCCTCGAGATCTTCGACGACGGCCGTCTCGCCGAGCGCCTGCGCGGCCCCGGGGGCGAGCGCTGGCGCTCCGGGGTGATGGCGATGGGGCTCCTGATTCTCGGACGGACCGAAGAGGCCGCGCGTCACTTCGAGGTCTTCCCGGCACCCGGCACCGCGGCGGCCCGCGCCGCCTCGGCTCCCGCCGGCTTCGTGCCGTTCGAGACCTCGCCCATCTTCCATCGGATGCGGGCCAGGTCGCTGATCGTGACTGGCCGCTTCCAGGAAGGCGAAGCGGCTCTTTCGGACGCGCTCGCCCTCGATCCCCTGGCCGCCGGCGTCCTCATCGAGCGCGCGCGTTTGCGCTTCGCCACTGGCGACGTGGCTGGCGCTTTTGCCGACAGCCAGACGGTGATCGACGACTATCCCGGGTCCGAAGAGCCGTGGGAGCTGCGGGCGGCGATGGCCGAGCGTCTCGGTCGGCCCGACGTGGCGGTCGAGGCGTTCGCGGCGTCGACCGAGAGGTGGCCGTCGAACGCCGTGTCCTGGTACAAGCTCGGCCTGCTCCTCGAGCAGCGCGGGGAAAGCGAGCGCGCCCGCCGGGCGATCGAGCGGGCGCGCCTCCTGCAGCCGTCTATCGACCGCCCATGAGGGCTCTCGACGATCGCTCCGAGCGCCGGCACTTCGAGGCCGCCCTGCTGCTCGAAGGGCAAGCGCGCGAGGCCTACCTCCTCGAGATCGGAGCAGGGCAAGCCGATCTCGAGCGGCGGGTCAGAGCCCTGCTGGCCGCCCACGAGCGGGAGACACCTGGGATGGCCATCGGGGGCCACTACGACGACTGAGAGCGAGCGCTATTGGCCGGGATTTGTGCCGTCTCGATCTGACGTTGTGGGCGACCCGGCGCCGGGACTTCTTGACCATCTGCATGCTAGACTTGACTCAATGAAGCCGCAACCACCCAACTACGGACGCTTCGATTCGGAGCAGAAGGCCCTCGAGGCCGTCGTCCAACGTCTGGTTGACGGTTTGCACCCGCTGAGCATCTATCTCTTCGGCAGCCGCGCCGAAGGGCGCGCCCGCCCGGAAAGCGACTTCGACCTGTTGGTGGTCTTCGACGACGAGGCGCCGAACAGCGGCTCGAACTACGAGGACGTCTACGCTCCGCTCCTGGACATGGGGATCGGCTGTGACGTCATCCCTTGCCTCCGATCGGAGCTCCACGACGTCATGCAGGACTCGACGAACCCCTGGCGGACGTCATTTCAGTCCGCCAAGAGGGTCTATGAGCAGTCGCCAGCGTGATCGCATCGCCGCGTTCATGCGGTTGGCCGACGAAGAGATCGAGGTGGCGAGTTGGCTCGTGCGGTTGCAGGATGCCGTCCATGAGCTCCATGAACCGCTGTCGGCGGTTGCAGGATGCCGTCCATGAGCTCCATGAACCGCTGTGGGCGGTTGCAGGATGCCGTCCATGAGCTCCATGAACCGCTGTGGGCGGTTGCAGGATGCCGTCCATGAGCTCCATGAACCGCTGTGGGCGGTTGCGGGATGCCGTCCATGAGCTCCATGAACCGGGTCTCTACACTGCACGGACACGTTCATGAGCGCCGCGAACGGTTTCCGGCAACTGCCAGGAGGCGCCGGCAACGCCCGCGAACGGTTTCCGGCGACTGCCAGGAGGCGCCGGCAACGCCCGCGAACGGTTTTCGGCGACTGCCAGGAGGCGGCGGCAACGCCCGCGAACGGTTTTCGGCGACTGCCAGGAGGCGCCGGCAACGCCCGCGAACGGTTTTCGGCGACTGCCAGGAGGCGGCGGCAACGCCCGCGAACGGTTTTCGGCAACTGCCAGAAGTCGATGGCAACGGGAGTCCATGGAGCGCAACCCATTAAAAATAAAAGGCTTGGGATCGAAGCCCGGGACCTCGCGCCGCAGATCGCGGAGCTCAACCGGACGATCCTCGCCGTCGAGCGCCGCCGTCCTCGCGTACCAGGATGTTGCGCGGCTTGACGTCGCAGTGGACGATCAGCCGCCGGTGGGCGGCCTCGACCGCCTGGCAGACGTCGACGAAGAGGGCGAGGACCTCGCGGGTCGCGGCGGACCTGGCTCAAGCTCCTCCTGACGGGTGTGCCGCTGCTGCTGGCGACGCTCCTGCCGCTGCTGCTGGCCGGCGTCTTGATCTGGGGGTGAATCCCCTCGATCTGCCAAGATCCCTCGTGGAGGCAGGACATGGGCCAGACCTTACCGCTCGAAGCAGACGACCCGGAAGCCGCTGAGATGCGGACGGCCATCGCGCAGTGGCTCGCCCAGGTGGCAGAGCTTCGCCAGCAAATGCGCCGCCACGATGCCGCCATCGAAGAGGCCAGCGCAGAGACCCGCGGAGTGCTCGCTCAGATCGCTGAGATCCTGGCTGATCTGAAAGCCGCTTAGACGATGCTCAAACAGCTCAACTGGCAGGCTTGAAGGCTGGTTATACTCCCGTTATACTCAGCGTATGAAGACCGCGATCTCCCTTCCCGATCCTTTGTTCGAGGCGGCGGAAGCGCTGGCGGCTCGGCTCTCCATGTCGCGCAGCCAGCTCTATGGGGCCGCGCTTGAGGCCTATCTCCGCTCACACCGGGACGAAGGCATCACGGAGAGGCTGAACCGGCTCTACGCCGACGAGCCCTCCGAGCTCGATCCCGTGATCGCCCGTATCCAGTCGGCATCCCTTCGGCGAGAGGAATGGTGATCCGGCGCGGCGAGATCTGGTGGGCTACACTGCCGGAGCCTGTGGGCTCGGAGCCGGGCTCGCGCCGCCCGTTACTGATCGTCTCATCCGATGAGTTCAATCGGAGCGGGATCGCTACGGTCCTCGGCGTGGTCCTGACCACGAATACCCGATTGGCGGAAGCGCCCGGCAACGTTTTCCTGCCTCGCCCGAGCACTCGATTGCCCAAGGACTCGGTCGCCAACGTCTCTCAGATCGTGACGGCCGACAAGAGGTTCTTGACGGAGCGGGTCTCGAAGCTGCCGGCGCGGGAGCTCTTGAGAATCGAGAACGGCATGCGGATGGTACTGAACCTGTAGGGAGAGCCCAGGGCCGACTTCTCTCTCGGGCCTCTTCGGGAGTCAGGTCGCGAGTCCCGGCGGACCTGGCTCAAGCTCCTCCTGACGGGTCTGCCGCTGCTGCTGGCGACGCTCCTGACGCTGCTGCTGGCCGGCTTCCTGATCGGCCTCCGTCAGCTCTGGATCGCCTGCTTCCTCCGCGGCGGCGGCTTCGAGGGCGGGACCGAGCTCGTCGTGTGGGTGAAGGGCAGCATGGGTCCCGCGCCGTGCGACGACGCGACGGACTACGGCGAGGCCGTGGTCCACGCCGAGTTCCGCAACGAGGCCGGCGAGGCCATGGTCCAGGGCGTACACGTCCTCCAAGACCTGGGGCAGGCGTTCCGCGTCGTGGTGGGCGGAGAGCGCCTGCCGGTCGCCGCCAATTTCGGCTGCGTCGGTCTCAGCGCGCGGGAACCCGGGCCCTGGGGACTGGACCGTCAGCTCTGGGTGATGCCGCTGGTGAGCGGCGAGGGCCGCTACAGCGTCGGCCTGAGCACCGTCCCGGTCAAGGACTTCTGCGGATAGGACGGTCCTCTGACCGGCGGCTTCTGGGCGCGTCGTGCCCTTGGGCGACGAGCGCTTCGGCCTCTTCCGACATTGGGAGGATCCCGAGCTGACGGAGGCGCTGAACCTCGCCGACGGCCTGGCGCGCTCGCCGGCGAGGGCGCCGGATTTGCCGTCCGCGGTCGCGATGTGCGAGCATTGGGGAAATCAGGCAAGGAAGGAATGACGATGAGCGATGAGCGCAAGCTGGTTCACTACGAGGTCAGGGAAGGCGTGGCCTACCTGACCCTCGACGACCCCAAGACCAACTCCTACACCCACGAGATGATGCGCGACCTCGACGCCGCCATCCTGGCGGCGCGCTTCGACAAGGACGTCCACGTGCTCGTGGTCTCCGGGGCCGGCGACAAGTTCTTCTGCGCCGGCGCCAACATCAACATGCTCCAGGAGGCCGACCCCACCTTCAAGTACTACTTCTGCCTCCACGCCAACGAGACCTTGAACCGTTTCGAGCAGACCCCGAAGCTGGTGATCGCGGCCCTCAACGGCCACACGGTGGGCGGCGGCCTCGAGATCGCCATGGCCGCGGACCTGCGCCTGGCGCGCAAGGACGCCGGCAAGACCGGCCTGCCCGAGATCAACCTCGGCGTGCTGCCGGGCACCGGCGGCACCCAGCGCCTGGCGCGCCTCGTCGGCAAGAGCCGCGCCATCGAGCTGATGGTGACGGGCCGCCTGCTCTCCTTCGAGGAGGCCCAGGGCTTGGGGCTCGTCAACGAGGTGATCGCCGCCGACTCGGCGGACGACTTCAAGGCCAAGGTGCACGCCTACGCGCGCCAGTTCTGCCCGCCCAACAAGGCCTCGAAGGCCGCGGGCCGGATCAAGCGCTCGGTGCAGAGCGGCCTCGAGGTGCCGTTCGAGTCGAGCCTGGCCATCGAGCGCGAGCTGCAGCAGCAGCTCTTCGAGTCGGGCGACGCGCGCGAGGGCCTCAACGCCTACGTCGAGAAACGCACGCCGGCGTTCGCGGGCAAGTGACGCGGCGCCGATGACCGTGCAGTACTCACCAACACGGGATGCCCCCTTGGCTATGGCCAAGCTGCGACGCGCACGTTCTACTTCTTGGAGCACGAGCTCGACCGGATCAGCATAATTGCTACGGATCACTTCCGTCCACTCCGCGAGTCTGCGGCGGAGGTCCTGGGCTTCAGAAGAGCGGGCGAGGTCGAGCGTGTCCCGTAGAGTAGCGCCAATCGGTGCGCGTCGCAGCCCCTTGCACGCAACTCCGAGCAGGAACTTAGCGCTACGCGCGAACTTTTGACTCCATAGGTATGTCGGCTGCCAGCAATTGATCGTGGTTCCCGGGGAAGCGAAGCACCGCGGGCCTCGATCTCGGGCGCAGACCCCAGCCGGCATCCCCCTCGGCGAGCGTACGCAGCGGATTGCCAGAAGACGGACAGAAAGTGTGGCTCGGAGGCCAATCCTGAGGCATAATCCGCAGGATGCTCCAAATCGGGCCACAGATCCGTTACCGGCTGGCGGCCATCCTGCGGACGAAGCCGTCTCCCACTACTGGATTGTCAGTCTGGCCAGAAACCGTGAGAGCAGAGTCGGTCGTGGTCGGCATGCGGGAGGTAGAACTGCGGGTCAAGCAGGGTCTTCCCGCCTTCGATTCCAGCTACGTCGGCCGCCAAGCTGCGCAGTTGCTTGTCGTTTAGGTCGCGAGGGCTCAGTACGACGGTGCCCCCGCCCTAGAGGGTCACGCCAAGCGCGAAGAGATCGGCGCGGGCGTCGATGTCGGGCTTGTCGTTCCGGCACTGCTCGGCGGGGGCGTAGCCAATGGTGCCGCAGCCTCCAGGCGCCGCGGTTGCGGTTAGGGAATCAAGATCGAGGTGCCTGGCTACACCGAAGTCGATGAACGGGTCACGTTTGCACCTCCTCCGAGGTTGAGGCTCCTGCGGCCCGTCGCCTGCCGACGAGCTGGGAGCGGCTCTTCGTGTCGCGGCTGGGCGAGTATACGCTGTGGACCGCGGCGGTTTGGCGTCGAGGAACCCCATCAGCGATCCGGCGCCGAGCGCCACGGGCACTGTTTCGAGCACGGAGCGGAGCATAGCGTCGTCGGGGGCTTACGACCGGCCCCGAGCCTTGCATCGGCCGTTTCGAGGCCTCTACGAGGCGCCGCGCCGGCGTAGCGTCGCGTTTCAAGGTCTCTTCGAAGCGGCCCGCCGGCGGCGCGATCGTCCGAAGAGCCTCTTCGAGACGTCAAGAACGTTCATCGACGCGTTTCAAGCCCTCTTCTAGACGCTCAGCCGGCGCATCGACGCGTTTATGAGCGGGAAAGAGAGGAGTCTTCAGCGAGAATCGCTCTTCTCCCGGGTGATCTCTCGACCCCGCATGGATATCGACGGCCTTCCCAGGGAAAGACTCGAGATCTCGCGGGGGAGTCGACGCCTCACCTGGTAGCGACGAAGGTCTCCGGCAGGCAATCGACGCCTCACCCGGTATCGACGCGGATCTGAGCGGAGAATCGACGGCTTCCCCGGTCATGTCGAAGAGATTCAGCGTCAGAATCGGTACCTAACCGCCTCGCACGCGAAAGCGCGCGAGGATGCCGCTGTCTTTGAAGGCCAGGAACTTCCAAGCGAACTAGAATCAGGACGTTGCACAGCCAATAAAGGCGGAACCGTCGCGCGGCGCCGCCACCGCCCACGCGGGAGGCCTCGGCGCGTCGCCGAGACATCGCCGCCGGCGGTGGCGACGGGGCCAAGGATAGAGGACTCCAGAGGGGGCACGTTGTGCGAAGTCGTGGGAAAGAAACTATCAGGTGGTGAAAACCCCGTGCCGCAGCCAGCCAGCCTTCTTGAGCTTGCCGCTGACGAGGGCGTTGACGTCGGCGCAGGCTCCGCCCCGGCGGCCGTGATCTGGAACCGCTGCTCACGGCCCATCGTGGGGTAGACTGCCGCCATGAGCAGCGCCGTCTCGCGCTCGGTGAACACGGCGTCGGGTGTGCCGGCGCCGCCGTCGGCCTCGCGCAGGACGGCGAAGCCGTCCCGCCACTGCCGGACGCTCCACGGGCCGGCGTTCTCGGCCTCCGAGAACGCCGAGCCACTCCGGTCGCGGTGGGAGAGCCGGTTGAGGTGGTCGGGATTGAAGACGCTGGTAGGATGCTTCGAGCTGCGCATGTTATGCACAGATTTACTCAGCCTAATGGCGATGCCGAGACCCGACTCCCCTCCCACCTAGAACCGCCCCCACACTGGTTAAAGAATGACTGATCCGGCATCTGTAGGGCTCCTGGAGGAAGAATCATGGCAAACCCTGAACACGTGAAGATCCTGAAACAGGGAGTGGAAGCGTGGAATCGGTGGCGAGCAGAGAACCAAGGTATTGAGCATTCCGATTATTCATGGGAGGACCTTCGCCGACTTCACGAGAATCCATCCGGTCCTTCCTTCCTCGACGTCGATCCCGGCCGAGTTAATCTCAGCGGCGTTAAGTTCCAGGGTGGAGATCTGAGTGGCATTGATCTTAGTGACGCCAACCTCCTGAATGTCGATTTCAGTAGCGCTAGACTCACCGGTTCAAATCTAAGTGGTGCCTTTCTTTGTGGCGCCACTCTTCAGAATGCCGACCTTTCCGGTGCCATAGTGCGTGCGGCTCTCTTTGGTCCAGGGAACTTACAGCGAGTCGAGCTTAGAGAGACTCAGCTTGATTGGCCGGATTTTTGGAAAGTGGATCTCCGAGAAGCGAACTTTCTGGGAGCGCGACTCGAAGGTGCGAGTTTCTGGGAGTCTGACTTACGAGGTGCAAACCTGTGGCGAACCAATCTCATCGAATGTTATCTAGGAGAAACAAGTCTCTCCAATGCACGATTCGGGCGAACTGTATTGGCGTTGATGGATCTGACTCAATCCAATGAGCTCGATTCATCTCGACATGATGCACCCTCGACGATTGGCGTAGACACTCTGCAGCGCTCTCGAGGTCAGATCCCAGGGCACTTTCTCAAGGGTTGCGGGCTCAACGACTGGGAGATCGAGGCGGCGAGACTTTGGGATCCAGACCTTTCCGAGAAGGAGCGGAATGACATCACTGAGGAGATTCATCGGCTTCGGGGCGAACAGCCAATGCAGCTCAACCCTCTCTTTGTGTCTTACACGCACGCGGATGACGTCTTCATCGACAAGCTCGGCCAGCTCTTCGACGAGCGTGGCATCCGCTACTGGCGCGATGTCCGCGACACGATGGCCGGCCGTATGGAAACTCAGATCGATCGTGCCATCCGGCTGAATCCGACCGTGCTCCTTGTGCTCTCGGCGCGGTCCGTCGAGAGCGATTGGGTAGAGTGGGAGGTTAGCCAGGCCCGCAAGCTCGAGCAGCAGCTCGGCCGAGACGTCCTCTGTCCTGTGGCACTCGACGACGCCTGGAAGACGTGTTCTTGGCCCGGACCTTTGAAGCGCCAGATCGAGAAGTACCGCATCCTCGACTTCTCCGGCTGGCGAGATGTGGCGATCTTCGAGCGCCAATTCGCGAAGCTCCTCGACGGCCTGAAGCTGTTCTACAGGCCGAAGGAGTCCTAAACTGGTCAAGCTGGCGGAGCCGACGCCAGCGCATTACTTCGGTTGCCTATATCGCTTCGTCGCAGTCAGCCCTGTACTCCCAACGACAAGAGTCCCGCATTACCGAATTTTGACGAACCACACGAACACCGGGCCCGGCTCAGCGTCGGTGCCTCTCTCGCGCGTGAGCAGTTGGAAGCGGAGCGCCAAGGGCGGGCCGTCCGGGTCGAATGCGGCGGTCTCGGTCCACAGCTTGACGGGAGCGAAGATGTTGAGCTCGCCCTCGTCGCCTACGACCTCCGCGACGCTCTCGCCGGTGATCGGCACGAAGACGTCGAAGGCGATCTCGCGTACGTCGGCCGGCTGGAGGCGCCGCTTGATCAAACCGTCGGTGATGAGGAGCTGAGTGTCCAGGCGGCCGGCAAGGGTCTTGCCGTCCTTGAGGGTGATCTCCACCGTGCCGTCTGGAAGGGTGCGCAGGTGATCGACGGCGACGCGCGGCACGATGACGTCGCCGGCGTCGATGGCAAGCTCGAACTCCGCGGGCTCGACGTCGCCAAGGATCTCGGCGCCGTCCGCGGTAGTGAGCAGGGACCTGGCCGGCAGGGGAACGGCCAGCAGCGTGAGGATCGCGAAGAGGACCGCCTG
>Ga0299906_10001978_pt1 | contig 17287 bp, 11 predicted proteins | sample RVTome_14_FD_200259 | JGI IMG/M metagenome (GOLD analysis project Ga0299906, IMG submission 200259) | Soil microbial communities from uranium-contaminated site in the Upper Colorado River Basin, Wyoming, United States - RVT145D125 (version 2) ...
GGCCGGTGCGTATACCGGCGTGTTCGCGGGGACGCTGGACAACGCGAAGGAGCTCGCATGCACGCTGGCCGACGCGGGTCACGTGCCCGCCTCGACCAACCCAGCCGACGTCATGACGTCGGCGTTTCAGGCGTTTGGCCCGGACGCGCCCAACCGGTTCCGGGGCGCCTTTGCCGGGGTCGTGACCGACGGCCGCCAGGTGTGGTGCTTCCGGGATCATCTCGGCTTCGCGCCGTTGTTCTATGCGCGGAGGCCGGCGGGCTTCTCCGCCGCCACCGAGGTCAAGCAGGTCATTGCCGGCTCCGGCATGTCGCGCGAGCCCGACCTGGGCGTCCTCGAGCGGATCTTCTACGGGAGGCTCGAGAAGCGATCGCCGAGTGCGTTCAAGGACGTCGAGCGCCTCCCTCATGCGACCACCGTGACCGTCAGCGGCGAGGGTGCGCTGACGTTCCGGGACTACTGGCATCCGGGACGTGTACTGGAGACGGCCCGATTCCGCTCGGACGCGGAGGTGCAGGAGCGGTTCGACGAGGTGTTCGGACTGGCCGTGGCCCGGTCGCTGACGGGCGAGGATCTCGTCTCGCTGAGCGGGGGGGTCGACTCGCCCGCGGTGGCGGGGTTCGCGGCCCCGCTGTACCGCGAGCGGACGGGGCAGCCGCTCCCCGCACTGTCGCTCGTCTTTCCGGATCACCCGGCCGTCGACGAGCGGCCGTACATCGAGACGGTGACCGGGGCCCTCGGGATGGATCTGCACACGATGGTGTCCGGTGTGAAGATCCTGCAGGACCTCGAGCAGTGGTGTGCGGTGCTCGACGGACCGGTTCCCAGCGTCAGCGCGCCGCAGATGCTCGAGTTCTACCGCGAGGTGCGCCGGCTCGGACGCCGCAACATCCTCACCGGAGACATCACCGAGGTCGTCATCGATCTGGGGAGTCACACCCCAGGCCACCTGTTCACCCGCGGCAGGTGGCGTGCGCTGGCGCGGCTGATGGAGACCCAGCGCCAGCAGGGGAACTCCCTGAGGCGCCGATCGACCTGGAAGAAGTTCGCGTCCCAGATCCTGGGCCCGCTCGTGCCTGGCAGCGTGGCGAACTGGTACCTGGTCGCGAGGCAGCGGGACTTCGCCAAACGCATTCCGGACTGGCTGGACGCACGGACGGTCCGGGAGGTCCCGTTCCGCAACGATCTCGTGCCGTCGGGCTGGCGGCGGTGGACCGCGCTGCAGACCATGCCCGTCGAGGGCTGTCCGATCACGATGGAGGGTGTCGAGATCGTCACGGCGCTTGCCGGCGTGACCGTCCATCGGCCGTTCGGCGACATCGACGTCTGGGAGTTCTTCCTGAGCCTCCCGGCCGAGATCAAGTATCCGGACCTGCGATCGAAGACGCTGCTCCGCCGGCTGATGCGCGGCCGCGTGCCGGACCCCATCCTCGACCGTCGCGACAAGACCGTGTTCGACGACCACGTGATGTCGCAGGTGGACTATGCGATCCTGAAGCGGTTCCTGCTGAAGCCGGACCATCGCGTCCGCGGTGTCGACTACGAGCGGCTCGCCGTCCGCCTGGACCGCCAGGACCTGACCCTGATCGACTGGCTCTGGATGAACGACCTGGTCCGCATCCACGCCTTCCTGAAGCAATGGGCGTAACGGCCGTGAGTCCTCACTCGACCGCGGGCGACGCACCCTCGTGCTTCGGCTTCGAGGTGCGCTCCCGGACGGCCTTCCAGTTCCTGCGGCGGGGAGGGGGACGCGACCGGCTGGACGTCGCGACAACCGACGAGCCGATCGAGTCCCCCGAGTCGACGTTGCTGTACGAGTGGACGATCCGGGATCCGAGCGCCGACGTCACGGCCCGCCTGTACGGCACCGAGGGGGTCTACCGGTTCTGGACGTCTGACGCGGGTTGGTTCCGGATCGACCCGGAGGCCCGCCGCATCGAGATGTCCCATCACGAGGATGTGATCCGGCAGGAGCAGCGGCTCTGGGGTGTTCCGGCGTCGCTGTGCGTGAAGGACCGGGGCGACTTCGTCCTGCACGGGGCGGCCGTCGAGGTGGACGGAGGCGCGATCCTGCTGGCGGCGCCCGGACGGTTCGGCAAGACGACGCTCGCCCTGGCCTTTCATCGGGCGGGACATCGCGTGCTGACGGAGGATACTGCCTGCTGCAGCATCGATCCGGCTCCGGTGCTCCTGCCGGGACCGACGTCGGTCCGGCTGAGGCCGGACATGTTCGATGGCCACGCACCCGACGGCATGACGGTGGTGGAAGTCCGACCCGATCGCGTTCACCTGGCGCTCGATGCCGATCGCCAGGGCGACGGCCGGCCCGTGCCGATCCGGGCGGTTGTCTTCCTGCGCGAGAGCGAGGAAGGAATCCGGCTCGAACGCGTGAAGAGCGGGGAGGCGCTACCGGACCTGTGGACTCTCACGTTCCGGTTTCAGACCGAGGCCGAGCGCCGCCAGGCGTTCGGCCAGCTCGCGCCGCTGGCGGCTGCCGTGCCGGTGTGGAACCTCCACAGGCCGCTCAAGGTGGACGATCTGGAGACCGTGGTGCGGAGACTGGCGGAGGGCTGTTGATGGCGGGGCAGTCTCAGGAGGTGGGTGCCTCCCGACGCCGGTCCTGGGTCGGCCGTGGCGCCCGCCTGCTCGTCACCGGCGCGCTGGTCTTCTTTCTCGTGCAGTTGGTCGACCTCCAGCGAGTCGGAGTGCTGCTGGCGAGCGCGGACCTGCTGCTGCTGGCCGCGGCGCTGCTGGTGAGCGTGGCGGATCGGTTCCTGATGGTGGTCAAATGGCTGCCGTTGCTGCGGGCGCAGGTCGGCGCCGTCTCCCTGGCACAGGCATCACGAGCCTACTTCGCGTCCGGTGTGGCGCACTACGTCCTGCCCGCCTCCATCGGGGCCGACGTGGTGCGGGCGTTCGTGCTGGGGCGGGGAAGGGGGCTCGCCATCGTCGAGATTGGCGCGTCGATCGTGGCGGAGCGCGTGCTGGGCATCGTGGGCACGGCCGCCATGAGCGTCCTGGCCGTCGCGATCGCCATGCGACAGGGGCTGGCGCTCGGGCTCGTGGTGCCCTGGGCGCTCGCCTCCGTGGTGCTCGGGCTGGCGCTGCTGCTGCTGCCGCTCGAGAGCGGCCTCGGCCGCCTGCACCACTGGACACACACGTGGCTGCCCTCGCGCTGGGTACGGCAGATCGACCGTTTCGGGCTGGCCTACTCCGCATACCGCCGGCGCCCGGGCCTCCTGGCGGTCGTCAGCCTGCTCACGCTGGTGCGGCAACTGTTTCCGGTGGCCGCCATGTGGCTTTCGGGTCTCGCGCTGGGTCTTCCGGTAACCGTGCTCATGCTGCTCGTCGCTGTGCCCCTCATCCTGTTCGCCGCGCGCGTGCCCCTGTCACTGGGGGGCGTCGGCGTCGGCGAGGGCGCGACCGTGTACTTGCTGGGACTCTACGGTGTGCCGCCGTCCGACGCGTTGGCCCTGGCGCTCGTCTGCCGGGTCATCGACGTACTGGTCAATGCAGGGCCTGCGCTCTTCCTGTGGCCGGATCTGGTCAAGGCGGGAACGCTCGTCCAGGGTGCCGCGCCTGCGGTGGGGGGGAACCGGCCATGACGCGTCGATGGCTCGTGGTCGCCGTTGCGGGCGCCTGCCTGATCGCCGCCGTCGGGGCGCTCCGGATGTCCTCCCGATTCGCCACGGTTGTGGCCGTGTACCGTGAGGACGGCTCCCTCGGTGTCCGGGCTCGCGTGCGCGAGTATCTCGAGCTGCCGAACGTGTCCTGGAACGCGGCGTCGCCCGGGGAGGTGGGACTTTCCAGCAAGGCGCTCGAGTCACTGCAGGTGTCGCTGGCCGCGCAGGGCACGTCCAGCCTGCTCGTCGCGCGCCGAGGTCAGCTGGCGCTCGAGTGGTACGCGGGGGATTACGGTCCGAACCGCCGCGAGCCGCTCGCCGCCGCGGCCAAGGGGATCACGGCGAGCGTCGTGCTGCTGGCGGCGCTGAGCGACGGGCTCGTCGGCCTCGACGATCGAGTCGCGAGCTACGTCCCGGAATGGCAACAGGATCCCTGGCGGAGCCAGGTGACGCTTCGGCATCTGGCGAGCCATTCGTCAGGCATCGAGGAGGTGAACTTCAATGCCGAGCACAGCGGCTGGAAAGACGTCTACTTCCAGAACGAAGACCTTCGATACGGTCTTGCACTCCGCGCTCCGATCCTGTTCGAGCCCGGCACCAGGTTCTCGTACGCCGGCGTCGGGTACTACGTGCTCACATGTGTGCTTGGTGTGGCCCTGGACCGCGCCCTCGACCCCACGGACGTACGGGCGTACCTGCGATCGCGTGTGATGTCGGCGGTCGGCATCCCGTCCTCGGCCTGGAGCCTCAACTACGGGCAGATCCACGAGGTGGACGACATGAGGCTGTACGCGATTGGCAGCGGAGCCGAATACACCCCACGCGCCGTTGCGCGGATCGGCCAGCTGCTGATTCAGGACGGAGAGTGGGAAGGGGACCGCGTGCTCGATGCGACGTGGGTGCGGCAGGCGCTCACCTACGCCGGGTCGCCGCCCGTCCGCGAGGGCGTGGCCACCGATCCGCCAGCGGGGTTGGGCTGGTGGGTCAACGTGGATCGGTTCCTCCCGTCCCTGCCGGAGGATGCCGCCGTCGCCTTCGGCACCGGTGAACAGGTCCTGTTGGTCGTGCCCAGCCTGCAGCTCGTGGCCGTGCGCCTCGGAGCGCCTCTGAGCCGGGCCGGCGAGCGCCCCTGGCGCGTGGCTGAGCGGGAGCTCTTCGAGCCCCTGATGGCGGCGCTGGACGACTCGGGCACGACGTCCGAAAGGACTCTTCGAGGGCGACCGGATTAAAGTCTCTGACGGGGCCGACTTGTACGTCGACGCGACGACCAAAACAGCCGCAAGAGCTTACAGGTCAGTTGCTTATGCGAAGATTTCGTGCGGATGGCCTCCGGAAAGCCTCTTGCATCGAAGGGCAACTGTCGCCGTGGTGTGACAGGGCAGGCAGACCAGACAGAGATGACCATTCTCGGGATCAGTGACCACTTCACGAGCGGCGCCGCCGTCGTCGTGGATGGCCGTGTTGTGGCGGCCGTCAACGAAGAGCGGCTGGCACGCAAGAAGATGGTGATGGGCTTCCCGCGGAAGTCGATCGCCGAGGTGCTGCGCATTGCCGGCGTCCGGCCGCAGGACCTGGACGGCGTCGCGGTGGCCTCGCAGTGGGGACACTTCCTCGACCAGTACGTGGAGCTGACCGACGGGGTCCTCGCGGTCGATGAAGGCATCGTCAAGAATCTCTTCTTCTCGATGGGCTCCCGGTTGAGCTTCCTGCGGAGCCGGCTCCCGTTCCTCGAGCGGCTGTACTACGACCTCAGGCAGCCGGTGTTCGCACAGCGCCGCCGGCGGATTGCCGAAGTGCTGCGGGATGAGTTCGCCATCACCTGCCCGCTCACCTATCACTCGCATCACTTCGCCCACGCAGCCGGCGCGTACTACGCGAGCGGGTTCGACGACGGGCTCATGGTGACCCTCGACGGCGCCGGCGACGGCCATTCGTCGCATGTCTACGATGTGCGCGGCGGACAGTTCCGGCTCCTGCACAGCGTGCCGTCGTTCGACTCGGTCGGAGACTACTACGGATACGTCACCCACATCTGCGGCTTCAAGGCCGGCAAGCACGAGGGGAAGATCACGGGTCTTGCCGCCTACGGGACGCCCGCCTACCGCGACGTCTTCGATCGGTTCATCCGCTACGACGGCCACGGATCGATGGTCAACGCCGGCAACTGCTTCCGCCATGCCGCGGTCAAGAAGCTGCTGGCGGCACTGCCGGCCGACTACACGAAGGAGAATCTCGCCGCGACCGTGCAGGACGTGACCGAGAGCATTGCGACCCGCTACGTGACGCACTGGATGCGGCAGACGGGTCACACGCGGATCGGCCTGGCCGGTGGCGTCTTCGCCAACGTCAAGGTGAACCAGCGCATCCACGAGATCGACGGGGTAGAGTCCGTGCTGGTCTATCCCGCGATGTCGGATGAGGGCATCGCGGCCGGCGCGGCGCTCATCCAGTGGTCGGGCACCACCGGCAAACCGATGGGCGGGCACCGGTGCTTCGACGACGTGTACCTGGGCCCGGAGTTCTCACGCGCCGAGATCCAGGAGGCCCTGCAGGGCCAGCAGGTGGAGCACACCTGTCCAGCCGACCTCGAGGCCGAGATCGCGAGACTGCTGGCCGAGGGCCACGTCGTCGCGCGCTTCGACGGCCGGATGGAGTACGGGCCCCGCGCACTGGGCAACCGTTCGATCCTGTACCGGCCCGACCAGCCGTCGGTGAACGACTGGCTGAACAAGCGCCTCCGCCGCACCGAGTTCATGCCGTTCGCGCCGGCGGCGCTGGCCGAGGATGCGGATCGGTACTTCGTGGGCCTCGACGGGGCGCGCGATACCGCCCGGTACATGACGATCACGTTCGACTGCACGGATCTCATGAAACGAACATGCCCCGGGGTCGTACACGTCGATGGCACGGCGCGCCCCCAGCTCGTCAGCGAATCGGACAACCCGCGCTACTATCGGATCATCAAGGAGTTCAAGCGCCTGACGGGAATCTCCTGCATCGTGAACACGAGCTTCAACATCCACGAGGAGCCGATCGTGTGCACGCCGCAGGATGCCCTGCGCGCGTTCAAGACGGGGCATCTCGACGTCCTGGCCATCGGGCCGTTTCTGGCCCATCATCCCGATCGCGCCGGCGGGACGCAGCCCGAACGTGCCGGCGCGGTGACCGCATGACGGCCACGTCCCGGGGAGCCGCCGTGGCGCCGCCGGACCGGCCGCCCGCGGCGGAGGCCAGGCGGCTGTCGGCACGGCTCGAGCCGTTCGACTCGTACTGGCAGGCGCCCGCGGACGTCGAGCGCGGGTACCGGGACTTCTACCAGTACTACAAGCACAATTTCCTCGCCCACATCCCCGGCGCGCGGAGCACGCGGATTCTCGTCGTCAGTTGCGGGCCAGGGTACCTCGTGAACCTCCTTGCAGGCATGGGCTACACCGCCGTGCTGGGGATCGATTCGGATCCCGCCAAGGTCGCGCACGCGACCCGGCGCGGTCTGAACTGCCAGGTGGCGCCGGCGTTCGAGTATCTCGAGGGCCGCACCGCGCAGTTCGACGCGATCGTCTGCGAGCAGGAGCTGAACCATCTGACCTTCGACGAGATGATCGAGTTCCTGCGGCTGTGCCGCACGAGCCTCGCGCCCGGCGGGACGCTGATCGTCTACGGGCTCAACGGCGCCAATCCCATCGTCGGCGCCGAGAACCTGACGCACAACATCGATCACTTCAACGCCTTCACCGAGCACAGCCTTGGCCAGGTGCTCGAGATCGCGGGCTTCACACGGATTCGGCCCTTCCCGCTCAAGCTCTACGTGTTCTGGACGAATCCGCTGAACTACGTCGGCCTGCTGGCCACCGGCGTGCTCTCGCTCTTCTTCCGCGTGTGCTTCGCGCTCTACGGGAAGAAGGTCACCATCCTCACCAAGAAGATCGGCGCCGTCTGCTACAAGGGCGCCTGACCGGCGATGTGCGGCATCTGTGGACACATGAGCGTCGCGCCGCCGCGCCGCGACGAGATCGTCACGATGACGCGCACGCTCGCGCATCGGGGCCCGGACGACGAGGATGTCCTCGTCCGTGACGACGTGGGCCTTGGCCATCGCCGGCTCAGCATCATCGACCTCGTGGCCGGCCGGCAGCCGATGTCCAACGAGGACGAGAGCGTCTGGATCGTCTTCAACGGCGAGATCTACAACTTCCAGGAGCTCCGCGCGCGCCTGATCGAGCAGGGCCACCGCTTCAGGACCACGTCGGACACCGAGACCGTCGTTCATCTCTACGAAGAGCATGGCGTCGACTGCCTGCGGTTCCTGCGAGGCATGTTCGCGTTTGCCATCTGGGACCGGCGCACGCGGCAGATCTTCGCTGCGCGCGATCGCCTCGGTCAGAAGCCGTTCTACTACGTGGAGCGGGACGGCGGGCTCCTCTTCGCGTCGGAGATCAAGGCGCTGCTCGCCGTCGACCCGTCGCTCCGGGAGCTCGATCTCGAGGCGCTCGACGAGTACCTGACGCTGCGGCTCATCTCCGCACCGCGCAGCATGTTCCGGCGGGTACGGAAGCTCCCGCCGGCCCACTATCTGCTGTTCGATCGGGAGCGGGGCCTGCGCGTCGAGCGCTACTGGGACCTGTCGTACGAGCCCAAGTGGACCCGTCGAGAGGCCGATCTGATCGACGAGCTCGAGGAGCGGCTGGTCGAGTGCATCCGGCTCCACCTCGTGAGCGACGTGCCGGTCGGCGCCTTGATGAGCGGAGGGCTGGATTCGACGCTCGTCGTGGCCCTCCTGATGAAGCATGGCCTGGCCGCGGACCTGCAGACGTTCTCCGTCGGGCTGGCGTACGGGCACTTCGACGAGGCACCGGCGGCGCGCCTCGTCGCGCAGCAGTACGGCACGCGTCATCACGAAGAGCACGTCACGCCCTCCCTGCTCACGGACCTGCCGCGCGTCGTCGCGCAGCTCGACGAGCCGTCCGATCCCCTCGCGGTCTGCATGGACCTCATCGCGCAGATGGCACGGCGGCACGTCAAGGTGGTGCTCGGGGGCGACGGCGGCGACGAGCTGTTCGGCGGCTACGACCGGTACTACGGCAACCGGTACGCGGACTACTGGGCGCGGCTGCCAAGGGTGGTCAGGCAGGGCGTGATCGCGCCCGTGCTGGCCCGCGTGCCCGACGGCCGCTGGTACAAGAGCGTCTCGCACCAGCTGAAGTGGCTCAACCGCCTCGCGTCCGAGGAAGGCGGGCGCCGGTACATCAAGGGGCTCGAGTACTTCTACATGACGCAGGCGTGGAAGGACGCGCTCTACGGGCCGGTGATGGCGGGCGCGAGCGCCGGGTTCGATCCCGGCGCCCTCATGCGCGAGGCCTACGAGCGGGCGGCGGCCCGCGATCCGATCGATCGCATGCTCTACGCCGACAGTCAGTCGCGGCTCCCTGACCACCCGGTCATGATCCAGGACCGCATGACGATGGCGCACGGCCTGGAGGCGCGCAGTCCGTTCATGGACCACGAGATCGCGGAGTTTGCCGCGCGGTTGCCGGTGGACCTGAAGGTCCGCGGGCGCTCCCTCCGGTACATCCAGGTGCAGCTCGCGCGACGCCACCTGCCCCCCGAACTGCTGGCGCGGAAGAAGCAGGGTTTCTCGTCGGCGCTGCCGTATCTGCTGCGTGACGAACTGGCGCTCCTCTACCGGGTGCTGCTCGGCGACATGCGGCTTGCGCACGACGGCCTGCTGGACCAGGCGACGGTCGACCGGCTGGTGAGCGACCACCGGCGGGGGGCGGCCGACCATCACAACCGGCTCTGGCTGCTGCTCAACGCCGAAGCCTGGTACCGCCTGTTCATCTGTCGGGAGAGCCGCGCGGATCTCGAGGCGGAGATCGGCGAGACGGTCAGGGCGAGCTCCGGACAGGACGAGCCCGCGCCGCTCGCGGCACACGCGTGACGCGTGACCTGGCGGCGCTGACCGGAACCGAGTTCGACCTCGTCGTGATCGGCGGCGGTATCGTCGGCGCGTGTGCGGCCTGGGACGCGGCGCAGCGCGGTCTGTCGGTCGCCCTCATCGAGCGCGGGGACTTCGGCTCCGCCACGAGCGCAAACCTGTTCAAGATGGTACACGGAGGCATCCGCTACGTGCAGCACGCGGATCTCCCGCGGGTGCGCCAGTCGAGCCAGGAACGGCGGGTACTCCTCCGGATCGCGCCCCACCTGGTCGGGCCCCTGCCCATCGTCGTTCCCACCTACGGCCACGGCCTGAAGGGGAAGGCAGCGCTTCGTGTCGGGATGGGGGCCTACGACGCGCTCACGTTCGACCGGAACCGCGGTATCGACGACCCCGCGCGCCGGATCCCACGCGGGCGCTGTATCTCCCGTGACGAGGTGCTGCGGGCGTTTCCCGGGCTCGACCAGCGGGGGCTGACCGGCGCCGGCATCATCCACGACGGGCAGATCTTCAACCCGCCGCGCCTTGTCCTGGCGTTCCTGCAGCGCGCTGCGGGAGCGGGCGCCGTGGCGGCCAACTACGTAGAAGCCACCGGCCTGCTTCCCGCCGAGGGCCGCCCGCGAGGCGTCCGGGCACGCGATCACCTGACGGGGAGCGAGCTCGAGATTCGAGCGAAGGTGGTGCTCAACGCGGCAGGGCCCTATGCCGAGAGGTTCCTGACCCGGGCTGGCGGCCTGCGGCTCGATCCGGCAGGCACGTACTCGCGGGACGCCTGCTTCGTCGTGCCACGGCGTCTGTTCGGTGGGGACTACGCGCTGGCCCTGCAGGGCCGGACGAGCGACCCGGACGCGCGGTTCAGCCGCGGGGCGCGGCACCTGTTCGTCGTGCCGTGGCGCGAGTACTCGCTCGTCGGCGTGTGGCACGTCGTCTATCGCGGCGACCCGGACGCGTTCACGGTCACAGAGGCGGACCTCCAGGGGTTCGTTGCCGAGGTCAACGCCGCCTATCCGCCACTTGGTCTCACGATGGACGACGTCGGGCTGTGGAACGCCGGCCTCGTGCCCTTCGGTGACAATCCGGAGGGCGCCACGAACCTGCGGTACGGACATCGATCCCGCCTCGTGGATCACGCGGGCCCGGACGGCATCGACAACCTCATCACGCTGATCGGCGTCCGGTTCACCACCGGCCGGGACGATGCCGAGCGCGCCGTGGATCTCGTGTGCCGGAAGCTCGGACGCAGGACCCCCGCGAGCCGCACCCACATGCTGCCGGTACAGGGCGGCGACATCGCATCGTTCGACGACCTGCTCGGGGACACCGTGGCGCGGCACAGCGCGCGGCTTCCGGCTGCCGTCGTCCGGTCGCTCGTGCACAACTACGGCTCCGATTGCGAGCGGGTCATCCGTCATGTCGACGACGATGCCTCCATGGCGGAGTCGCTCGGTGATTCACCGTCCATCAAGGCCCAGATCCGCCACGCCGCCCGGGCGGAAATGGCGCAGACGCTCGGAGACGTCGTGTTTCGTCGTACCGATCTGGCCACCGGTCGTTTTCCCGGTCTTCCGGCGCTGGCGGCCGCGGCGCGGGTGCTCGGGGCCGAGCTGGGGTGGCACCCCGGCCGTGCGGAACAGGAGATCGACGAGGTCGTCCGGCGGTTCCCGCGCCCGGTCCGCGGCGGGCAGGACGATGCCCTCACCGGCGGGGCAACCGGCTGATGCGGATACTCGTGTGCAACTACGAGTACCCACCGCTCGGAGGCGGTGGAGGGGTGATTTGCGCCTCCCTGGCGCGGGAGCTGGCACGTCGCCACGATGTCACGGTGCTCACCTCCCGCGCCTTCGACCTCCCGGCCGAGCGCGTGGAGGACGGCGTGCGGGTCCTGCGAGCGCCGGTACTCGGCCGCCGCCGGTATGCGGCGGCCAGCTTCGTGTCGATGTTCACGTTTCTCGCGAGCGGCGTCTGGCGGGGGCGCGCGCTGCTGCGAGACGAGCGATTCGACGTCGTCAACACGCACTTCGCCCTGCCCACGGGGCCGGTGGGCCACCGGCTGGCGGCCGCACTCGACGTGCCCCACGTGCTGTCGGTCCACGGGGGAGATCTGTACGATCCGAGCAAGTGGTCGTCTCCCCATCGACACGCGATGCTGCGGCTCTGCGTCCGTCATCTCGCGCTGGCGGCGGACGCGACCGTGGCGAGCTCGGCCGACACGCTGGCGAACCTCCGGAACTTCTTCACGCACGATGCCCGTGAGGTCGTCATCCCGCTTGGCATCGAGCGCCCCCCGTGCGTCGAGGCGTCCCGGAGCCGTTTCGACTTCTCACCGGACGACGTCCTCCTGATCACCGTCGGGCGCCTGGTCTCGCGGAAGGCGGTCGATCAGCTCGTCGATGCCGTTGCCGAGCTGCCGGATCCTCGAGTCAAGCTCGTCGTCGTGGGCTCCGGTCCGCTCGAGCCGGCGCTCCGCGACCAGGCTGCGGTGCGCGGAGTCGCCGATCGCGTCAGGTTCACCGGCATGATCGGCGACGAGGACAAGACTGCGCTCCTGTCCCTGTCGGACCTGTACGTCTCGACCAGCCAGCACGAGGGCTTCGGTCTCGTCTTCCTCGAGGCGATGGCTGCCGGCCTGCCGGTCGTCTGCTACGATCGCGGCGGCCAGGTTGATTTTCTCGAGACCGGCGAGACCGGAGCGGTCGTCGCGCTGAACGATCGCACCGCGTTCGTGGAGCAGTGTCGGAGTCTCGTCGCGGCTCCCGATCGAAGGGCCGCCATCGGCGCGACGAACCGCGACCGGGTCGAGCGCTACTTCATCGATCGTTGCGCCGGCGAGTACGAGGCGCTCTTCGAGTCGCTCGTCCAGGGGGAGCGTTGGCGGCGGTCCTGATCACGGGGGGCACCGGGTTCATCGGTTCGGCTCTCGCCCGGACCTGCGCGGCCGCGGGCGATGCGGTGCGCATCCTCGGCCAGGCGAACACGGAGGCGGAGGCAGGGAACCTGGGCCGGCTCCGCGACGAGGGATTCACGATCGTCGAGGGTTCGGTGGTCGACGTCGGCGCGGTTCGCCGGGCGGTGGAGGGCGTCGAGGTCGTCTATCATCTCGCAGCGGCCCAGCACGAGGCCGGCCGGTCGGACCGGCATTTCCACGACGTCAACGTGCGTGGCACGGAAGGGATGCTCGAGGCGAGCGCGACGGCCGGCGTCCGCCGCTTCGTTCACGGGAGCACCATCGGGGTCTACCAGGCCGGCTGGGCGGTGGTCCACGAGGATTCGCCGACCGTTCCCGACAACATCTACGGCAGGACGAAGCTCGAGGCCGAGCGCGTCGTGGCGGGGTTCGCCGACCGGTTGCCGCTCGTCGTGATTCGGATCTCGGAAACGTACGGCCCTGGCGACTGGAGGCTGCTGAAGCTGTTCCGCGCCATCCAGAAGGGACGGTACGTTCACATCGGGCGGGCCGCCAATCTCCACCACCCGGTCTACATCGGCGACCTCGTGGCGGGCCTTCGGCTCGCGGCGACGGGAAGGTACCGGGGCGTCGAGCCAATCGTGGTCCCGGGCCTGGAAGTGCTCACCTCGCGGCAGATGGCCACGACGATCGCAGGAGTACTGGGCGTCGGGGCCCCTCGCCTCACCGTTCCGCTGTGGCCGCTCTGGACCGCCGCCACGCTGATGGAGTGGACGATGCGGCCGCTTTCGATCACGCCGCCGCTGCACCGGCGGCGGATGCATTTCTTCACGAAGAGCTTCCGCTTCGACGGCGTCCGGGCCAGGGAGCTGCTCGGCTACGAGGCGCGTGTCGGCTTCGAGCAGGGCGCCCGGTCGACTGCCGAGTGGTACCGGGACAGGGGGCTCATCGCCCGGTGACGCCGCCCCGTCCGTCTCCATCGCGGTCCGGTCAGACCCTCACCCTCGGCATCAGCGGTGTGCGGCGCAACGCGGCCGCGGCCGCCTGCCGGGACGGAGTCCTGATCGGGTGTTGCGAGCAGGAGCGCGTCACCAGGGTACGGGGCGCGCGCCTCGAGGCCGGACGGCTGCCGGTCGAGGCCGTCGAGGCGGTGCTGCGCTCGACCGGCGGCGGCACGCTCCCCGACGTGACGGCCTGCGCGACCGCCGAGGCGGGCATCGAGCTGCCGGCCGGTTTGCCCGTGACGCCGGTCGAGCACCACCTGGCACACGCGACCGGCGCCTTCCGGATGTCTCCGTTCGACCGCGCCGCGGTGCTCGTGTGCGATCGACATTCGACGCCGCCCGACAGCATCTGGGTTGCCGGATCCGACCGGCTCGTGCGCCGGGACTGGTCTCTGGGCACTACCGGGCTGGCGGCGCTCTACACGGCCTGCGCCGAGGTGTTCGGCTTTCGGCCCGGGCAGGAGCATCGCCTCGAGGCACTGGCGCGCCTCGACAGCGGCGACGGCGCCGTGCGGTTCGAGAGCCTCATTCGCTACGCCGACGGCGAGCTGTTCGCCTCACCGGGCTGGCGGGGTCTGGTCGCCGACTGGCTGGCCGCCGGCAGCGGCGATCCGATCGCGCATCGTGCCGCCGTCGCCAGCGCGTTTCAGCGTCACCTCGGAGACATCCTGCTGCAGCTCGCGGCCGACGTGCGCCGTGACACCGGCCTGCCGCACCTCTGTGTCGGGGGAGGGCTCTTCTACAACACGTACTTCAACGCCGTGGTCCGTCAGGGCGGGATCTTCGACGACGTCTTCGTGCCGCCGAATCCCGGCAACGCAGGCGCATCGGCGGGTGCCGCGCTGGCTGCCGCCGGCGCGGGCCCCGGCCGGGCGGTCTCGGCGTTTCTCGGACCCGGGTACGAGAGCGGCGAGATCAAGGACACGCTGGACAACTGCAAGCTGGTGTACGACTATGCGAGCGAGAACGACGTCGTCGAGTCCACGGTCGACGCCCTCCGTCGCGGGCTGCTGGTGGGCTGGTTCCAGGGACGGATGGAGTGGGGCCATCGGGCGCTCGGCAACCGCAGCATTCTCGCAAGTCCGCTGTCGCCGTACGTCCTCGACAACCTGAATCGATTCCTGAAGCGGCGTGAGCCTCAGCGGGCCTACGGCCTCTCGATTCCCGAGACTGCCGTGCCGGCGTTCCTGGAAGGGCCTCCACGATCCGCGTTCATGGAGTTCGACTATCGGATTCTCGACGGCGAGCGGCTCCGGCACGTGCTGCCGACTGGCGTGGCGAGCCTGCGCATCCAGACCGTGTCGGGACAGGACGAGGCGTCACGGCGCTTCGAGAGCCTGCACGAGGCCTTCGGCGCGGCGGCAGGCGTGCCCGCCCTCGTCAACACCTCGTTCAACGGCTTTTCCGAGCCGATCGTCTGCTCCCCGCGCGACGCGATCCGGGTGTTCTTCGGCACCGGCCTCGACGTCCTGGTCCTGGACCGGTTCATCCTGCGCAAGTAGTGACACCGGCAGCCGGCTGCTGTGTTCGAGGGCAGCCCGCCGAAGGCCTCGCTACGTTTGGGCGTGGGACGCGTTGGGGACGCCGATCAAGGAGCCCGGCAGCGCCACGGTCCGCGGCGATCGTGCCGATGGGACGGGAACGAAGTCGTCCCGCTCGTCGGCCGGCGTGAACGTGGGGACGATGCGGCGCAGATCGTCGAGCACGCCGTCCGCGTCTCCCTCGTTGGCCTTGCGGATCAGCCGGGCGATGTTGCGCATCACCGCCGGCGATGGCATGTCTTCCGGCGAGTACTGCACGCGGGAGACCTTGGGCACGCTGGTCGGCTCGAGGGTCTCCCCGGCGCCGGTCAACTCCTCGCTCAGCTTCTCGCCCTCGCGAAGGCCGATGAACGAGATGTGGATGTCCTTGTCGGGTACGGCGCCCGAGAGGCGGATGAGGTTCCGCGCCAGGTCGAGAATCTTGATCTGCTCGCCCATGTCGAGCACGAAGGTGGCGTGACGTTCCGTGAGCACCGCGGCCTGCAGCACGAGCGCGACCGCCTCCGTCGTCAGCATGAAGTAGCGCGTGATGTCGGGGTGGGTCACGGTGACGGGGCCGCCGGAGCGGATCTGGTCCATCATCCGCGGAATCACGCTGCCGTTGCTGCCGAGGACGTTGCCGAAGCGGACGACGCCGTAGTGCGTCGCGCCCTCGGAGCAGGCGGCCTGAGCGATCAGCTCGGCCACGCGCTTGCTGGCGCCCATCACGCTCGACGGATTGGCGGCCTTGTCGGTCGAGATCAGCACGAAGCGCTCGACGCCGTGGCGGCAGGCCGCCTCGGCCATGACCTGCGTTCCGCGAACGTTGTTCTTGATCGCCTCGCACGGGTTCGCTTCCATGAGCGGCACGTGCTTGTGGGCGGCGGCGTGGAAGACGATGTGCGGACGGTGCTCGGCGAGGATGGCCTCGACCCGCCCCACGTCGGTGACGTCTCCCACGACCGGGTGGACGGGCGCCGAGGCGGCCCGGTCGAGGAGCTCGTTGGCGATCGCGTACAGGCTGTTCTCGTAGCGCTCGACGGCGATCAGCGCGGCCGGACGGAACGCGGCGATCTGCCGGCAGAGCTCGGATCCGATCGACCCTCCGGCGCCAGTCACGAGAACACGGCGACCCTCGATGAGCCGCCGGGCCCCGGCCGCGTCGAGCATGATCTCGGGACGCGGTAGCAGGTCCTCGACCGCGAGGGGCCGGATGTTGGTGATGCCGACCTTGCCCTGCACCAGTTCGTGCAGGCCTGGCAGCGTGGTCAGTGGGACCTTGTACGGCTCCAGGGCCCGCACCAGGCCGCGGACGAGACCCGGCGGGGCGCTCGGGATCGCGACGAGGACCTCCGTGGCCTTCGTGCGCTCGAGCACGGCCGGGAGACTCCGGCGCGTTCCGTAGACGTTGACGCCGTGAATCGTGCGTCCGGTCTTGCCGGGGTCGTCGTCGATGAAGCCCACCGGCTGGTACAGCGCGCCTCGCTGCATCTCGCGGACGATCATCTCTCCGGCATCACCGGCTCCGACGATCAGGACTCGGCGGCAGTCGCCGTCACGACGCCAGTGCCGGTGCATCAGACGCCAGGCGAGACGGATGCCACCGACGAGGCAGACGAGCAGCAGCGTCTCGATCAGGAGCACCGAGCGCGGGACGACCCCGGGGCCCAGGGGGCCATGGACGAAGGCGTAGACGATCACGCTGCTCGTGAAGACGGCGATGACGATGCGCGACAGGTCCCAGACACTCGCGTACCGCCACAGGCCGAAGAACAGACCGAACATCAGGAACACGGGGAGGCGGATCGCGAGGACCAGCGGGAGGGTCGCAGCGAAGGTCAACAGGTAGTCGAATGGCACGGCCCCGTCGAACCTGAGCCAGTACGCCAGGTAGCTGGCGAGGACCATCAGTACGGCGTGGGCGCAGACGCTTGCCGTGAACCGCCGCCAGGACGTCACGGACCTGGTCCGGCGTCGGAGCGCAGGCGGGTTCAGCTCTCCGCTGGCCGCCGGTTCCGGACGGGCTTCGTTGCCGACCGGCTTCTGCTCCAAAGGTCGCGACGTGCTGGGGAGGACGGTTGTTGACATGCCGCTCGACGCGGCAGAAAGTGCAAGTGGGACGCCACCAGCCGAATGACGGATACCCACCGAGAAACACGCGGAATCGGCCAGTTTCTACAGATCTGTTGCTCCTGGCGGGCCGCCGATGTGTCGGTATTCGCAGACTTTTATCTGCACCGAGCACCCTTTCTCTCGCCGCTATCTCCTTGTGTGTGAGCAACCTGCGGTGCCCTCCACTGTCG
>Ga0299906_10001979_pt1 | contig 17286 bp, 15 predicted proteins | sample RVTome_14_FD_200259 | JGI IMG/M metagenome (GOLD analysis project Ga0299906, IMG submission 200259) | Soil microbial communities from uranium-contaminated site in the Upper Colorado River Basin, Wyoming, United States - RVT145D125 (version 2) ...
TCGGTCGTCTTCATCCATGCCAATCGAATTACTGCAAGGTCTTGTCGGAGCCTTCAGGCGGGTTGGTTGCGGCCGGTTCGTCGATGTCGACGGAATCGTCGCTCATTTCGCGCGGCAGGGATTCCAGTGCATCGAGAGATTCCAGGGGTTTTTTCGGCCGGATGCCCAGCTCGACAAACTTCCGCGCCCCTGGCAACACCTTGCGCTCCAGTGAACCGACCGCGCGGTTATAGCTTTCGACACTGCTGGCCAGTTGCTTTCCGACCCGATTCAGGTGGCCGACGAAAGCCGTGAGGCGCCCGTACAGATCTTCCGCGAGCCGGCGAATCTCTTCCGCGTTATCGGCCAGGGCCAGCTGTCGCCATCCGTACGCGACTGCTTTCAACAACGCCACAAAACTGGTTGGCGTCGCCAGTATGATCTGGCGCGACAACGCATATTCGATCAGGTCCGGATCTTCATTGAGGGCAGCGCTCAGGAACTGGTCCCCGGGAATGAAAAGAATCACGAATTCCGGGCTCTTGGAAAACTGTTCCCAGTAGGTCTTGCTGGCGAGACTTCGCACGTGTTCGCGAACATTTCGAGCATGTCGCTTGAGCCCGAGCTGCCGTTGTGCGTCGTCCCGTGCTTCCACCGCTTCCAGGTATGCCTCGAGCGGCGTTTTGACGTCGACGACCAGTTCCCTGTTGTCCGGCATACGCACAATCATGTCAGGGCGAATGGTCTTGTCGTCGGCGCTCGTATGCACCTGCTCCTGAAAATCGCAATGCTCCACCATGCCGGCAAGTTCGACGAGCCGGCGCAGAGTAATTTCGCCCCAGCGTCCGCGCACCTGCGGTCGCCGCAACGCATTGACCAGGTTTTGTGTTTCCTGTGCGAGGGACTGCTGGCCGACCTGCATCGTTTCCAGTTGCGAGCGAATACTTCCGTAAGCTTCACTGCGCGCTTTCTCGAGTTCACTGATCTGTCGGTGTGACTGTTGCAGCGCCTCACGGATCGGCTTCACCAGATTCTCGACAGCCTGTTCGCGCTCGCTCAGTTCCCTCTTGGCTTTTTCCTGGTGCGCGCCAAGGTTCTGTTCGGCGAGTCGGAGAAAATTTTCGCTGTTCGCTCTCAGTGACTGATTGGCCAGATCGGAAAAGGCCCGGGCGAGGCGGCCGCTCGCGACCTCGAATGCACTTTCGCGCTCCAGTTGCAGCGCATCCTGGGTCTTGACACGCAACTCCAGCAATTCGATTTCCTGTTGCTTTCGCTTTTGCCGGCCCCGGAAGCTGACCCAGCAAATCAAGATGCCAAGCAGCAGGCCCGTCGCCAGCGCCGGCCCGGCGACTTGCCAAATGGCAGGGTTGTTCAGCAAGTATTCCATCAGGTGCCCAGATTAACCGCTTTCAGCACCAGATGCGTGAGTTCGCCGACGTCAGACACTACCGAATCGGCACCCCAGCTGGCCGGCTCGTCACCCGGTACGATGTAACCGTAAGCCGCGGCAATGGTTGCCATTCCGGCGGCGCGACCGGCCTCGATATCGCGGGCGGCATCCCCGATATACACGGATGCAGCCGGGGCAACTCCGAGGGTCCGGGCCGCCAGGATCAATGGCGCCGGGTGCGGTTTGCGTTGCGGCAGCGTGTCGCCACTGACGATGCACGACGCGCGGTCCGACAGGCGCAGTGCGTCCATCAGCGGAACGGTCAATCGATGGGGCTTGTTGGTCACCACACCCCAGGGACAGTGCATGCGGTCGAGATCGTCGAGCAGTCGCCCGAGGCCCGGAAACAATGCGGAGCGCACACAAACTGCTTCCGCGTATCGATCCAGGTACTCGGTGTGCAGGGCTCGGAGCGCCTCGTCCGGCAATTCCGGGAAGCCAAGTCGCAACAGGCCGACGGCACCGTTGGACACGTGCGCGCGGCCGGTCTCGTAGACAAGCCGTGCAAGACCGTGCGCTTCCTGCAAATCTGTCAGCACAGTGACCATGTCCGGCGCCGTGTCGACCAGTGTGCCATCCAGATCAAAAAGCACGCCCCGGGTCTTGCCCGGCAAGGACCTGCGCGTGCTCATGGCGTGTCGCGGCGCCGGAAGTGCATCAGGTAATTGACGTCCACGTTCCGGTCGAGTGAGTACTCGCGCGTCAACGGGTTGTAGTGCAACCCGATGCTGCCGCGAAGGTCGAGATCCGACTGGCGCGACCATTCCTCGAGTTCGGAGGGACGGATGAATTTCTCGTACTCGTGAGTCCCGGCTGGAAGAAGCCGCAGCAGGTATTCGGCGCCAACGATCGCGAACAGGAACGCTTTGGGATTGCGGTTGATGGTCGAAAAAAACACATCGCCTCCCGGGCGCACCAAGGCAGCGCAGGCGGTAATCACCGACGGCGGCGAGGGAACGTGCTCCAGCATTTCCAGGCATGTCACAACATCGTATGCCGCCGGATGATCCGCAGCATGACTTTCCGCCGTGCCACGCAGGTAGGCAACCTTGGCGCCGGATTCGGCCTGGTGAAGGCGGGCAACCGCCAGCGGACCTTCCGCCATGTCGATTCCAGTCACTACCGCACCCTGTGCTGCCAATGACTCGGTGAGAATTCCGCCGCCGCAGCCGACATCGAGCACCCTGGCTCCAGGCAGCTCGACCCGCTGGCGAATGTAGTCCAGTCGCAGCGGGTTGATTTCGTGCAGGGGACGAAATTCGCCGGACGGATCCCACCAGCGCGAGGCAAGGCCGTCGAACTTGGCGATTTCCATTTGGTCAACGTTGTCGATCAAGTCATTGCTCTCCGGACGACGCTGCAATGCGTCGTTGCCATTCAGCGGTGCGGCCCAGCAGTTCGTTGCGGTCGACTTGCGTCAGCTGGCCGTTTTCCACCAGGTGTCTGCCCGCGACCCAGACGTCGCTCACCTGCTGCGAACTGCTTGCATAAACCAGTTGCGACAGTGGATCGTATAGCGGAAGGCTTCGAAAGTGTTGCATGTCGATACAGGTCAGGTCGGCCCATTTGCCTTTTTCAATGGATCCCGTGCTCTCCGCCAGTCCAAGTGCGGTTGCGCCGCCGATCGTCGCCATCCGCAACGCGCGTGCAGCCGGTACGGCGGTTGCGTCCTGATCGATTGCTTTGGCCAACAACGCCGCAGTCTTCATTTCGTCGAGCAGGTCCAGTGCATTGTTGCTTGCGGCACCGTCGGTGCCGAGTGCAACGTTGATCCCGCTTTTGTGGTAACGGTTGATCGGAGCGATGCCACTCGCCAGTTTGAGATTGGATCGCGGGCAGTGAGCCACGGATACGCGTGCGGCAGAGAGCTGTGAAATCTCCTCGGCACGCAAATGCACTCCGTGCACGACGAGTAGCGATGAGTTCACGAGTCCAAGACCTGACAGCCGCTCGAGCGGGCGTAATCCTGTGGCCGCGACGGATGCATCGATCTCGGCCTCGGATTCGTGCAGGTGAATCTGTACACGGACATCGAGTTGATCCGCCATGATCCGCAGTTCCGCAAATGCGCCATCGGACACCGTATCGACGGAATGAGGCGCGATACAGGTCGAAATCAGCGCATGTTCGGCGTAGCGGTCATGCACAAGCTCCGCTCCGCGAGCAAGGCAGGCGGATGCACTGCCCGCCCAGGCGTTCGGGAAGTCAATGACCGGCGTGCCCACCATGGCACGCACATGCATGCCGGCGGCTGTCTCGGCCACGATCTCGGGGAAAAAGTACTGATCGCTGAAACAGGTTGTGCCGCTCAGAAGCATTTCGGCGATGGCGTGTCGCGTCCCGTCACGAACCATTTCGGCACTGACCCAGCGTTTCTCGACCGGCCATATACGTTCCCGCAACCACCGCTCGAGCGGCAGGTCATCCGCGAGACCACGAAACAGCGTCATGGCCGCGTGTGTATGCGTATTGATCAATCCCGGAATCAGTACGTGACCAGGGCGGTCGATCACGCTGCCCGGCCTGTAAATTTGTCTGGCCGCACTGGCAGGCAGTAAATCGACGATGCGGCTGTCGTCAACGATTACCGCATGATCGGTCAGCGTCTGACCGTCAGGCTCTACCGGTATGCACCAGCCGGGCAAAATGAGGGTATCGCATTGCTGCATTCGCGGATCTTGCAGAGGGTATTGGAAGCCGGACCACCGGGGCCGGGTCCGCGGCAGTATACCCTTGATCCGTATAGCAGATAAATCGAAGCGGCAGTATGGAAAATGCTGCCCCGGACCTGATTCTGCATGGCCCGCTGTGGTATCATTCTCAGCCTGATTCGGTGCCGCTTTGTGCTCGAATTCAGCCCAGCGAAATCACGATAGAACCTCGATTTCCAACCGGATTTTAGTGGCCGCGATTCCGAGTCATTTCGGAACCGCTCTGACAGTGTGAAATTGTATGTCTGAAGTTGCTCAGGAGATCCTGTCTGTAAGCCTCGAACAGGAGATGCAGCAGTCCTACCTGGATTATGCGATGAGTGTCATCGTCGGCCGCGCTTTGCCGGATGTTCGCGATGGCCTGAAACCGGTGCATCGGCGCGTTTTGCATGCCATGCGCGAGCTGGGTAACGACTACAATAAAGCCTACAAGAAGTCCGCACGCGTGGTCGGTGACGTCATTGGCAAGTATCACCCGCACGGCGATTCCGCGGTTTACGACACCATCGTGCGAATGGCACAGCCGTTTTCCATGCGCTACCTGCTGGTGGACGGTCAGGGCAACTTCGGATCTGTCGATGGCGATGCCCCGGCTGCGATGCGGTATACCGAAGTTCGCATGTCGAAAATCGCCCACGAAATCCTCGCCGACATCGACAAGGAGACCGTGGATTTCGTCGAGAATTACGATGGGTCCGAGAGCGAGCCATCGGTCATGCCGACGCGCGTGCCAAACCTGCTGGTCAACGGTTCTTCGGGCATTGCGGTGGGAATGGCGACCAACATTCCGCCGCACAACCTGAATGAAATTGTCAGTGCGTGCCTCGCGCTGGTCGACAATCCGGCCATCGACGTGCCGGAGCTCATGGAACATGTCCCCGGCCCGGATTTTCCTACCGCCGGCATCATCAACGGCGCGCAGGGCATTTACTCTGCCTACAGGACCGGTCGTGGACGAGTTTATATACGAGCCCGTACCTCGCTCGAAGTCATCGACAAGCGCGGCAAGGAAGCGATCATCGTCACCGAGCTGCCGTACCAGGTCAATAAGGCACGGCTGATAGAGAAAATTGCCGAGCTGGTGCGCGACAAGCGCATCGACGGTATCAGCGAATTGCGTGACGAATCCGACAAGGACGGCATGCGTATCGTGATCGAGCTTCGGCGAGGGGAACTCAGCGACGTCGTCCTGAATAACCTCTACAAGCAAACGCCCCTGCAAAGTGTGTTCGGTATCAACATGGTGGCGTTACACGAAGGGCAGCCAAAACTGCTCAACCTGAAGCAGGTACTGGAAGCATTCCTGTCGCACCGGCGCGAAGTGGTTACACGCCGTACCATCTTCAACCTGCGGAAGGCCAGGGATCGTGCGCATATTCTTGAAGGTCAATCGGTGGCGCTGGCCAACATCGATGAAGTCATTGTACTGATAAAGGCCTCTCCGTCACCGGCGGATGCCAAGCAGCAGCTCGTCAGTCGTCAATGGTCGCCTGGTTCTGTAACTGCGATGCTGGAGAAAGCCGGTACAACGGATACTCGCCCGGATGCGCTGGAGGAAGGCTACGGACTGATCGACGGCATGTACCGCTTGTCGGAAACGCAGGCGCAAGCAATCCTTGACCTCAGGCTGCATCGATTGACCGGTCTGGAGCAGGAGAAAATAATTAATGAATACAAAGAGCTATTGGAGAATATAAAAGAACTTTCGGATATTCTTGCAGACCCGGACAAACTGCTCGCAGTGATACGCCGGGAACTCGCCGAAATTCGCGACAACTACGGTGACGCACGAAGGACAGAGATCGTCCAGGATCATAGCGACCTGCAGATCGAGGACCTGATTTCCGACGAGGAAGTCGTGGTCACGCTTTCGCACGGGGGCTACGCGAAAGCGCAACCGGTGGACGACTACCAGGCGCAGAGACGCGGCGGGCGCGGGCGCTCGGCGGCCAAGGTCAAGGACGAGGATTTCATCGACAAACTGTTTGTGGCGAGTACCCACGACACGATTCTTTGCTTCTCCAGCCGCGGCAAGATGTACTGGCTCAAGGTCTACCAGGTCCCGCAGGCAAGTCGCGGTTCGCGGGGAAAGCCGATAGTCAATTTGCTGCCTCTCGAAGACGGCGAACGCATCAATGCCGTGCTGCCAATACGCGAATTCGACAAGGACAGTTTCATTTTCATGGCGACCAGCGGCGGTACGGTCAAGAAAACGCCGTTGAACCTGTTCTCACGCCCGCGGGCCAGCGGCATCATTGCCGTCGACCTGCGTAACGACGACAAGCTGGTCGATGTTGCAGTAACAGACGGTGATCGGGAGATCATCCTCGTGGCGAGCAGCGGCAAGGCCATACGTTTCAGTGAAAAAGACGTTCGGCCCATGGGGCGCGGCGCCGCCGGTGTGCGCGGCATCAAGCTGGCACCAGGACACGAGGTAATCGCCCTGTCTATCGTCGGCAACGGCTTGTTGCTGTCAGCGACCGAGAACGGTTACGGAAAACGCACGTCGATCGAGGAGTTTCCGGTCCAGGGTCGGGGCGGTCAGGGAGTCATCGCCATACAGACGTCTGCGCGAAACGGCCGCACGGTTGGCGCACTGCAGGTTATGGGCGAAGATGAAATCATGCTGATCAGTTCGAATGGCACACTGGTCCGCACACCGGTGAGCGAGATTTCGGTGATCGGACGTAACACCCAGGGAGTACGCCTGATTCGGCTGGAGGAAGAACAAAGGCTGGTCGGGCTCGCACGCATCGAATTCATCGAGGGTGATGAGGAATAGCGGGCTACCCGGATCACGCTTCGGCCATTGCGCCGCCGGCCCCATTGATCTAAAACACCGCTCCCGATGTCAGGAATTCTGCGATATGACTCGCGTCTATAATTTCAGCGCTGGCCCGGCCGCGATGCCTATTGCCGTACTGGAGCGAATCCGGGCCGATATTCCTGACTGGAACGGGACCGGAATGACGGTCATGGAAGTCAGCCATCGAGGCAAGGCGTTCATGGAAACTGCGGCGAAAGCCGGGCAGGACGTGCGTGATCTGCTCGGAATAAACGACGATTACAGTGTGTTGTTCATTCAGGGCGGCGCAACCATGCAGTTCTCGATGGCGCCGTTGAATCTCGCTGCCGTCGGACAAACTGTTGATTACGTGCAGACCGGCAGCTGGTCCATAAAAGCCGTAGCCGAAGCGCGCAGATACTGCAGGGTAAACATCGCTGCAGACAGCGCGGATCGAAAGTTCACGTACATTCCGCCGGCCTCCGAATGGCAACTGGACCCCGATGCGGCATACGTCCATTACACGCCGAACGAAACCATCGACGGTGTGGAGTTTCATTTCATTCCGCAAACGGCCGGAGTACCGCTGGTCGCCGATATGTCCAGCACGATTCTTTCCAGGCCAGTCGATGTCAGCCGGTTCGGCATCATTTATGCCGGTGCGCAGAAAAACATCGGACCGGCAGGTCTCACGCTGGTGATTATCAGGAAGGATCTACTCGAGCCGGCAAGACCCGATATTCCATCGCTGCTTGCCTACAGGATCTATGCGGAATCCGACTCGATGACCAACACGCCGCCGACATTCGCCTGGTACGTGGCGGGCCTGGTTTTCGAGCATCTCAAGAATGAAGGCGGGCTCGAATCAGTCGGAAGGCGAAACCAGCGAAAGGCGAGCAAGCTGTACGCCGCCATTGACGATTCGCAGTTTTACAGCAATCCGGTTCAGCCCGACTGCCGCTCGTGGATGAATGTGCCGTTCGTGCTAGCGGACCCGGCACTCGACAGCCGATTTCTTGCTGGCGCCGGGCAAGCCGGACTGACCAATCTCAAGGGGCACCGGTCTGTCGGTGGCATGCGGGCATCGATTTACAATGCGACGTCCGAAGCAGCAGTGGATGCCCTCATTCAATACATGCGCGAGTTCGAGCGCCGCAACGGTTAATCGCCACAGGTTTGGAACAATGTACAAAATCCTTACGTTGAACAATATTGCCGTGGCGGGATTGAAGCGATTTCCCCGGGAACTCTATGAAGTGGCTTCGGAATTGCCCAATCCGGACGCCATTATCGTTCGCTCGCAGAATATGCACGACATCGAAATTCCAATATCGGTCGCTGCCATTGGCCGCGCCGGGGCCGGCGTGAATAACATCCCGGTCGATGCATTGAGCAAACGCGGAGTTCCGGTTTTCAATGCACCGGGCGCGAACGCAAACGCCGTGAAAGAACTCGCTGTGGCAGGCCTGTTGATTGCTGCACGCAATATCTGCGATGCGCGCGATTATGTGCGGGGCCTCGATGTCGACGGGGAGGCGCTGGCAGCCGCTGTCGAAGCCGGCAAGAAGAACTTTGTCGGTTTCGAGTTGCCGGGTCGTACGTTAGGGGTAATCGGACTGGGCGCGATCGGCGTCCAGGTGGCCAACGTCGCACTTTCCCTCGGCATGAAGGTGGTCGGATTTGATCCGAAAATAACCGTCAGGAGTGCCTGGCAACTGTCGCCCGGAGTGCAGCAGGTAGACACCCTGGACCTGCTGTTCAAGAAATCCAATGCCGTAACGGTGCACGTTCCGCTGGTGGAGGCAACCCGGCATCTCGTCAGCAAGGACCGGCTGGCGCTCATGCCGGACGGCAGTGTCCTGATCAACTTTGCGCGTGGCGCGATTGTAGACAACGCAGCCGTCACCGATGCACTCAATCGAGGCAAACTGCACGGCTACGTCTGCGATTTCCCGACACCGGAACTGATGGCTCATCCGAAGGTCATTGCTCTGCCGCACCTCGGCGCGTCCACGACCGAAGCGGAGGAGAATTGCGCGATCATGGTGGCGGAGAATATCCGGGAGTTCCTGGAGAACGGCAATATCCGTTCATCTGTCAACTTTCCCGAGGCCATCATGCCAAGAGCAGATGCGTACCGCATTACGATCGCCAACGCCAACGTGCCGAACATGGTAGGTCAGATTTCCAGCCGGTTGGGTCAGGCGGGGCTGAACATCGAGGACTTGCTGAACAAGTCCAGGGGCGAACTGGCTTATACCCTGGTCGATCTTGCCGGACCGGTTTCGAATGAAACCCTCGAGTCCCTGAGACAGATAAAAGGTGTGCTGACTTTGCGAAACCTGGGCAAGCCATTATCCTGACCGGTCTCTCGGGAGATGATTATGACCAGGGCACCCAAAGTGAAATCCGCGGTTCCGGATCTCGCTGCAATTCGCACTCGGATCGATGAGGTCGATCGGCAGATCCAGGAATTGATCAGCGAGCGCGCACGATTTGCCCAACAGGTTGGCATCAGCAAGGGCGAGTTCGCTTCTGCCGTTGACTACTATCGCCCGGAAAGAGAAGCCGAGGTTTTGCGCGCCGTTCTCGAGCGAAACAAGGGCCCGCTGCGAGACGAGGAGATGTTGCGCCTGTTTCGCGAGATCATGTCCGCATGTCTGGCCCAACAGGAACCGCTGAAGATTGGTTACCTGGGACCCGAGGGTACGTTTACGCAATCCGCGGTCTACAAACACTTCGGGCATTCCGTGCGCGGACTGCCGTTCTCATCGATCGACGAGGTATTTCAGGAGGTGGAGTCGGGAGCAGCCGATTTCGGTGTGGTACCCATCGAAAACTCGACCGAAGGTACAGTCAATCACACCCTGGACATGTTCCTGACATCGCCGTTGAAAATCGGCGGTGAAATCGAACTGCGCATAGAGCAGCACTTGCTCGGTTCCATGCCGTCGCTGGAGCGAGTGGAACGCATTTGTGCTCATCAGCAATCGCTCGCGCAATGCAGGGGCTGGCTGCGCGAGAACCTGCCGCAGGTGGAATTGATCGGTGTCAGCAGCAATGCGGCCGGAGCGCGACGGGCGCGTGACGAAAAGGGGACAGCAGCGATAGGCGGAGAAGCCGCGGCCGAAGTGTACGATCTGAAGGTACTGGTCAATAACATAGAGGACCAGTCGGACAACTCGACGCGGTTTCTGGTCATCGGTCGAGAACTGCTTGCCGCAAGTGGCGACGACAAGACGACCATCCTCGTTTCCACGGCAGGAACGGGTGGTGCCGGCGTTCTTCACACGCTCCTGCAGCCTTTTTCTATGCACGGAATCAATATGACGCGCATTGAATCGCGACCGTCTCGGAAAAAGAACTGGGACTACGTGTTCTTCATCGACCTCGAAGGTCATGCCACGAATTCGGCCCTGGCTACGGCGCTTGCGGACCTTGAAAAAAACAGCTCGCTGTTCAGAGTGATAGGCGCGTATCCAAAGGCAGTCCGGTAGCGAAGCGACTGCATGCGAAATCATGCACTTTAGGGTACATCCGTCCGCGCTTGTCAGCGGCGACATCGTCGTTCCTGGCGACAAGTCGATTTCTCACCGCGCTCTCATGCTGTCAGCGGTTGCCCACGGCAGCTCCCGGATCAGTGGTTTCCTTGCCGGTGAAGACTGTCTTGCAACGCTCGCCGCGTTGCGGGCAATGGGCGTAAAGGTAGATGTCATCGACGAAACCCGGCTTACGGTCCATGGAGCCGGGCCACGCGGATTGCAGGCACCGGATGGTCCGCTGGACATGGGCAACTCCGGCACAGCCATGCGCCTGTTTGCCGGACTCCTGTGCGGCCAATCCTTCGGTTGCGAACTGGCCGGAGACGCATCGCTGTCGCAGCGCCCTATGGGCCGGGTCATCCAACCGCTCGAGGCTATGGGCGCGCGGCTTTCATCGCACGGAGGCAAACCGCCATTGACAGTGCACGGTAGCCGGACGCTGCACGGAATCGACTACCAACTACCGGTCGCCAGCGCGCAGGTGAAATCGGCTGTACTGCTTGCAAGCCTTTATGCGGACGGCAGGACCGCCTTGACCGAACCGGCAGTGACCCGGGATCACACCGAGCGGATGCTGACTTCCATGGGCGCCAGACTCGAGCGTAACGGTCTGCACATCGGTATGGACGGCAGGCAGCAGCTGCACGCCGTAGATATCGGCGTGCCGGCCGATTTGTCATCTGCCGCCTTCCTCCTCCTTTCCGCGCTCCTGAGCAAAAAAGCCGAAATCCTCGTGAAAGGTGTCGGTATCAATCCGACACGAACCGGCGTGATCGATGTGCTTCGCCAAATGGGCGCCAAAATCGACATCAGGAATGAACGATGGCTGGGCCAGGAACCGGTGGGCGACCTGCACGTGCGCCCGTCGGCGTTACACGGTATCGACGTCGATCCCGGTATCGTCTCACTCGCGATCGATGAATTTCCCGTTTTGTTTGTTGCCGCCGCCCTGGCGAAGGGCCGGACGACCTTCAACGGCGTAGCAGAATTGCGCGTGAAGGAAAGCGATCGCATAGCAACCATGGCGAGCGGCTTGCGATCGCTTGGCATTGACGTGCGTGAAACCAGGGACGGCGCGTCCGTTGAAGGCGGACAACTCGGCGGTGGTACGGTAGACAGTTCAAGTGACCACCGGGTAGCCATGGCCTTCGCGGTAGCAGGAACGGTTGCAAAGGCGCCTGTTTCGATCCTCCATACTGCGGCTGTCGCCACGTCGTTTCCGGGCTTCGTTGATTGCCTGAGAGCGGTCGGCGCTCACATCGACACAACGGAATCCCTATGACCGAGGCGGTACCGGTACTCACCATCGACGGACCGAGTGGCTCCGGCAAAGGCACGATTGCCCGACGGGTTGCTCAGGCACTTGGCTGGCATCTCCTGGACAGCGGCGCGCTGTACCGGCTGGTCGGATTGGCAGCCGCGCGGCGCGGCAAGAGCGCTGTAGCGCCGTCCGAGATTGCAGCAATAGCCAGGGGTATTGCCATTCAATTTCTCATGGACGAAGCCGGGAACGAGCGCATCCTGCTGGACGGCGAGGACGTGAGCCGCGAATTGCGCACGGAGGAGTGCGGCCGCCTGGCCTCGGCAGTTGCGGTCATGCCGGAGGTCCGTGATGCGTTGCAAGGCGTGCAACTGGGTTTTCGCAGGTTTCCGGGCCTGGTGGCCGACGGCCGCGACATGGGCACCCACGTCTTTCCGTATGCGCAACTCAAGGTGTACCTCACGGCCAGTGCCGGGGAGCGGGCAAAGAGACGTCATAAGCAGTTGAAGGGCAAGGGTATTGGTGTTAGCCTTGCCGCCCTTTCGCGGGACATAGAGGACCGCGACAGACGGGATTCCGAACGTTCGGTTGCCCCGTTGCGGCCTGCCGCCGACGCCCGGTTGCTGGATTCCAGCAAGCTGACGATCGACGAAGTAACCCGAACCGTACTCGAGTGGGCTCGGGACACGTATGCCGCGAAACAGTTTTAGTATCCGAACCGGGCGGGATTGCCCGGTTCTTTTTCAATGTAACCGTCCATTGCAGGATGTGGTGCGACGACAAGAGGTGAGGATCGTAAAAAGCGATTCTCGGGTCCAATTCAATGTCTGAAAATTTTGCTGATCTATTTGAACAAAGCTTTGCAAGTCGACAAATAAAACCAGGCGCCATAATCACCGGCACAGTCGTTGCCGTAAACGACGATGTTGTCATCGTAAGTGCTGGCCTCAAGTCCGAGGCCGTCATTCCAATCGAACAGTTTCAAAACGAGAAGGGCGAAACCGACGTCTCCATCGGTGACGAGATCGAGGTAGCGCTGGATGCCGTCGAAGACGGCTTCGGCGAGACGCGCCTGTCGCGCGAGAAAGCGATTCGTGCACGGACCTGGACAGAGCTCGAGAAGGCATTCGAGAACAATGCGGTTGTAAACGGCATCATCAACGGCCGGGTAAAGGGTGGCTTTACGGTCGAGATCGACAACGTACGCGCCTTCCTGCCGGGCTCGCTGGTTGACGTCCGCCCGGTCCGGGATCCGGCTTATCTCGAAGGCAAGAGCCTGGAATTCAAGGTGATCAAGCTTGATCAGCGGCGCAACAACGTCGTCGTGTCCCGTCGCGCGGTAGTCGAACAGGAATACAGTGAAGAGCGCGAACAGTTGCTGGAGACCCTTCAGGAAGGCAACACCGTCAAGGGTATAGTCAAGAATCTGACCGATTACGGCGCATTCGTCGATCTCGGCGGCATCGACGGGCTTTTGCACATTACGGATATGGCCTGGAAGCGCGTCAAGCACCCCTCCGAAGTCGTCAATGTCGGCGACGAGGTGCAGGTCAAAATCCTCAAATTTGACCGTGAACGCCAGCGTGTATCGTTGGGCATCAAACAACTTGGAGACGATCCCTGGCATGACCTCGCACGAAGGTACCCGCCACAATCGCGTCTGTTCGGCAAGATCACGAACATCGCGGATTACGGCTGCTTTGTGGAAATCGAAGAGGGCGTCGAGGGCCTGGTGCACGTATCGGAAATGGACTGGACCAACAAGAACGTCAATCCGGCCAAAGTTGTGCAGATCGGCGAAGAGGTCGAGGTTCAGGTTCTCGAGATCGACGAGGAACGCCGGCGGATTTCGCTCGGCATCAAGCAATGCAAGCCCAATCCATGGGCCGAGTTTTCCTCGACAGTCAACCGTGGCGACAAGGTCAAGGGGCAGATCAAGTCGATTACGGACTTTGGAATTTTCATCGGGCTCGATGGCGGCATCGACGGGCTGGTGCATCTCTCGGATATCTCCTGGGATGTGCCGGGCGAAGAGGCCGTGCATAACTACAAGAAGGGCCAGGAAATCGAGGCCGCGGTCCTCGCGATCGACTCGGAACGCGAGCGCATTTCGCTTGGAATCAAGCAACTGGACAAGGATCCGTTCTCAGCCTGGCTCGCGGATCACCCGAAAAACTCTGTGGTCAAGGGTGTCGTGACGGAAGTCGATGCACGGGGAGCCGTGGTTGATCTCGGCGATGGCGTCGTCGGCACCCTCCGGTCCTCGGAACTGACCCGCGGACGGGTCGACGACGCACGCAGCGTGCTCAAGATCGGTGACGAAGTCGAAGCGAGATTCACCAACGTGGATCGCAAGAATCGCTCGGTTGCGTTGTCGATCAAGGCCAAGGAAGTGCACGAAGAGGCCGAGGCGCTCAGCAGCTATAAATCCGAGGGCGCCGGTGCTCCGACAGGCACGACCCTGGGCGAGCTGCTGAAGGAGAAGATGTCCGGCGGAGCCGAATAGTAAAAAAAAGCTGGCCCGGACCTCCCGGTCCGGGCTATATTTCTTTTATAATCGGCAGCTTATGCAATGGTCCTGGCAGAAGAATAAGCGAATCGCGTTATGACAAAATCAGAACTCATTGAATTGATCGCCAGAAAACAGAAGCATTTGCCGGCAAAGGACGTGGAGCTGGCGGTCAAACACCTGCTCGACCTGATGAGCGATTCGCTGGCCCGAGGGGAACGCATAGAAATCCGTGGATTTGGCAGCTTTTCGCTGCATTTCCGGCCGCCCAGGATAGGCCGGAACCCCAAGACCGGGGAGGCGGTCGCCCTGTCCGGCAAGTACGTGCCGCACTTCAAACCCGGCAAGGACCTGCGCGAGCGGGTCAACGACAGCCAGGAATTCCCGATCAAAACCTGAGAAGTCCTGTAAACCGCGGTTTGCGGCGGGTGCCCGGTAACCGCTGGCAAGTTACCATATTCCGGTCGCCTGGCATGGCTCAGGTCCTGTCGGCCACCGACGTTGCCGATGGAAATCACCTGGAATAGCGGGATGCTCAAGAAAATTGCCATACTGTTGATATTCCTGATCATTCTGGTCGCGATGCTGGTATTCACCCGGCTGAATCCCGGCCTCATTTCCGTTGATCTGGCTTTTGCCGCAGTGGAAACGTCAATGCCGGTGGCATTCACCGTGACATTCATCGCCGGCTGGCTCTTCGGCATCGTGTGCAGCGCGGCCTTTGTCATCCGGCTCATCAACGAGCGCCGCCAGCTGCGACGTGCCCTGCAGTTGTCCGAATCCGAAGTCAGCAGCCTGCGCAGCCTGCCGCTTTCCGATGCCGACTGAGTCGACTTTCTTTCTGGCGGGATTGTTCTTGCTGCTGGCCGCTGCCGGCTGGGCTCTCGGCCGTTTCGGTGAGCGGGATGCCGAGGAGGGCCCGCCACCGCCGCTGAACATCGATTATCTGAAAGGGCTGAATTTTCTGCTGAACGAACAGACGGATCAGGCGCTGGAACATTTCCTTAAAATGGTCCGGGTTGACGATCGCACCATAGAGACGCACTTCGCGTTGGGGAGCCTGTTTCGGCGCCGGGGCGAGATCGATCGCGCCATACGAATCCATCAGAACATCATTGCGCGGCCGGATCTGGCTGCCGAGCAACGGGACCAGGCTTTGTTTTCGCTGGCAAAGGACTACCTGCGTGCCGGACTTCTCGACCGGGCGGAGAAACTCTTCGTGCGCTTGTCGCAGGGGTCGCGTTACCAGGTTGAAGCACTCGAGCAACTGTGTCGCATCTACGAGCAGGAGCACGAATGGCAGAAGGCCATCGACGCGGGCCAAAAGCTCGAAGTTCTAAGCGGCCGATCGCTGGAACTCGAAATTGCTCACTATTACTGTGAGCTCGCGGAACAGGCAGCCGCCGGCAAGGACTATACGGCCGCACGCGCTTTTGTAAAAAAAGCACAGAGCGGCAGGCCAAGAACGCATCGCGGAGCGTTGACTCGGGCAGAGATCGCACGCGATACGGACGACACCAGGACCGCATTGCGGCTTTATCACCGCATACTCGACGAAAATACGTATCTGATCACTGAGGCACTGCCGCAGCTTGTCAAAACCTACAGCAAGGATGGATCGACCGCCGAACTGGAGCGCAGTCTTGACGCGCTGCTGAAAAAGAATCCCGGATTGACGACCGATATTGCCTACACGGCAATCGTTAACGAGATATACGGAATCGCTGTGATCGATGCTTGTGTCGAGGAGTACCTGTTGAACGAACCGACACTCGCCGAGTTCGTGGATCTGCAGAGCATAGGCGACGACGACAGGGGGAAACGCTCCGCTGCCATCGCCAAGGTTCGTTCCGCATTGTCAAAGCTCTCCAAGGCAACTCCCCGATACCAGTGCAAGGAGTGCGGCTTCTCGAGTCAGCGCCTGCTGTGGCAATGCCCGAGCTGCAAAGACTGGGAAACGCAACGCCCGCACAGTCGGGTGCCATTTGATTCGTTGCTCCAGAGAAGCAACGATACTCGCCACTGACGCCGACCGTCACATTTCCGATCAAACCGGCGAATTTTGCAGGCAGCCACCGACGCTGCAGGTAATTACTGTTGCATCGCCGTCGCAGAACTGCTGCAGGCGCGAGCATCCAGAGCTCGCTTGTGCAACTCGACTAAGTAAGGAGATCGGAATGAGTATACGCAACAGATTGCTGGCGGGCGCACTTGCCGGCTTGCTGGTTCCGGCGCTGACATTCGCCGGACCTGTCAACATCAACACAGCCGATGCCGAGACCATCTCTGCCGAGCTTCAGGGTGTCGGGCTTTCGCGGGCCCAGGCGATCGTCGAATATCGCAAGGTCAACGGTCCATTCAAGTCCGCTGACGACCTGATCGCGGTCAAGGGCATCGGTGAACGGACCCTGGAGATGAACCGGGCAAACATCCTGGTGGATGCGCCTGAACAGCGCGAGAAGAAATAGTCAGGCAGCGGTGGCTGTGCCGGACGCATCCGGCGCAGCCACCGGCCGAGATTGCAGGCACGAGGTCATAAATTGTGCTGCGGGTTTCCCGCTCCAGGCAAGGATTGGCTATCATGCGAAGCCTGACCAGTCCCTGCGGAGTCAAACATTGCGCCAACCAGTTCGAGCGGCCGTATTTCCGGTTGCCGGCCGAGGTACCCGTTTCCTGCCAGCCACCAAAGCCAGTCCGAAGGAGATGCTGCCGATCGTGGACAAGCCGCTTATTCAATACGCCGTGGAAGAAGCCATAGCGGCGGGTGCAACGAAACTCATATTCGTAACCGGCAGCTCCAAACGCGCCATCGAGGATCACTTCGATACCGATGCGGAACTGGAAGCCGCGTTACGCAAGTCCGGCAAGAATGAACTGCTCCAGTCGATCCGGAATATCGTGCCTCCTGGTGTATCCTGCATTTACATCCGGCAGGGAGAGCCGCTCGGCCTCGGACATGCGGTCCTTTGTGCGAAATCGGTCGTGGGAGACGCACCGTTTTTTGTACATTTGGCGGATGACCTAATCGCCGGCGACCCGCCATGCCTCG
>Ga0299906_10001980_pt1 | contig 17282 bp, 19 predicted proteins | sample RVTome_14_FD_200259 | JGI IMG/M metagenome (GOLD analysis project Ga0299906, IMG submission 200259) | Soil microbial communities from uranium-contaminated site in the Upper Colorado River Basin, Wyoming, United States - RVT145D125 (version 2) ...
GAAACTGCTCCTGCATTGCATCGAGCCACGCTATCAGCGGCGAGCCGGAGTGGGCCGTTACGTCAGGGATTCCGGTTGCTTGCACGCCGCCCCCTTTGCTTGTTCACCTGTGCCCCCCATACCTTGTATCAGAAGGTGATTTCGGATCAAGGCCTTCTTCTAGCGTGTGTGGCGTGGCTACGCGCACGACCGCGGGGGCGGCCACGTCACGTCTGGAGAGCGCGGACTCTTCACGCCCGTGCCAGCTTCCGCCCGTCGCGCTCGACGCCGTCGCCCTCTGGCGTCACTTTTTCGGTGACGCGCACGGCTGGCTTTGCATCACCTCAGGAGCCCGAGTGGGTGGCAAGCTGCCTCGGCTCGCTCAGTCCTTCTTCCGCTGGCCCGAGGACGACCGGGCGGCCGCCGAGCACGCCGTCGCCGAGGACCGCGCAGGTCGGGAGGTGTACTTCTGCCCGCACCTGTTGATGAGCTGCTCGCGCCGCAAGGTGTCCGCCGCCCCGGTCACCACGCTCTACGCCGACGCTGACGGCCCGGTCAATCTCAGCGTCGTGCCGGCGCCGACGGCGATCGTGCGGTCGTCGGGCCGAGGCTTGCACCTGTAGAGGTGGCCGCTCTGGCGTACCTGACGCATGGATGGGCCAGAGCATGCGATCTCCCGGCCGCGTTCGCATCCGCTGACGATGCCCGCGAAGCGGTAGCCGTGACCCTGCGTGCGATCACCTGGGCGATCCAGCGCCGCATGGCGGCCTGGAAGGGGTCGGGCGGGGCTTCGGCACGTGCCGTCCTCGAGGTCTTCGTTGCGCTTGCAGAGCGTAGCGGCAAGCTTCAGCTCGGTGCGTCGTATCGCACGCTCGCCGAGCTGGCCTCGTTGAACTCCATCACGACCGTGAGCAGGGCCACACGTCGCCTGGAGCGTGGCGGCTGGCTGCGTCGGCGAGGTCGGCTAACACGGGCCGGCGCCACGCAGTGGCGTCTCTGCGTACCCTCTGCCCTGCGGCGACGCTACGCGGACAGTCCCTCAAAGGGAAGCGAGGGGGGAGGAACGACTGTACCAGTGACGTCGCCCCACGAGGCCGACATGGCCGCTTGCGCCGCGCCCGCGCTGTTGGCGGGCGCACAGGGGTTCGGGGGTGTAACCCCCGAGTCCCAGGTCGGCGCAGGTCTAGCGTCGCCCCCCACGGAGGACGTGTGGCGCCGGGTCTTCACGCCGGTGAAGGGTCAGGGCCAGCAGGCGAAGGGCCTCGGCAAGACGGCGTGGCTCACTTGGAACGGCCTCGCCACGCCCATGTCGACCGCGGAGCTCGCAGCCTGGCGGCGCGTGAGCCGGCGCACGGCCCAGCGGAGCATTGCCGTCTTGGCGAGGCACGGACTCGCAGGGCTGAATGACGACGGCCGCTACGTGAAGGCCTTCCCACCGCTGGACGAGCTTGCTGCGAAGCTCGGCACGATCGGCGCCGGCGCCGCGCAGCAGCAGCGCCACAAACTGGACCGCGCGCACTTCGAGGAGTACGTTCTCCCGCACCTCAAGCCCAGCGAGGCGCGCCGGTGAGCCGCCCAAGCGGGATGATCGATCCGCTGCTGGACAAGATCGACCTTGGCGATCTCGCCCACTTCATGTTTTCCAGGCATCGCGGCCGTGCAAAGCGGGTGAAGACGCGGGATGTTGCTGCGGCGGTGCTCGGTGTGGTTGCGCGGCACGGAAGCGCCGAAGACGTTTCGATCAGGGAAGCCATCGGCCAGCTCGTCGCCGCCGGGTGCCCGATCGCCGGAGAATCCGGTCCTGATGGCGGATTCTTCTGGCTCGATTCCGAGGCCGAGCGCCAGGCCGCGCTCATCCCGCTTCGTGCAAGCCTGCGAACGCTGCAGCGTCGGATCGACGCACTCCAGAGCGCGCCGCTCCACTGCATCCCAGACCTGATCCCGGGGCAGCAGCGGCTCTTCGAGCCGTCCAGTGCCTCGACTGACGTGAACCGCGCGCGTGGTGGTGCGCGACGATGAACATGCCCTTCGGCCGCTTCGAGGGGCAGCCGCTCGAAGACCTCCCCGACGATTACCTCGGCTGGTTGCTCGCGCTCCCCGACCTCCGCGAGCCGTTGCGCTCGGCGCTCGAACACGAGTGGGCCGTCAGGCTTGGCGTCGACGCAGCGCCGGAGGCCGAGCCGCTCGAGGCCGAGGTGGCAGCAATGGCCGAGGATGTCGTCACCGCCGGCTACCGCGTCCTCGCCAAGCGCCATCATCCCGACGCCGGCGGCGACGCGGCCGCAATGGCGACGCTGAACGACGCGGTGGCCGCGCTACGGCGCCAGCTCCGGCAGGCCAGTGGGGTGCCCGTCTCGTGAAGCCCACCACGCACCCCCAGCAACGCGGGCCAGCTGTCGCGGTCACGAACGCGACGCTCGCCGAATCCGCGAGTGCCGCCGGCGTGACCGCAGCCAGACTCGAACGTCTCGGGCTCGAGTTGGCCGCCTCGCTCCACAGCGCGATCGCCGGCGGGCCGCAGTTCCGCAGCGTGGGGCTGATCGCCGATCCCGTCGCGGTGACCGTCGCTGTGCAATGGCAAGGCCCAACGACCCTCACCCTGGTCGTCCGCGTCCACGGCGACGAGAATGTCGCGCGAGTCGTCGGGAAGGGCGGCGGCGCCATCGAGGCCCTCCGGTCCCTCCTCCGACGACAGGCCGCCCGCCACGGGCTGAGTTGCGCGGTCCAGGTGATCGAGGCGTGAAGTCCGGGGGCCGCTTGACGACGGGCACGCCCTGGCGAAAGATTGCGGGGCCTGCCGACGAAACGATGGGCGCTCCCCCGCCGCCGCGCCCGCGCGCCGCGGTTGATGCCGGCAGGACGCCCGAGCTCGTCAGCGAGGTGGTGAACGAACAGGTGGACGTCGATGTCGTGCACGACCTGCTGGCGGCGCTCTTGATTCGGTACCACGCCCGGCGCGCGGGCGCGGCGGCGAGTTCCCCGTGACGCCGGCGTACCTGCTCCTCCGCCGGTCGACGACGGCCCAAGATCTCTCGATCGAGGAGCAGCGGGCGGCGGTGCGCGCCTGGGCGACCGAGCACGGCTACCGCATCGTCCGCGAGTTTCAGGACGACGCCTCCGGCCTGGACAGCGCGCGGCGCCGAGGCTTCCTGGCGCTGCTCCACGTGTGCACCCAGCCGCGCGTGCGCGAGGCCGACGTGGTGCTCTGCTACGACGTCTCCCGCTTCTCCCGCCTCGAGCCCGATGAGGCCGCCTTCCACGAACACTCGCTGCGAAGGGCGGGCGTCCGGGTCGTCTACACGCACGAGCCCGGCGCCAACGAGGAGGGCGTGGCCGGTCACCTGGTGAAGAGCCTCAAGCGCGTGCTCGCCCACGAGTACAGCCAGAAGCTCAGCCAGCTCGTCCGACGTGGCCTCGGCGCGCACGCCGCGCTGGGGCACTGGACCGGCGGGCGGCCGCCGTACGGCTACCGGCGAGCGGTGCGCGGCCCGGACGGCGGCAGCGTCCTGCTGGACCGCGGTCGTTGGAAGGCGCGGGGCGAGCGGGTGGTGCTCGTCGTCGACCCGGCGGAGGCCGAGACGGTGCGCGGCATCTTCGACGCGTACACCCGCGGCGGCCTCGGTTTGCTCGCCATCGCGCAGGGGTTGAACGCGCGCGGCGTGCCGCCGCCGGACTCCGGGGCCGCGCGCTCGCGCGCCTGGCTGAAGAGCACGCTCTGGGCCATGCTCCACAACCCGATCTACCAGGGCGACGTCGTCTGGTCCCGCGCCCGGTACCGCGAGCTCGGCCGCAAGCGCGGCAAGCGGGTGGTGCCCGAGGCCGAGCGCGTCATCGCCCGCGACGCGGTGCCGGCCATCGTCTCCCGCGAGGTGTGGGCGGCGGCGCAGCATCGTGGCGAGCGCCGGTTCGGCATGGGCCGGCCCTGGCATCGGCCCTACCTGCTCAGCGGGCTCATCGAGTGCGCCCACTGCCGCAAGCGCTTCCAGGCGCAGCGGCAGTACCGGGGCCGCGTGCCGGCCTACTACGTCTGTGGGGGCTACGTGGCGAGCGGCCGCGACTTCTGCGCCACGCCGCGCATTCCGACCACGTACCTCGACGACGCCGTCCTCGACGGGATCCAGAAGCGCCTGGAGCGGGTCCTGGACCCGGACGAGCTGCGGCGCCGTCTGAACGCGCTGCTGCCCGGCGCTCAGGACAGCGAGAGCGCGGCCGCAACGCTCGGAACGCGGCTGCGCGCGACCGAGGCGAAGATCGGCCGTCTCGTCACCGCACTCGCCGCCGGCACCGACGACCTGCCGAGCGTCCGGACCGAACTCGCGGCGCTCGAGCGGGAGCGGGAACGGCTGGAGCAGGAGCTGCGCGCCTCGACGGCGCGCGCCAGCGCCGCCGCCGACCGCGAGGGCCTCGTCACCGAGCTGATCGCCAGCTTGGCGAACGTGCGCGACGTGCTCGACGCCGGCGAGCCGGAGGAGCGCAAGGCCGTCGTGCGCAGCTTCCTCGCCGGCATCGAGATCGACCGCGCCGCGGGACGCGCGGTGCTGCGCTGGTACCGGCTGCCGCAGACTGCATGGGTCAAGATGGTGGCGGTGGGAGGAATTGAACCTCCGACACGGGGCTTATGAGACCCCTGCTCTGCCGCTGAGCTACACCGCCGTGGCTGGAGACTCACGCAGTTGCGGGAGAGGATTCTACCGCAACCCGTGGGCGGTTGCCTGCGCTCGTGCCGTCGGCGGTCCGGGTCGGCGCGGTCCGCCGAACGGTGCGATAATCACGAACCGACATGCGACTCGGCGGCCCGGGAGGGATGTCGGTGGCTGAACGTTTGCTATATAATCCGCGCGGCTCTTACGTCTGGCCGGGCACGGCTCGGAGGAACCTTCACATGCTGCTCCGCACGCATCCTTGGCAAGACGAACCTGTGCTTCGCAGCAACGACCTCGAGGACGACGACGACGGGTTCGAGGACGAGGTCGTGGACGACGAGGACGACGACCTCGTCGACGACGACGAGGACGACGACGAGGACGAGGAAAACGGCGAGGTGCTGGAGGCCGAGGCGGACGACGAGGACGAGGACGAGCTGGAAGACGACCTGGACGACGACGACCTCGACGACGAGGAGGACGAGGACGACGAGGACGAGGACGAGCTCGACGACGACAAGCTCGAGGACGACGACGACAAAGAGTAGCTCCTCATTCGAGTTGGGAGGCGCTTGCAATGGCACTGCTCAGTGGTGACGGCTGGCTGTTCCTCCTGCGGTGGTTTCACTTCCTCGCCGGGATCACCTGGATCGGCATGCTGTACTACTTCAACTTCGTCCAGACGCCCTTTTTCGGCACCAAGTTCGTGGCCGACAACGCGGCGGTGCGCAGCGGGATCGTGCGGGGGGGCCTGCTCAGCAGCGCCCTCTGGTGGTTCCGGTGGAGCGCGATGTTCACGTTCATCACCGGCTGGCTCTACCTGCTCCACGTCGCGTTCGCCCGCTACGGCGGGATCGACGGCTTCTTCGCCACGTCCTATGGCTGGAAGATCTTCTTTGGCGGCCTCCTCGGCACCACGATGTGGGCCAACGTCTGGTTCGTGATCTGGCCCGCCCAGCAGGTCGTCATGGCCTCGGCCGAGCGGGTGGCGACCGGCGGCCAGGCGATCCCGGAGGCGGCCGCTCGGGGCGCGCGGGCCGGACTGGCCTCGCGGACCAACACGATGCTGTCGATCCCCATGCTCTTCTTCATGGGCGCGGCGGCGCACCTGGCGATGACCGACCCGGTCGGCGCGGGTCAGAAGTGGGCCGCGCTGATCCTGCTGGCCATCGTCATCGTCGCGGTCGAGGTCAACGCCCTGACCGGCGCGGCCAGCCCCGCGACGGGTGGCAAGAAGATCCTCGCCACCCTCAACGGCACGTTCTGGGCGGGCTTCATCCTCACCGCGATCCTGTACTTCGGGCTGGAGATCATTCTCTAGAGGGGCCGCGCGGGCGGCCCGGCGGCGGACGGTTGCGGCGTCGCGCCGCCGTCGGCCGGACGGGCGTCACTTCAGGTACTCGGCCAGAGCGGGAATGTCGCCGGCGAGGTGAGGCTGAGGAGGCATGACCGACGTCGCCCGCTTCGGCCGGTAACCAGGCGGATAGGTCCCCCGCAGGATCTTCGTCTCCAGCAGCTCGCGGGAGGCTCCCTTGACGGCCGGTCCCACCGGCCCGGGTTGGGACGGATCCGGCCCGTGGCAGGAAGCACACTGGCTGAGGTAGACCTGCCGCCCCCGCTCGGCCTCGGGGCTGAGCGGCTCGCGCCCGCAGGCGGCCAGCGCCAGGGCGGTGACGCCCGCCGCCAGCAGGGCGCGCGGGACCGTCACGCCAGATCGTCCGCCAGGCTGCGTCGGGTGGCCGGCGCGAGGACCGTGCGGCCCGGGTCGGCGGGATGGTCGACGACGAGGGCCACCTCGGCCTCGGCGAAGAGGCCGCGCGCGGCCGGCGGCAGGGCGAAGCGGACGAAGTGCACCGCCGAGAGCTTGCCCCGCTCCTCGTCGGAATGGCCGGCTTCGAACACGCCGGGGACCACGTGGGGTCCGACCTCCAGACGCACGTACCCGCCGGTGTCGATGCCCTGCAGCGCGTCGAGCACGGGCTTGATCCGGGCGGAGTCGCCGATCTCGATGAACATCGTCGCCGCCAGCTCCCCCGGCCGGGGCAGCAGCGTGTTGTAGACCGCGACCTCCTCGGCCACCCTGCCGTCGTCCACGATGCGCTCGGCGCGGACCATCTCCTGGATCTGGAACCACACCGTCTGGCGGTTCTCGAACACGAAGGAGAGATAGCTCCCCACCGTGACCCGGCGGTCGGCCTTGAGCGCGATGACCGCCCGCCTCCGCTCGTCGCGCGCCTTCTCGTACTCGTGGAGATCGAGGATCTCGCCGGGGGTCAGGGGCCTCATGGGTCGTCGAACCCGTAGGCGTGGGCGAGGATCTGGATCGGATGCCGGGGCTCGACGCCGGTGCCCTGGGCGATCTGCAGCGCCGCCAGCGGACAATCGGTGGCCACGGTGGGAGCCCCGGCGGCCCGGACCGCGTCGAAGAGCGGCTGGGCGACCTGCATCGAGAGGTCGAAGTACTGTGTCTTGAACCCCCAGGTGCCGTCGACCGCGGAGCAGCGCTCGACGACGCTGACCACCGTGCCGGGAACCGCGCGCAGCACGTCGGCCGACCGGGTGCCGATGTTCTGGGCGCGCAGATGGCACGGCACGTGGTAGGTGACGGCGCCCACCGGACGGCTGAAGCGCGTGTCGAGCGCCCCCTCGGCGTGGAGGCGGGCCAGGAACTCGAACAGATCGCGCGTGTTGGCGGCCACGAGCCGGGCGTCGTCGGACGCGTCGAGCCAGGGGTACTCCTGCTTGAGCATGTAGCTGCAGGTGGGCCCCGGCGAGACGATCTCCCGTCCCTCGCGCACGGCCGCGGCCAGCGCGCGCACGTTGTCGCGCACGAGCGCGCGGCACTCGTCCACCGCCCCCCCGTCGAGGTATGGCATCCCGCAGCAGCGCAGGACCGGCACGCTCACGTCCACGCCGTTGCGCTCGAGCACGCGGACGGCCGCCCGCCCGATCGCCGGCGCGTTGTACTCGACCGTGCACGTCGCGAACAGCGCGACCCTGCGCGTGGCCGCCCGGCCCCCCTCACCGGCGGCCGGCTTCGCGATGGACCTGAACCACGACGAGAACGTCGGGCGATGGAACCTGGGCAGGTGCCGCGCCCGGTGGATGCCCGCCACCGCCTGCATGAAGGCCCGGTGGACCGCCAGCTCGTTCATCCAGTTCGAGAGCGGCGCCGTCAGGCTTCCCAGCTTCCCGACGAGGTCGGTGTTGCCGAGCATCCGGTCCTGGAACGACACTCCCGTCTTCCGCGCCTCCGCCGCCCGCGCCCGCAGCATCAACCTCGGAAAGTCCACGGCCCACCGGTGCGGCGGCGTGTACGGACAGTGGTTGTAGCAGAGCTTGCACTGGTAGCAGAGATCGACGACTTCCTTCACGTCGGCCGACGGCAGCTTCTCGACGTCCCCGTCGACGGCGTCGACGTCCAGCCGATCGAACATCACCCTGAACGACGGACACAGCGGCAAGCACCGCCGGCACCCCGCGCAGATGTCATACACCCGCCGCAGCTCCGTATCGACCCTCCCCAGATCCCAGAATTCCGGCCGCCGCAGGTCGAGCGCCGGATCCTCAGACATGGTGGCTATCGATCGTCGAGCGCGCCATGGATGTGAATCGAGGAGTCAATCAGCTCCCACCGAGGGCGAGCGGGTGGGCCGAGGGCTGGGGGGTCCGCCGACCCGTTTCACTCCCAACCCAAGCTGCGCGCCCCCGCAACGTGTGGACCACGTCACGGGTATCGCCGTGGAAAGCCGGCCGCGTGGTCGCCGGACCCCCCAGCCCTCGGCCCGCCCGCTTGCCCGGGGAAGAGCTAGATCGCCTCCGCCGGCTCCTTGCCCGCGATCTGCGTGAGCCCCTTGCCGAACCGCCCGGCGTGCGACTTCTCAGCCTTGGCGAGCGTCTCGAACCACTCGGCCAGCTCCGCAAACCCCTCGTCCCGCGCCGTCTTCGCCATGCCCGGGTACATCTGCGTGTACTCGTACGTCTCCCCGGCCACCGCCGCCTTGAGATTCTTCTCGGTCTTGCCGATGGGCTCGCCGGTGGCAGGGTCGCCGACTTCCTTCAGGAAATCGAGATGGCCGAAGGCGTGCCCGGTCTCGGCATCGGCGGTGTCCTTGAAGAGCCCGGCGATGTCCGGATAGCCCTCGATGTCGGCGACGCGTGCGAAGTAGAGGTACCGGCGGTTGGCCTGCGATTCGCCGGCAAACGCTTCCTTGAGGTTCTCGAAGCTCTTACTGCCCTTGAGGCTTCGCCCTGGCATAGCTCCTCCTTGCTGGTGGACGGGTGAGATCGCCGCCGCGCCGGCAGGCGCCGCAGCGGCCGTAGAACTCGACGCGCTGGGTGAGGACTTCGAAGCCCGTGCGCGACGCCACCCGGGCGCGGACCCCGCGCTCGGTCACCGCCGGCACGTCGTAGATGCGCCCGCACGCCACGCAGGTGAAGTGATCGTGCGGGTCGATGTTGCCGTCGAACCGCATGCCGGCGACGTCGGCGCGCTCGCTCAGCAACCCCTCGGCGGCCAGCATCCGAAGATTCCGGTACACGGTCGCCAGGCTCACGCGCGGCAGCCGCCGGCGCACCAGCCGGTAGACGGCGGCCACCGACGGATGGGCGTCGCTATTCCGGACGGTGTCGAGGATCAGCCGGCGCGGGCGGGTGAGCCGCTTGCCGCGGGCGCGCAGCGCCGCCGCCTGCCCCTCGACGTCGGCGAGCCTCTTGTTGGTAATCGTTCGCATTTTGGAAATGCGGGCGGATTGTACCGGCGGCTGCCGGTGCTGTCAATGGCCGCCTCCGGCGCGGGGGTCCGTGCCGGGCGTCAGCGGCGCAGGCGGACGCGGGCGGCGGCGAAGTCGATGACGCGGGCGGGGCGGCGCGCCGGTGGAGCGACGGCGAGGACGAGGTCGGCGCGCTGATCGAGGAACGCGCGCTCGGCGTCGGGGCCGGCGCGCCCGAAGCGGCGCAGCGTGTCGGCGATCTCGCCGGCGGTCACCCGCAGGCGACACCAGAACGCGAGGAGGCGGAGCCGGAGCCTGAGCCCGTACGACAGCCGGGACGCGCGCTCGGTCGCGGGCGTCGACGGCGGCAGGTAGACGACATTGGTGCTCATCGCAGTCCCCGGGCTTCCATGAGGGCGGCCATCCGGCGCCAGGCCCCGGCTAGGACGTCGTCGAGCGCGGCCTCCGCCCGATAGGCGGCGATCGTGGCCGAGACGTGCCGGCGGGGCGAATCGGCCTGCCCGGCCCGGACGCGCGCCTCGGCGGCGGCCGTGCCCAGGGCCTGCTGGGCGCCGGCCAGGGAGGCCAGGAGCGAATGAGCGGCTCCGAGCTGGGTCCGCAGGGCGGCCGGCCGCGCGGCGGGCGCGGCCACGGCGACCGCGGATCGAGTCGGCGAGGCGGTGATCGAGGTCGCCAGCACGATCTCGGGACGCCAGAGCGCCACGGCGGCGGGCGTCTTGAGTCGGCGGCGGGGCGAAGCCAGGTCGAGCGCGCGGGGCGAATCGATCTTCATGGCGGCCTGTAGGGCAATGGAAATGCCACTCCAGGTGTGGCTCAACGCCTCGGAATGGCGGACGTTGGCGAAACGACAACTCAGGCGGGGTGGGAGGATCTCCCGGGAGGCGGGAGCCGCTCCCCCTCCTGGACGATCTTGAAATCCCGGATCTTCTTGTTGAGCGTCTTGATGTCGACCTCCAGCACGCGGGCGGCCCGGGCCTTGTTCCAGCCGGTGGCGTGCAGCACGCGCTCGACGTGGCGGCGCTCGACGTCGGTCAGGGGGACCAGCACGTCGTCGGTCTCGGCCGGCGGCGGCGCGGCGCCGGCGGCGACGGACGCGCGGCCGAACTCGCCCGGCAGGTCGCTCGCGCGCACCTCGTGCCCCTCGTGCAGGATCAGCAGGCGCTCGATCAGGTTGCGCAGCTCGCGGATGTTCCCCGGCCAGCCGTAGTCCAGCAGGCGCGCCATGGCGTCCGCCGAGAACTGCAGGGTCTTGCCCGACCGCGGCTGGACGCCGAGGAAGTGACGGACCAGATGCGGCACGTCGTCGCGCCGCTGCCGCAGTGGCGGCACCGGGATCACGATCGTGCTGACCCGGTAGAACAGGTCCCACCGGAAGCGACCGTCGGCCGCCTCCCGCGACAGGTCCTTGGCGGTGGCCGCCACCACCCGCACGTCGACGTGGAACACGCGCTCCTCGCCCACCCGCCGCACCTCGCCGGAGTCCAGCACGCGCAGCAGCCGGACCTGCATGGCCGGCGACATCTCGCCGATCTCGTCCAGGAAGAGCGTGCCGCCGTTGGCCGCCTCGAACAGGCCGATCCGGGAGGCGATGGCCCCGCTGAACGCCCCCTTGCGGTGGCCGAACAGCTCGCTTTCCAGGAGCGTGTCGGGCAGCGCGCCGCAGTTGATGGACACGAAGGGCCGGGCGGCCCGCGGCGACTGGAGGTGGATGCTGCGGGCGACCAGCTCCTTGCCGGTCCCGCTCTCACCCAGGACCAGCACCGGGCTGTCGCTCGCCGCCACTCGCGCGATGACGGCGAGGACCTCGCGGATCTCGAGGCTCTGCCCCACGATGGTCGGCAGCCCGTCGCGCCGGTTCACGACCTCCTTCAGCGCCGAGTTCTCCCGCCGCAGCGCCTTCTTCTCGGCGGCCTTGGCCACCACCTCGCGCAGCTCGGCGTTCTTGGCGGGCTTGCTGATGAAGTCGTAGGCGCCCAGCCGCATGGCCTGCACCGCCGTCTCGACGTCGGCGTGGCCGGTGAGCACGATGAACTCGGTGTCCAGCTCGGCGGCGCGGGCCCACCGGAGGATCTCGAGGCCCGAGTGATCGGGCAGCTGGACGTCGACGACGGCCACGTCGAACTCGTCCCGGGCGAGCAGCGCCATGCCCTCGGCGCCCGACGCCGCCCGGCTGACGCGGGCGCCGGCGTCGCTCTCCAGCACCGCGGCCAGCCAGCCGCGAACGTCGACGTCATCGTCGACGACGAGCACGTGAATCCCCTCGGCCATCTGGCGCCATGGTAGCACTTCCGGTAGACTCTCCATCTCAGGAGGACCGACCGAATGCCCCGGCCCGCGGGGCTCCGGATCGAGGGAGCCCGCCAGAACAACCTCAAGAACGTCTCGCTCGAGATTCCTCACGATCGGCTCACCGTCGTCACCGGCGTCTCCGGCTCCGGCAAGTCGTCGCTGGCCTTCGACACGCTCTTCGCGGAAGGACAGTGGCGGTACATCGAGTCGCTGTCGACCTACGCGCGGATGTTCCTCGACCGGGTCGACCGGCCCGACGTCGACCGGATCGAGCAGATCCGGCCGGCCGTCGCGCTCGAGCAGAAGAATCCCGTCCGCACCGCCCGATCGACGGTGGGGACCGCCACCGAGGTGTACGACTATCTGCGGCTCCTGTACGCGAAGGTCGGCCGCGTACACTGCCCGCGGTGCGGCAGTCCGGCCGCGTCGCACTCGCCGGAGTCGATCGCCGACACGCTGCTGGCCGAGCACCCCGGCGCCCGCGCGCTGATCACCTTCCCGCTGCCGGCGCCGGCCGGGCAGCCGCCCGCCGAGCTGTGGGCGGGGCTCACCCGGCGTGGGTTCGCGCGCGTCCTCGTCGACGGCGAGGCGCGCGATCTGGCGGCGCCGCCGCCCGCGTCGCTGGACGGCCCCCTCGCCGTCGTGCTGGACCGGCTCGTGCTGGGGCCCGCCCACCGCGGCCGGCTCGTGGAGTCGATCGAGAGCGCGCTGCGCGAGGGCGGCGGGCAGCTGGCGGTGGAGCTGCCCGGCGGCGGCCGCCGCGCGTTCGCCGAGGCCTTCCGTTGCGCGGCCTGCGCCACCGCGCTGGAGCGCCCCCAGCCGCTGCTGTTCTCGTTCAACCATCCGCTGGGCGCCTGCACCGAGTGCAAGGGCTTCGGCAACGTCCTGAAGTACGACGAGGCGCTGGTGGTCCCCGACCGCACGCGCAGCCTGGCCGGCGGCGCGGTGGAGCCGTGGACGCACCCGTCCGGCCGCTGGTACCAGCGTGAGCTCTTGAAGGCCGCCCGGCGCACCGGCGTCGATCCGGCGCGCGCGTGGGAGGATCTCGGCGCGACCGAGCGGGCGTTCGTGTACGAGGGCGACGGCAAGTTCCCCGGCATCAACGGCTTCTTCGAGGAGATCGAGTCGTATCGCTACAAGCTGCACGTGCGCGTCTTCCTCTCGCGCTATCGCACCCAGTCGCCGTGCCCGGTCTGCCACGGCGCCCGGCTGAAGCCGCCCGCGCTGGCCGTGCGGGTGGCCGGCCGGACGATCGCCGAGTTCACCGCGCTCACCATCGAGGAGGCCTCGGTCGTGCTGGGCGACCTCAAGCTCACCGCCTGGGAGGCGGCCGTCGGCCGCGAGGTCCTCCGTCAGCTCGGGGCGAAGCTGACGTTCCTGCTGCGGGTCGGCCTCGGCTACCTCACGCTGGCCCGCCAGACGCGCTCGCTGTCCGGCGGCGAGGCGCAGCGGATCAACCTCGCCAACCAGCTCGGCTCGCAGCTGGTCGGCACGCTGTACGTCCTCGACGAGCCCTCGATCGGCCTGCACGCGCGCGACACCATGCGGCTGGCCGATCTCTGCCGCGAGCTGGCCCAGGCCGGCAACACCGTGGTGGTGGTCGAGCACGACCGCGGGTTCATCGAGGCCGCCGATCACGTCGTCGAGCTGGGGCCCGGCTCGGGCGAGCGCGGCGGCGAGATCGTCTTCGCCGGGCCCCAGGAGGAGTTTCGCAAGGCCAGCCGCTCGCTGACCGCCCGCTACCTGTCCGGCCGGGAGACGATTCCCGTCCCCGTCCTGCGGCGGGCCGGCCGCCGGCACCTCGTCCTCACCGGCGCCCGCGAGCACAACCTCAAGGACGTGACGTTGCGGGTGCCGCTCGGCACGCTGACGGTCGTCACGGGGGTGTCGGGCTCCGGCAAGTCCACCCTCGTGCACGACACGCTCTACCGCGCCGTCGCGCGCGCGTTCAAGACGGAGTTCCAGCCGCCCGGCGCCTACGACGCGCTGCTCGGGCTCGAGTACCTCAAGGGCGTGCGGCTCATCGACCAGGAGCCGATCGGGCGCACCCCCCGCTCCAACCCGGTGACGTACGTGAAGGCGTTCGACGAGATCCGGAAGCTCTACGCCGGCCTGCCGCGGGCCAGGGCGCTCGGCCTCGACGCCGGCGCCTTCTCCTTCAACGTGCCGGGCGGGCGCTGCGAGTCGTGCCAGGGCGACGGCTTCCAGAAGCTGGAGATGTACTTCGTCGAGGACGTGTACGTCTCCTGCCAGGAGTGCGAGGGCCGCCGCTACCGGCCCGACGTCCTCGGGGTGAAGTACCGTGGCCGCTCGATCGGCGACGTCCTCCGGATGACCGTGGACGAGGCCGTCGATTTCTTCGCGGGCCAGCACACCCTGGGCCGGCGATTGCGCGTCCTCCAGGACGTCGGGCTCGGCTACCTGCGGCTGGGCCAGCCGGCCACGACGCTCTCGGGAGGCGAGGCACAACGGCTCAAGATCGCCAGCGAGCTGGGCGGCCGCGTCAGCGGCGAGGTGCTCTACGTGCTCGACGAGCCCACCACCGGCCTGCACCTCGACGACGTCAAGAAGCTGCTGGGGGTGCTCAACCGCCTGGTCGACGCCGGCAACACGGTGCTGGTGGTCGAGCACCACCTCGACGTCGTCAAGTGCGCCGACCACGTGATCGACCTCGGGCCCGAGGGCGGCGACGCCGGCGGCGAGATCGTGGCCGAGGGCCCGCCCGAGCAGATCGGGCAGACGCCGGGCTCCTACACCGGAAAATTCCTCGCGGAGGTGCTACCGAAGAACGGGAAGCGGTAGGGATGTTCTACGGCCCTCTTCCCCGCCATCGTCGGCGACTTCTTCGGCCGGGCCCACGCCGGCTCCATGGTCGGCTGTCTGTTCATGCTGGCCGGCTCCATGGCCGCCTGCCGGCCGCCGCCCTTGCGCTATACTCCGCGACCATGAACAGCCTCCGGGACAAGTACTGCATCGTGGGTGTGGGCGAGACGGAGTATTCCCGCGGCTCCGGGCGCTCGACGCGGGCCATGGCCGTCGAGGCCGTGCGCAAGGCGATCCTCGACGCCGGCCTCACGGCCGGCGACGTCGACGGGATGATGGACTACCAGTCGGGCGACTCGACGCTGGCGCCCCACGTCGCGCCCGATCTCGGGATCCGCCTGAACTTCTACATGGACGTGATGGGCGGCGGCTCGTCGACCGAGGCTTTGGTCGGCCTCGCCATGGGCGCCATCGAGGCCGGCATGTGCCGGACGGTGGCCATCTACCGCTCGATGAACGGCTACTCCGAGTTCCGCATCGGCGGCACCGGCGCCCGGGCGGCCCAGCCCGTGCGCGGGCTCGACCTCGCCCAGGTGCCCTTCGGCATGCGCAGCGCCGGCCAGAACTTCGCGCTCACCTTCATGCGTCACATGTACGACTACGGCACGACCTCCGAGCAGGTCGCCCACGTCAAGGCCGCCCACAGCAAGCACGCCTCCCAGAACCCCAAGGCGCTGCTCAAGGAGCGGGTGACCGTCCAGGACGTCGTCAACTCCCGCTGGATCGTCAAGCCCCTGCACCTGCTCGACTGCTGCCTGGAGACCGACAACGCCACCTGCATCATCGTCACCTCGGCCGAGCGCGCCCGCGACTGCCGCCACCGGCCCATCCACGTCATGGGCGTGGCCGGCCGCGTCTCCAAGCCGCGCCTGGACTTCCACTGGGCCCACGGGCCCATCAGCCGGGTGGCCGGCTACTACGCCAGGGACATCGTGTTCGGCCAGGCGGGCATCGCCCCCGAGGACGTCGACGTCACGGGGTCATACGACGCGTTCACGTTCACCACCATGTTGCAGCTCGAGGAGTACGGGTTCTGCAAGAAGGGCGAGGGCGGCGCGTATGTCTCCAGCGGCGTGATCGAGCTGGGCGGCAAGCGCCCCAACAACACGTCGGGCGGCCACCTGTGCGAGGGCTACACCCACGGCATGTCGATGGTGATCGAGAACGTCCGCCAGCTGCGCGGCACCGTGGACGATTACTGCCCCAGGGGCACCGAGGGCGTGCACACCTACGACTACTCGCCGGGCCGGTGCCGCCAGGTGAAGGACGCCGAGATCAGCATGAACCTGGGATGGGCGATGCCCCCGCTGGGAAGCGCGTTGGTCATGCGGCGATGATCACCCGCCCCGCCCGCCACTCACCCCATTCTCCGGAGGCCTGATGCCTCAGCCCGTGACCTATCGCGGCATGTCGCTGGTGGTGCCGGACAACGACAGCGAGTGGAACGAATACTTTGCCCATGCCCGCCAGCATCGCCTCATGCTGCGCGCGTGCGCGGCGTGCGGTCTCATGCGCTACCCGCCGACGCACGCCTGTCCCTGGTGCATGGACCTCGGCTGGACGTGGAAGGAAGTCAGCGGGCGGGGGACGATCCACTCCTACGAGATCGTCATGCACGCGATCCAGCCGGGGTTCAAGGAGATCACGCCGTACGCCGTCGTGCTGGTGGAGCTGGACGAGCAGCGGGGCCGGCCCACCCCTGACGAGGCGCTCCGGATCATCGCCAACCTGGTGACGGCGGATTTCACGCCGGAGGCCGAGGGCGCCGTGGCCATCGGCAAGCGCGTGCGCGTTTTGTTCCAGGACCTAGCCGACCACTTCGCGCTGCCGCAGTTCACCCTCACCGACGAGCCCGCCGAGGGCCGCGTCTGGCGGTTGTCCGGCTAGACTAGGAACGTGTCGGGATAACGAGGAGTGCCCCGGCTCAGCCTGGCGCAGCCGGGGCGCGACGAGCGTTGGGGGACATGGGGGGCCATGTCGGGGCCCCCCATGTCACCATGTCACTAGGAAGCGGCCGGGGGCCGGCCGGCGTCCAGCTCGGCGGACTGGCGCCGGCGCGCCGCGACGAGGGCCTCCGGCGTCGGCTCCAGCAGGAGCCCGTACAGCTGCTCGGCGGCGAGGACCGGCGGGATGAGCACGTAGTCGGCGCCCTCGGCGTAGAGGCGCTCGGCCGCCGCCAGCGTGTCCGCGGTCACGATGCATCGCGCTCCGGAGACCAGCCCGCGCACCTGGCGCAGGAGGCGGAGGTTGCTGGTCCCCTGCAGGAACCAGTCGGAGATGCTCGACACCACCACGTGGGCCTTCTCGATGCCCGCGTGGCGCAGCGTCTCCGGGCTGCTCACGTCGCCGTAGTGACACTCCACGCCGTCGGCCTGCAGTTGCTCCAGCGTCTCGGGGTTGTAGTCGACGGCCACGATGCGCCGCTTCATCGCCGGATGCTCGCGCTCGAGGTGGCGCAGGAACGCGAGGCCCTCGCGGGAGACGCCCAGGAGGAAGATGTCGTGCGGATCGGCCGCCGCCGGGGCGGCGGCCGCCGCCGGCTGTCCCCGCCAGCGCGGCAAGCCGGTGGCGGCCAGGGCCCGGGCCACGCCGGTAGCCAGCGCGTGGTTGCCGCGGATCGCGTACGTCGAGATCACGGCGGTGAGCAGCAGCGTGTACAGGACCAGCGTGGCCAGGGACGGGCTCACGTGGCCGAGCGCCAGGCCGAGCGAGACGATCACCAGCGAGAACTCGCTGATCTGGCCGAGGTTGACCGCGACCACGCCGGCGGTGCGGGTGTCGAGCCGCAGGAGCGCGAAGATCGGCAGCATCGCGA
>Ga0299906_10001981_pt1 | contig 17279 bp, 22 predicted proteins | sample RVTome_14_FD_200259 | JGI IMG/M metagenome (GOLD analysis project Ga0299906, IMG submission 200259) | Soil microbial communities from uranium-contaminated site in the Upper Colorado River Basin, Wyoming, United States - RVT145D125 (version 2) ...
TCGATCTCGATCGGATCGAGGCATGGTCCAAGCGTGAGCGTTCGGAAGATCGGTACCAGGATTTCATCGAGCGTCTCGAGCCATCGTGACGACTTCTTCACGAGTCGCGTCGTCGGTTTCCCTTCGCATAACGACACGCCATCAGCGTCCGCTCATGGGCGAGGAACGTGCGCGCCAGAGCGAGCGGCAACCACGCCAGGGAGTGGCGGGTGAAGCCTACGGGATGCTGCCCCGAGGGACGACCCACTCCATGGATTGACCGGTCACCGAGGCAATGATGTCGAAGTCACTATCGTAGTGAAGGACTGTCAGAGACGCCGATTCGGACGTGGCAGCGATGAGAAGGTCCGGAATGGGAACGCGATGACGACCGGTTCGAGCGAGCTCACCCTGAATTTCCATCGCTCGATCGAAAACCTCCTCGGTAATCGGGACCCGATGGTAGGCCAACTCTCGGCGACGTCGTATCTTGACGTGCTCTCCATGATTTCGTGCGCTGAACAGGATCTCCAAATCAATGATGGCGCAGGTGGCTGCCTCTTCCGCCTCGATGATCGGGGCCACGCGCTCCCGCACCAACTCCTGCGTCATGCGGGCGAGCGCGCTCTTGTCGATGAGATAGCGCGCAGTCATTTGCGCCACGCCTTCGACATCACGTCGGCGTCGGCGAGATCCATTCCGCTTAGCGTCGAAAGAGCTTCGATTTCTTCAACCCTCGCTCTGGCTCGAAGCACTTCGAGAAACGCTTGCTCGATGGTGTCCTTTACGGTCTTTGTTTCGAGCGCGGCTTGCACCGCAGCCAGGAGACGCTCATCGATGACCACGCTGGTCTTTCTCGTTGACATATATCCTTTGTGGACAATTTAGTATATCCATTGTTAGTCGATGAGTATATCACGTTCGGCATCAATTTCGGCGCCCACGCCGGAGTCGAGAGCTCTGCGCCATAGGACTCGAACGCGGCGAAGTCTCCAACTCCAGCGAATATTAATGATGGAAGGTGCCGCTTTACGGCAACCGGGCGTATTCCGCCCGTGCTTCGTTGACCATCGAGAGCTCGGGTGACCTGCCGATCGTACAGCGTGTCGGCGAAGCGTGTTGTCCTCACCGGTGGTGGCTACCCAGCGGAGATCCGAGGAGATGGCGATGTAGTCGACCTCCGCCGCCTTGTCATCGCCGATGAATCGTTCGATAGAGTTCCGGTCACGGTCGTGCCGCAAACGGGTCTCGAGGAAAAAGCCGACGGGCTCATCCCGGGAACGCTGTTCGATTCGATCTACTTCGACCATGAGAGCGGGTTCGTCGTCCTCAACCCGAACGACGGCGACTAGCGATGAGACCTCTTCCGCGCAGCGGGATGACTGTACTCGACTCTAGAACTTGAAGCTCGACCCCACGTGGAACCGGGTCCCGCCCTCGAGATCGAAGCCCAGATCGGCGCGCAGTCCGATCATCGCGATCCGGAAGAACCCGCCGAAGCCTGCCCCGTTGCGGAAGCGGGCGCGGCGAAGGCTCCCGCCCTCGTCGTAGACGGCGCCGGTTTCGAAGAAGAAGTGCACCCCCGCCCGCGCGAACGACAGAACCGAGGTCAAGGGCAGGCGCAGCTCCAAAGAGCCGAGAGCGGCGTTGTCCCCCACGTACTCTCCGGGGGCGTGTCCGCGAAGGGTCTTGCCTCCGCCGACGAAGGGCCGCTCGTAGGGCGGAAGCGACCCGTCGGCAACCGCCCAGTAGAGCTGGCTCGCGAGGAGCGCTTGCCCCGCGAGTCGCTTGTAGCCCCGGAGGTCGATTGTGTATTGGTTGACGTCGGCGCGCGACGTGTTCTCGAAGAACAACCTGTGCCAGGAGAGGCCGGCGTAGAAGGCGTCCCCCGGAATCGTGGGATCCCTGCGGGAGTCGAGAGCGATCCGGGCTCCAAGGTCGGTGAAGCTTTCGTCGAGCTGGTCGAAGTCCACGTCGTTCCAGCGGCCGCCGGCGTCGACCCCGACGAGACCGCGTTTCCAGCCGTAGCCGCCTCCGACGGAGAGACGGTTGTCCGGCGTGTCGTAATGAGGGTTCACTTCGCGGGTTCGAGAGAGGTCGAAGCGGGCCGAGCTCCGCTCGCCCAGATCGAAAGCGCTCTCCACTCCCAGCTGACGCTCTCCGCCCCAGCTCAGGGGAAAACTGATTCTGCTTCCCTCGCCGCCGACGTCGACGAAGGCCAGGCGGGCCCCGAGGGTGAGACCGTACTCGTCGGTGAGATCGAAAATCGGAGCCGCGAGAAAACGACTCGAGACCGAAGGCTTCTCCCGTACGAGAAGCACCAGAGCGACGTCGCTCGACTCGGCGAGGCCCCGGTAACGAATCCGCACTTCCGCGCTCTCGAACTTTCCGCTCGAAAGGAGGCGGGCCTCGATCGCCTCCCGATCTTCGGAGGCGAACGCCTGCCCCGCGGCGACCCCGGCGATCTTCGTGACTTCTTCGTCGGGAATCGAGTGGTTGCCGTGGACGAGGACGAGCGCGACCCGCGACTCCCCCGTCGCGATCCCGGCCCCGCCCAGAAGGACGATCGCCGGAAGGAGAAGCCTCATGGCTTGGGCTTCTCGGGCTTGCTGATTCCCCGGGGTGGAAAACGGTATTTCACCCCGGTCCTGGTCTTTCCGTAGTCGTAGAACGTCGAGCGGTAGCGGACCTCGAGGCTTCCCGCCGCGGTGGTCACCTTTCCGTAGGCTTCCATGTCGCGGGTGAGCCAGACGTCGTCGATGGGCTGATCCATGGTGAGCGATACCTCGACTTCGTCCACGTGCACGAGCCACCGCGCCGGAAGGAAATCGAAGCCGGCATTCTCGAGCGTCATCCGGACGATCTGGTGCTCCGCCGGATCGACCAGCATGGTGACGAAGAAGACCTTGCCGAGCTTCGCCTCGATCTCGGCCTCCTTCTCGTCCTTTTCGTCTGCCTCTTCGTCCTCGCTCCACGGGGCGTTTCGAGGGTAGTACTCGATTACTACGACGTCCCGGCCTTCGAACGTCTCGCGGCCTGCGTAGAAGAACCTCCCCGGCTCGAACTCGAACCCGAAAAACTGTTCCCGGTCGGGCCCGTCCTGCGGTTTCCGCTCCTTCAGGCGCTCGATCCACTCGGTCTCCTCCCGCTCCCGTTGTTCGGGGGATACCGGTACGCCGTCGACGATCACCGGACTTCGGACCGGGTATCCGTCCTTCACGAACCAGAGATACTCCCGTTCGAAGCCGTGGAGGGTTTCGTCGAGCGTGCCCTCGATCGATAGAGTCGCGCGCTCGCGACCGAAGTAGTCGTGATACTTCTCCCAGTTGACCGAACGGTTCTCGAGGACCTTCCTCATGAAGGCGTCGATGTCTTCCGTCGCGTCTTGTGGGGCCGCGGTCGCGAGAAGCGCGAAGAGGATCGAGTCAATCACCATGGCATCGCCTCGCAGAGAATCCAGCATCCATCGAGCCGGGATGCCTCCGCAAGTCGCGCCGCGCGCCGCGGCGACGGGCTACTCCGCTAGCAGCCCTTTTTTCGCCTCGGCCAGCTCCTTGAGCTTCTCCTTGCCGACTTTCGGATAGTGGAGGTCGAGAGAGGCGAGAGCATCGATGATCGCGGCCCCCACCACGACCCGGGTAAACCATTTGTTGTCGGCGGGGACCACGAACCACGGGGATTCCTTGGTCGCGGTGCCCTGGATCGCGCTCTCGAAGGCCTTCATGTAGTCCTTCCAGTGGCCGCGCTCGCGCGCGTCCGCGGAAGAGAACTTCCAGTTCTTCTCCGGGTCGTCGATGCGCTCGAGAAAGCGCCTCTTCTGCTCCTTCTTCGAGACGTGGAGGAAAAACTTCCGGACGAGGACGCCGTTTCCCGAGAGATAGCGCTCGAAGCACCGGATGTCCCGCAGGCGGTCTTTCCAGATATCTTTGGTGATCAGGTCCGGCGGGAGCTTCTGCTTGTGAAGGATATCCTCATGCACCCGCACCACGAGCACTTCCTCGTAGTAGGAACGGTTGAAGATCCCGATTCGTCCCCGCTCCGGGAGATGCTTCTGGCAACGCCAGAGGTAATCGTGATCGAGGTCTTCGGAGGAGGGCGCCTTGAAGGATGCGACCTGACAGCCCTGGGGATTGACCCCGGACATCACGTGCTTGATGGCCCCGTCCTTGCCGGCGGCGTCCATGGCCTGGAAGACGAGGAGCACGGCCCATCGATCCTGCGCGTAGAGCATGTCCTGGAGCTCGGCGAGCGCCTCGATGCCCGTCTGGAGGGCTTCCTTGGCCCGGGGCTTGTCCTCGGCCTCGAGATTTCCAGTATCGCCCGGGTCCACATCGTCGAGCCGGAATTTCTCTCCGTCGGTGATGCGGTAGGGGCGCGCGAACTCACGGGCGCGTTCGATGACGTCTTCCAGTTTCATCTCAAACCCTCGCTGGGGGGAAGTGCCGCTCTCCTCGAAGCACATCTTCTACCGCGGGCAGCAGGTCCGTGGCAATCTCCCGCTTGTTGACCAGTCCCTCGATTCCCGCTTCCATGGCCGCCCGGGCGACGGTCGGCTCGTCGTGAGCGCTGAGCAGGATCACCTTCAATCCCGGACAACCGAGTCGAAGACGGCGGATCAAGCCGCAGATGTCTCCATGCGCGAGCCCCAGGTCCACGACCGCCAATCGGGGCTCGAGTCGGTGCGCGCTTTCACACAGCGACCTCTCGTCCGCAACCATCACCACCGCGTCGAACGCCGTTCCCAGAAGCGACCGTATGCCCTCCGCGAGTCCATGGTGCGGAGCCGCCAGGAGGACAGAGGACGTCGAGGAGACCACAGCCCGAGACTAACGGAGACGTCACGTGTAAAGAACTCGTAAAACTACCAGGGTGGTTAGGAAAGAAATACGGTCTTCCGACCGACTACCGCCTCCGGCCTCCGCCGCCGCGGCGAGCGCCCCCGCCGCTCCCACGGTAGCTCCCCGTCGACCGGCTGCTTCCGCTTCGATAGGAGCTGTAGTCCCGCGTTCGCTGCGAGCCCTCGGCGCGCGTCGAGCGATCGCGCTCGAGCTGGCCGTAGGTCGAAGAATCCGTCGTCGCGCGTGTAATCGTCGTCGGTCCGCGTCACGCGCATCGTCATTCCCTTCGCCCGATTCGTCACCCGCGGTCTGCGCCCAATCGCGCTGGACGGACGTCGCGCCCCCAGCTTCCGTAGAGGCTCGACCCCTGCCACGTCCACCAGTACTTCAGCACCTCGACAACCCCCCGGCAATCCGCAAGGTCTTTTCAATGGCCGTCCGTCGAAAAGGGCCGAAGGGTTGTAAACCATCGCATCTGATGGTATATACAGTGTTGATGGCCCTGGTAAAGGCTACCTTCTTTCTCCCGCTGAAAGACAACGACGGGAGGGATCTCCGGGAAGAGATAAGCGGTGTCGAAGACGACTGCTTTCTCGCTTTCGGCGCATGGACGTTTTCCGGCCACTTCAAAGGTGTGTGGCGGATGGAGAGCGGCGAGCGTCGAATGGACACGAGCGCCGCGTACATGGTGATCGTCGACGAGAGTGGTCTCGAGGAGCTCGAGGACATTCTGAGGAGATTCAAGGCCAAAACGACGCAGGAGGCGATCTTTCTCGAGGTTGAGCACAACGTCGACTTGCGCTTGCTCTGAAGAGTCCGACCATGAGCGATGAGGATGGCGAATGATGATCGACGAATCGAAATTGAATGAGGCCGAAGACCGTCTCAAGGAGATCGCGACGAGAATGCTCGAGGCAGGTACGGATGCCCCGACTTTTTCGGCGCGATTCTTCGGACCGAAAGGGGAGCTCACGGGGCTCGGTGAAACGCGCGAAGATCGGGCACGGATAGTCCGATCTGAGCTCTATCGGTGGCTCAAGGAGAAGTACGAAGAGCTGCGACTGAGGGACGCGGCGCAGCTCGAGCAGGACATCAGAGTCGCTTCCGGTCGTCTCACGGTCGCGGTTCCGAGAAGTCTGCACGCCGCTCTGAAGAGCGAGGCCGCCGCCGAGGGAGTGTCGCTCTCGGAGCTCATTCGCCTGAAGCTGTCCATCCCCTATCGTCAGATGGCCAACATGCTCATACCAAGGACGAAAGCAAACTAGGGTTCGCATTCGTCGCGTGGGAACGCTTCGTGTGCGCTACGAGTCAAACCTGATCGAAGCGCACGGGTGAGCTTGAGGTACGTTTCGCGACGCTACCGCCGCCGTCCGCCGCCTCCGCGGCGAGCGCCGCCGCCGGTCGCGCGGTAGCTTCCCGTCGACCGGCTGCTTCCGCTCCGATAGGAGCTGTAGTCCCGCGTTCGCTGCGAGCCCTCGGCGCGCGTCGAGCGATCGCGCTCGAGCTGGCCGTAGGTCGAAGAATCCATCGTGCTGCGCGACGTCGTCGAGCGCGTGGTGGTGGATTTCGTCGTCGACGGAGTCGTCCTCTGCGGAGGATCGACGTTGTTCCAGTTTCCGCCGTCGTTCTTCTGCCAGTTGCCGTCCTCCCGGCGGTACACGTTTCCATCGCGGCCCGCATAGACGTTGCCGCCTTCGCCGACGGCAACGGTCCCACCGCCCGCGCCGCGCCTGCTCGCCATGGCGCCCTCGTCGGTCCTCGTTACCCGCGTCGTAGTTCCCGTCGCTCGATTGGTCGTCCGCGCCGTTTGGGCCCAATCGTCGCCGCGCTGCACGGACGTCGAGCCCCAGCTTCCGTAGACGTTCGATCCCTGCCGCGTCCGTCCGTAGGTGCCGGTTCTAGGATTCCATGCCTCGGCGACGCCGCGCGATCCGTAGGGTCCCCATGCAGACGCCCCTCGAGCGTAAGTTCCCGTGCGCGGGTTGTAGCGCGCTCCGGCGCCGGCCCCGCCGTATGGGCCATAGGCGGTGACGCCGCGTCCGTAGCCGCCGGTGTACGGGTTGTACCAGGCGCTGTAGCCGTAGGCGCCGTAGCGGGGATAGTAGGCGGGATAGAAACCGCCATATCCGATGTAGGGAGGGTAGTACCAGCCGCTCCCCCAAACCACGCACCCCCAGGCAATCATCATTCCCGTGTAGCCGGCCACGACCGCGAAGGTGGCCCACTCATCACTATCGTCGTCGTCCTCGACGGTGACGTAAGTGACGTGGTGGTGGGAGGAGCTCGCGGGAATCTGGTAAATCTCCTTGGGGACGCTGGTCTCGACCTCCCAGGGTCCGTTCGGTTCCTTCGAGGAGAACCAGACGCCGCTTTCGCACATGTAGTACATGTCGCCGATCTTGAAGATGTCCTTGTCGGTGTTGACGGCGCTCTGGACAGGAGCCGCGCCCGGTTCAGCCTCGAACTTCGGCTCGCCCTGGTACGAGACCTCGGGCGCCTTCAGCGTCTTGATGTTGACGCGCGCCGTTTCCGGGATCTGCGCGAGGAGAATCGCTTCGGCCGCCTGGCGCGTTCCCGGGACGGAGGCGAGGACGCGGGATCGAGGATGCTCGAGAGGGATCTTCTTGAAGTCTTCGGGAAGCGCCGTGGTCGCGAACGTCCACGGGCCGGTGAAATCCGACGCCGAGAACCAGCGTCCGGCGACGAGATAGTAGAGCGTCATCGCTCCCACCTTGCCGATGCCGAAGATGTCACTCTCCGTATTGCGCAGCCAGACGAGCGTGGTGCCTTCGACTTTCTCGTATTTCGGCTTTCCCTGGAGCAGGATGAGCTCGGCTGGCTCGAGACTCACGAAGACCTTGGGCGCCTTCTTGGGATCGAGCTTCTTGCCTGGAAGCGCCGTCTTGACCTCCTTCCAGTTCTCGTCGGCAGGAAGCTTCGCGAAGCTTCCCGGGAGATCGCCCGCGGGAGTCCATGGCCCCTTGATGTCCGATGCCTTGAGCCAGGAGGTTTCGTATCGGAGATAGAACGTCTTCGAAGGACCATGCTCGAACAGATCCCAGTTGGTATTGATCGCGAAGCGGAGATCGTTCTCCTTGATGGGGCCCCAGACCGGTTCTCCGTCGAGATTCACCAGAATCGCCGGAGTGCTGCTGAAGAAGATGGGTGGCGGATCGGCCTTGAGCCCCGTAACCTCCTTGGGAACGATCTCGCTGGTCTCGATGGCGACCAACATGCGATCGAGCGCGATGATCCGGTCCTTCTCCGGGATGGAGTCCCGGATGAACGTGGTGACCTCCGCCGTCTGCTGACGCGAGAGCTTGGGGAAGTTCGACTCGGTCAGATCGATCGCCCCGCCGCGCACCAGCCGCTCCTCCAGGGAGACCGCGGTATCCATCTCGAGCTTTATCGAGCCGAGGTCGGGTTTCGTGGCTCCCGGGGCGGTGTAGGCCACGGCGCTATAGGCCACGAGATGCTTCTGCTGGTTCCAGCTCGCCGCCTGCGGCACGTAGATGACGACGGTTCCGCCGCTCGGCATCGTGAACGAACGCGGCCATCCTCCGTCGACCTCTACCTCGTCCGCTTCGGGGGCGGGGGCGGTCTGGGCGGGCAACAGGGGGACCATCTCGGAAAAGAGAAGGCTCAGCACCGTGAGGGCCGAAATCCCTCCTCTACCGGGACTCGAATGGGTTCTCATGCGGATTCCTTTCTCGACGCGGGCAACACGCTCCGTAGAAGCAACTATACGCCCCAATTGCCCGCCCGAAACCCGCAGACTCGCGGGATCCGTAAAATCTTCCTCTCGACCTCGTAGTTTTACGAGTCTCCGCCGCGCCGAAGTCGGCTAACCTCCCCCCTGTGATGGCATGTCGCCGCTCAGACTCCCGCTCTGGAGGAATCCCATGAACCTTCTGCTGAAGGAGATCCGTCACAATCCCCTCCTCTGGCTCCTGGCTTTCGTTCCCGCGGTTTTCGCGGGCGAGAACCTCGTGCCGGAGCGGCACACGCTCCTGTTCGCGCTCTCCGTTCTCGCCATCGTGCCGCTGGCGGCGCTTCTCAGCCATGCCACGGAATCGGTGGCGGCCAAACGGGCGACTCCGTCGGCGGTCTCCTCAACGCCACGCTCGGGAACCTGACGGAGCTCGTCATCGCGCTCACCGCGCTCGCCGCCGGGGAGTACATGCTGGTGAAGGCCTCCGTCGCCGGGGCGATCGTCACCAACACGCTTTTCATGCTCGGCGCCTCCTTCCTCATCGGCGGAATCAAGCACCACGTGCAGGAGTTCAACCGGGCGGGCGCGCGGCTCCAGGCGGGCTTGCTGTTTCTCACCACTATCGCCCTCTTGATTCCCTCCGCGGTCGCCGAAGTCGACTCGGCCGGGTCGGCCGCCTTCACGCAGTCGCTGAGCGTGGGCTTGTCCGTGCTCCTCATCGCAGCTTACGGCCTGGGCCTCGTGTTCACGCTCAAGACGCATCGCGAAGAATTCGCCAGCGCGGAAAAAGACGAGGGCCACGAAGCCCCCTGGCCGATCGGACTCGCGCTTGCGACCCTCGCGGGAGTCACGGTCGTGGTCGCGCTCGTCAGCGAGATTTTCGTCGAATCGGTGCAAGGCGCCTCGGTGGAGCTCGGGATGACGCCGGCCTTCGTGGGCTTCATCGTGGTGGCGCTGGTGGGCGCCGCGGCGGAGATGGCCTCGGCGTTCTCGGGCGCCTGGAAGAACCGGCTGGATCTGAGCGTGGGCATCGCCCTCGGGAGCGCGGCCCAGATCGCGCTCTTCGTGGCGCCGGTACTGGTGCTGCTCAGCTACGTCCTCGGGCCGACGCCGATGAACCTGCAGTTCTGGCCTGGCGCCGTCGTCATGATGCTGATCGCGACGATGACGGCGTTCCTGGTTACGAACAGCGGCAGGTCCGCGTGGTTCGTCGGGGTGCTGGTGATCATGGTGTACCTGGTCTTCGCCATGACGCTCTATATGTTGCCGCCCAGGGTGCAGTGACGCGGGGAGCACGATCCATGCCCCCCAGGAAACCCGCAAAGCGAAAATCCGATGTCATCCATCTCGCGGACGAGGAGGCCGTCAAGGAGGCGGTCTGGTCCTCGGTCCTCGGACTCTGGGACGTAGTCAATACCCTCACGCGCCTTCGGCCCTCGCGGCGCGAGCGCTACCGCGTGAGTATTTTCGGCTCCGCCAGGGTCGCGCGGGGAACTTTCGCGTACGAGGAGACGAAACGGGCGGCCAAGGCTCTCGCCGAGATGGGCTGCGACATCGTGACCGGCGGCGGCCCGGGACTGATGCAGGCCGCGAACGCGCGGCCGAAGCGCCGGCGCGCAGCCGCTCCTACGGCATCCGGGTGGAGCTTCCGTTCGAGCAGGACGTGAATGCTTTCGCTTCTGAGGCATTCGAGCATCGGACGTTTTTCACCCGGCTGCACCAGTTCGTCATCGCGTCGGACGCCTTTCTCGTCACCCCGGGGGGCATCGGCACGGTGCTCGAGACGATGATGATCTGGCAGCTCCTCCAGGTTCAGCACCTCGAGAACACCCCGCTCATCCTGGTGGGGAAAATGTGGCCTGGCCTCATCGAATGGGCGAAGACCTCGATGCTGTCGACGGAGCCGCCGCTCGCGAATCGGGAGGATATGGCGATTCCCGTCTGCGTGGCCGACGCCGATGAAGCGATCGCGAGGCTTCGCGAGCACCACCGCGCATGGCTCCGGACGCAGTAGAGGAGGAAGTGATCTCCAGCCTGTCGGAGGATTGCGATTCAGACGCCCAACTTGCTAGAGTGCAGCTCCAATGGAGACCTTCATGCGCAAAGCTTTCGTCATGCTATCGGCAACGCTTTCGCTCCTCGCCGCAGCCTCGGGCTCGAGCTTCGCCCAGAGACTCGTCACCCCGCTCGGGCCGGACCTGGAGCCTCTCGTTTCCGACTTCAACCGCGAGTCGAGCGTTCCCCGGCTCGTCGTCATCCTCTCTCCCACCTGAGGGACCTGCCAGGCGGGCGCCCGTGTGGTGCAGAAGGTTTTGAGCGGGATCGACGACGACGCTCTGCGGGTTTCCATCGTCTGGACGGCCGCGCTTAGAAACGACACTTACGAAGAATCGATTCGCTCTCGGGAGCTGATACCGGACCCGCGGGTCCGCCACTACTGGGACGGAGCGAACGCCCTCGGAGCTCTCGCCGCGCCCGTCCTCGGGACCAAGATGCAGATGGCCTGGGACGTGTACTTCGCGTACGGAAGAGGGGCGAAGTGGGAAGGGAGTCCCGCGCCGCCGAAGCCTGCGAACTGGCTTCACCAGAAGATCAGCGAAGATCCGAAGCGACGCATGGATGAAGCCACGCTCGGGGCGATGCTGAGAGACGTTCTGAAGTGATCGGCTGAAACTCCCGGGTCCTCGCGCCGCGCTCAGTGAGGCACGCCGGGGACGACGGGATAACCCCGCTCCACCCACACGAGGTACCCCTCGTCCAGGATCGCCGTAGCCGGGAACCCCAACCCGCGGAGGTATTCCACGACCTCGCCCGAGGCGGCGTGCGGACAGGCGCAGTAGGCGACGATCATCGTCCCGTCCTTCGGAAGCGTCTCCGCGAGTGCGTTCACGTCGTAGTAGGGAATGGGAACCGCGCCCGGGATGTGAGACGCGATCCAGTCCGACATCGGCCGGGCATCGACCAGCACCACACGGGCCTTCTGGTCGAGCGCCGCCTTGAGATCGTCCGCGGCGAGGTAGAGTCCCTCCCGCAGCGCGAAAGCAGGCTGCGGACCTTCGGGGTACAGGAGGGGCTCGATCCGCGTCGGGACCCCTGCGACCGGCCGCGCATTCTCGAGCGGCCTTGCCCAGGTCCGGATGAAGGCCGTCAAAGCCGCGATCTGATCCGGAGCGAGAAGACTTCCATAGGCCATCATCTCCGTCCCCTCGCGGCCCTCGCGGATCGCTTGCTGGACGAAAGCGTCGCTCGCGCTCGCGAGAAATCGCGGATTCGACAGGCTCACCGCATCCACCCCCCCGCCCCGCGCTCCATGGCAGCGCGCGCACTCCGCCGCATAGACCTTGCTCCCGACGGTTGCGTCGCCCGTCACCGGATTCGGATCGAGCGCCAACGGCTCCACCGGGCGCTGTCGTCTCAACCAGACCCCGATCGCCCGAATCTCGTCGGGCTCGAGCGGCCCGCCCAGGTCCGACACGTAGGCGGCCATCGGCGTGCCCGGTCGCCCGTAGGCCGTCGCGTCGAAGAGGAAATCGTCCGTCGCCGTCGAGAGGAAAGACGTCGAGACAAGAGAGGGCGCGTTGTCGGCGGCGTACCCCGTCGCGTCCTCTCCATGACAGAGCGCGCAATACCGCTGGTACAGGGCGCCGCCGTCGAGGCCCGCGCCGGGCCCCTGGGCATCCGCGGACGCGGACGCGAGGATGGCGAAGAGCGTCGAGAACGCCAGCTGAAGAGGTACATGATGGAACATGGCTTCAGTGTACCCGGTCGCGCGCTTTCCGTGCCCGGGGTGCGGCACGAGGAGGCGCCCGCCGAGCGGCGGCCCGGACTCCGAGAGGCCGCAGCAAAACGACGAGCAGAAGCGACGCGTTCAATGAGTTGCCTTTCCGTTCCACGGCCCTTAGGCTCTTCATCGCTTCGAAAGGGAATACGGGCAATGGGCAGGACGTTCGACGCGAGAGCGAAACGAGCCCTGGGCTCGTTCGGGACACCGCTTCTCTACGCCGTGGGCGCCATCGTCCTCGCCATGGCGGTTCCACGCCTCGAAGCCCGGTATCTTCCCGAGCTCACCTCGGACGCCGGAGCGTCCGCGGCGCTCGCGGTGCTGTCGGCCATCGCTTCGGGCATGATGCCGCTCACCGGCCTCGTCTTCTCGCTCGCCTTCGTGATGGTGCAATTCAGCGCCACGGCGTATTCACCGCGCCTGGTCTCGTGGCTCGCCGGCTCCACGATCATGAACCACTCTCTCGGTGTCTTCACCGGGACGTTCATCTACGCGCTGGGAGCGCTCGCCTGGGTGGACCGTGGCGGAAGCGCAAGGGTGCCGCTGCTGACGATCTGGGTCGCCATCGTTCTGATGATGGTGAGCGTCGTGTTCTTCGTCATGCTGGTGGAGCGGCTCGGCATGCTCCAGATCGCGCGGGTCCTTGCGTATGCCGGCGACCAGGGGCGGGCGGTGATCGAGCGGAACTACGTCCGCCTCGAGGGTCTTGAGACCGACGAAGCGAACGGGGGCGAGGAGCTGCCGGCGGTCACCCAGGTACTCGTGCACCGAGGCGGACCGGCTGTGACCCAGTCGCTCGACATCCGGGGCCTGGTCGCGCTCGCCGCGCGAGGCGAGGCGATCGTCGCGATGGCCCTCGCCGTCGGCGATACCGCCGTCGAAGGCATGCCGGTCCTGCGCGTCCACGGCACGCGGCCACTTCCCGAGCGGGCACTGCGGCGGTTGGTCAGACTGGGCGCGGAGCGCACGTTCGAGCAGGACCCCAAGTATGCGATCCGGCTCCTCGTCGACCATCGCGATCAAAGCGCTCTCCGCCGCCATCAACGACCCGACGACCGCGGTCCAGGCGCTCGACCAGGTCGAGGATCTCTTGTTGCGTCTGGGGCGCCGGAGCCTCGCCGCCGGACGTTCCCGTGATGCCCAGGGGAAGATCCGCCTGGTGTTTCCGGTTCCCTCCTGGGAGGACTTCCTGGTGCTCGCTTTCGACGAGATCCGTTTCTATGGAGCGAGCTCCATTCAGGTCATGCGCCGGATGCGGGCGCTGCTTCAGGATTTGACGGAGAACGTCCCGCCCGAACGGCGGACCGCGCTGCAGAATTACCTGGAGCGCGTCGACAAGGGCATTCGCAGAAGCTTCGAGGACGTGGACGACAGGAAGGACGCGCTCGAGGAAGACCGACAGGGACTCGGCCTCGCGCGGGAGCGAGAACAGGAGTGAGCGCCGGACGGCGGCTGACGTTCGTCCTCGCGGGTCTGACCCTTCTGGCACTGGCGCTCTCGCTTCCGGGATCGCCGCGCGATGCCTACGAGCGAGGCGGCCTCTACCTCCTTTCCCGGGAGTTCTTCGAGGACATCCCGAAGCGGCTCGCGGGACCGGGTCGGTTTCGCTTCCTCCTGCAGCCGGCGATTGCGGCGGCGCTCGGAATCCGCGCGGGGCGCGCCTGCCAGGGCGGGAAAGCCGCCCTACCTGTGGGCGCTCCTGTTCGCGAGCCAGGCCCGTGGCAACCTCCTTCGCGTTTCCGTCGAGAGCATCGCCAACCTCCTGCTGATGGGCGTCCTTCTCGACTCCGTCTGCCAGTGGCTCATCCTCGGCGTCTCGTACCCCGGGGCGGCGGCGCTGGTGGTGGGCCCGGTGCTGATCGCCGCCCCGTACGCGGTGGCACGGGGGCTCGCCAACCGAATCACCAGGCACGGGCTCGAGCCATGACGGTCGCCCGAGTCAGATAAAGCGGCTAAACTACGTTTGTGGAGCTACCGGAGTCAGTCGACGAAGAGGCCGTTCGGAAGGCCGTACTGCGACAGCAGCAGGACCCGGAGGACCACGATCTCAGCCTCATCCGTGAACGGCTTTTGTGGACTCCCGAGGAGCGTCTCGAAGCGAACGCGACATTCATCCGCTGGTATCTGAGCATCCGTCCCCGGGGACCGCTCGTTCGCTGATGACACCGCTACAGGCGGACGCGATCATCCTCTGCCTGGAGACGAACGGCGTCCGCTACGTTCTGATCGGAGGACTGGCCGCCATCCTCCACGGCTCGCCGCAGACCACCTTCGACGCGGACATCTGCCCGACGCGTGACGGCGACAACCTCGAAAGGCTCGCCTCTGCGCTGCGGGAAATGAAGGCGCGCATCCGGACCCCGGAGGTCGCTTCCGGACTCGCTTTCGCTTGCGACGCCGCTTTTCTGAGGGGCGTAGAAATCTTGAACCTCGTTACGGCGTACGGGGAGCTGGACCTTTCCTTCGCGCCAGCAGGCACTCGAGGCTATGCGGACCTGGTCGAACGAGCCCGCTCGATGACCATCAAGGGGCACGCTGTCGCGGTTGCTTCCCTCGAAGACATCATCCGTTCCAAGGAGGCGGCCAACCGCCCCAAGGACATGGCGGCGCTCCCCATCCTCAGGCAACTCCTGCGTGAGCTCTCGAAGGGAGACTGACGGCCGTCAGGGCCTCCGAGCTCCACCGTAAATTCTCCCACCGCGACCTCGTAGTTTTACGAGTTCCCGCCCTCCCGCCCGTCCGATACGCTCCGTTCGTGAGTTTTGTCGCAGTTGGGGGATCCGACTCTATCGGGTGGGTCACCGAGCCCATTCCCTCGAGCTCTGCGGTCCTGGCGCTACTGAATGCCCGGGAATCCGGAACCCTTTGTGTGGCACGGAATTTTCTATAGCTGGTCAGTCATGTCGAGACACCTGTTTCTGACGCTCTCGTTTCTAGTAGTGGCGAGAGTGGGCGCCTCCGAAGACAAGCCGCTCCTCATCGAGCTCGAGCCGGAGGCGCTCGCGTACGATCTGGGCGCGAACGGTTTCACGGTCATCGGCTCGACTTTCAGCGGCGAAGCGTTCTATTGGATGCCTTCGAGCGGCGTCGTCAAGCTCGGGGGAACCCAAGGCATCGCCGTGAGCCGCGACGGGCGGACGATCGTGGGGAACGCCTTCGACGCCAACGGCAAAGAGAACGCCGCGATCTGGCTCGGCGGGGAAGAGTGGCGCCTTCTCGGCTCCTTCCATCAAAACGCTCTTCCCTGCGATTTTCTCCTCAGCGCATCGTTCGGCGCGAGCGATGACGGACGTGTCATCGTCGGCCTGGGATGGGACGGCTGCCGCTTCGCCCGCGCCTTCCGGTGGGAAGAGTCCACGGGGATGGTGGACCTGGGAAGCACGGTTTCCGGCCGTTCCAGCCGCGCCAATGACGTCTCCGGCGACGGCCGCATCGTCATCGGCTGGCAGGAGAACGAATTCGGATTTCGTCAAGGTGCGATGTGGTTGGACGGAAGGCAGGAGATCTTCGTGGGACCTCATGGTGTCGTCGGCGAAGCCTTCGGCATCAATACCGACGGTTCGATCATCACCGGTTCCAACTGCAACCCGGGAGAGCCGAGCGGGTGGATTTGGAGGCGCGGAACCGGGATCACCTGCTATCCCCCGCCGCGCCAGAGACCCCTTCGGCCCTATCAGACCCTGATGCAGTCGACGAGCGAGGACGGTCGGATCGTCGGCGGGGCACAATCGTTCGGATTGGAGAGTGAATCGGTTCTGTGGATCGAGGGCGAGCCCCATTACCTCAAGGACTACCTGCGCGAGCACGGCATCCCCGACGCGTTCGAAGGCTGGGTCAACACCGGCTTCATCAACGCCGTCTCCAAGGACGGTCGGGTGCTCGCCGGCTTCGGCGCCGGCCCCACGACCTTCACGGGTTTCGTCGTGATCCTGGAGGAGTAACCGTGAAGACATCCCTCCAATTGCTCGCGCTACTCCTCGTGGCGGTGCCGGCTTCCGCGCAGCGATTCGAGGCCGCGGGCCTCTTCGGCACACCACCGCCGGAGGCCTCGAACCCGTCGCTTCCGAGCTCGAGGGCTACGAGATCGGGGGCGGCTTCACCTGGCAGGGACAGTTCGATTACTTCTTCACCCCTCACCTCGGGGTCGAGACCTCCTGGGCCCAGCGAGAGGGCGATCTCACGGTCTCCACCTCATCGGGTAGTGGAGAGCTCTTCGACATCGACGCGAGTCAGCTCTTTGGAAGCGTCGTCTACCAGTGGGGTGCTGCGGAGTCGAAGGTTCGACCATTCGTCCTGGGGGGCCTCGGAGCGACGTTCTTCGAGGCGGACGCCGTTCCGAGCGAGACCAAGCTCGCCTGGGCGGTCGGGGGCGGTGCCAAGGTCTTTCTCCATCGCAAGCTCGGGATCAAGCTCCAGGCGAAGTACAATCCCACGCTCCTGAACGACGAGTCGTCCGATTTCTGCGATCCCTTCGGGTTCTGCGCGAGCTCGGTCGGCTCGTTCGAGCTGCTGAGCGGCGTCGTATTCCGTTTCTGATATTCGTTCGCGATTCATGATTCATGATTCATGATTCATGATTCAAAGGAGGAATGTAATGAGGAACAAAGTGAGACTGGGATCTCTATTGGCGCTGCTTCTGATGGCGGCGCCGGCGTTCGCCCAGGACATAAACGTGGACTGGGACCGCGACTACCAGGGGCCCTGGGAGACGTACGCATGGGTCACGCCCAAAGACGGGGCGCAGAATCCTCTCATCCATCAGCGCATCGTCAACACCATCGACTACTGGCTGACGATGCGGGGCACGATGCTCTTCCTCGGTCTCGGGACGGGCCTCGGGGGCGCCCTGGTCGTCGAGGGCACCCGTCGTGCCGCTGGAGCTCGGCCATCTCGCGATCGGGAAAAAGACGTTCGAAGTTGGCCACGAAGCGATTCGTCTCCGCGTTCCTTCTCGACGATGTCGTTCTCG
>Ga0299906_10001983_pt1 | contig 17273 bp, 16 predicted proteins | sample RVTome_14_FD_200259 | JGI IMG/M metagenome (GOLD analysis project Ga0299906, IMG submission 200259) | Soil microbial communities from uranium-contaminated site in the Upper Colorado River Basin, Wyoming, United States - RVT145D125 (version 2) ...
TCACGCCGAAGGCGACCGTGTACGGCTCGTCGGGCAGGGGGTGAAGGCGTTGGCGCTCCTCGTTCAGGAGCTCGACCGGCTGTCGGCGGGTCTCCCGATGCTCTCGAGCGTTGACCTGGTCGCAGAACGCATCGCAGGCGGCGCGAAGCCCGGCGAATGTCTCGTACGCCGGCAGGAGGTTGGCGTCGGTCGGGACGAGATCGGCCTTGGCGATCTTGACCGTGCTCTCCGAGCCGCCTTTCGACGCCGGATCGGCGGGCACGCAGGCGTGGATCTGGAGCCCGTAATGGCGGCCAGCGGCGACGAGGACAGGGTGCTTGACGGCGATCCCGGCGACGCGGTCGATCGTCACCGTCCGCTCGTTGTCGGTCAGCGCGTACGTCGGTGAGCCGCCGAAACGTCGCAGGGTCTCGTCGAGGCAGGCGATGACGGTCGGCATCGTCCGGTCATGGGTCGGGATCACCACGCGGAACCTGGACCAGGCGAGCCAGGCGCACCAGAGCAGGGTCTCCCGGCGCTCGATCCGAGGACCCTTGCCCCAGTCGAACTGCAGCCACATCCCGGGCTCGGGGATCCACGGTCGGAAGACCCGCCGATGGCCGGCCGCGTACGCCTTCTTCGCTCGGGCAACCGCTCGTCGGGTCGTTCGCTCGGACCCTTCGAAGCCGGGCGCTCGGAGCTTGTCGTGGACGACGTCGGCGCGGACCCGGCCGTGGGATCGTTCGACCCATTCCTCGACCTTGGCCAGGTGCGGATCGACGAGTTGATCACGCCGCACGGATCGACCGGTCGGCAGTCGGCCGGTCTCACGCAGGCGGACATAGCGGGCGACCGTCATCGGCGAGCAGCCGGCCAGCCGCGCCGCGTCGCGCAGGCTGCCCGTCAGGTCGAATGCCTCGAGGATCTCCACGACATCTCCGGCAGACTTCACCCTCGTCTCTCCTCGGTTCCTGGGGTTCCACAACACCCCCAGTGAACCGGGGAGGGACGCTCAGCTCACGGCACCCTCAGCGCCGCGCGGCGAGCCCGTCCAGATCTCGTGACCGCCAGCGTGCAGATCTCGTGACCGCCAGCGTCCGGGTTCGTGTCCGCCTCCGTCCAGATTCCCATGTCCGCTGGCACCGCTGTCACCCTCCCGCGACATGACAACTGGCATCCCCCAAATCACGCATTGACGCGGCCCGGTTGCGCGCTAGAATGCAGCGAAGTGGCACAAAGTGGTTCAAAGTGGGGAACCACGGACGGCCGGCCCCCCGCGCCCGACATCCCGGTGGGGGATTCGGGTCCAACCGAGAGGACAGCCCGACAGGTGTTCACCGGCGAGTACCGGCACACGGTGGACGACAAGGGACGGATCGCCGTCCCGTCGAAGTTCCGTGCGCAGCTCGACGACGGCGCGGTCATCTCGCGCTGGCTCGACGCCTGCCTGGCGATTCACACGAAGGCCGGGTGGGACGTCCTCGCCACGAAGGTCGCCGGGCTGCCGATCGCCGACTCGGCGTCGCGCCTGTTCCAGCGCTACGTCTTCGCCGGTGCGATCGAGGCGGAGCTCGACCGGCAGGGTCGGGTGGTCGTGCCGGCCTACCTGCGCGACTGGGCCGGCCTGACCGGGGACGCGGTCGTCGTCGGGTCACGCGATCACGCCGAGATCTGGGCGCCGTCGCGCTGGGATGAGTACCGCCGGGCCCTCGAGGACCCGGACGAGCTCGCCCGGGCGCTCGACGGCCTCGGGATCTAGGCACACCACATGCGCTTCCAGGGTCCGCTCGGGATCCGATCGTCGACGGTGGAGGAGAGATGAAGGATGGGCACCTGCCGGTCCTGGCGGTGGAGGTCGTGACGATGCTCGCGCCTGCGCCCGGCAGCCTTCAACTCGACGCCACCGTCGGCGGCGGTGGGCACACCGAGCGGATCCTGGAGGCGACCGATCCTGATGGCCGCCTCCTCGGCCTCGACGCCGACGGGGCGGCCATCGCCAGGGTCGATCACCGGCTCCGGGGGCGCTTCCGCGACCGTCTCGTGCTCCGCCAGGCGAACTTCCGGGAGCTCGCGTCCGTCGCGCCCGAGGCAGGCTTCGCCTCGATCGACGGAGCGCTGTTCGATCTCGGCCTGTCCAGCTTCCAGCTGGCCGACACGGAGCGCGGGTTCGGGATCCGCGCAGGCGGTCCGCTCGACATGCGCTTCGACCCGGCTCGCGGCGTGCCGGCCGCCGACCTGCTCGCCACCCTCGACGCGGCCGAATTGACCGCGCTCTTCCGCCGCTTCGGCGAGGAGCCGAGCGCAGCGCGCATTGCGCGGGCGATCGTCGCTGCCCGCCGGACCGCTCCGGTCCGCACGGCCGAGGAGCTCGCTGCCCTGGTCGAACGGGTCGCTCCGCACGCGCCTCGCGGGCGTCGCCGCATTCACCCGGCGACGCGGGTCTTCCAGGCGCTCCGGATCGCCGTCAACGCCGAGCTCGAGGCGCTCGAGGCAGGCCTCGCCGCGGCGGTCGACCTGCTCCGGCCGGGTGGCCGGCTCGTCGTCCTCAGCTATCACTCACTCGAGGACCGGATCGTCAAGCGCTTCATCGCCGCCGAGCGCCGCGGCTGTACGTGCCCACCGGAGGTGCCGGTCTGCGTGTGTGGACGGAACCCGCGTCTCCGATTCGTGACCCGTCCGTCGCTCATCCCGAGCGCCGACGAGATCGCCTCGAACCCGCGAGCCCGGAGCGCCCGGCTCCGAGCCGCCGAACGGATCGCCGCATAGCCCATCGATCGGCGGCCGCCCGGCCGTCGCGACCGCACCGGAGGAAGGAGGATCCCCCGTGAGCAAGCGTCACCAGTCCAGCCGCCGCAAGGCATACGGGCGCCGCCAGCACGAGGTGCGTGAGCGCCACGACCGGCGTCACCTCCCGGAGCACGTCGAGTTCGGATTCGACGACTTCGACGGGGCGCCGGCGGCGGATCCGCTGGCGTTCCTCGATCCGCGCACCCCGCGTCTGCGCTTCGCCCTCGACTGATGGCCGTCTACCAGGGCGCGCGGACACGCCCCATCCTCGCGCCGCTCCGCCCGCGCCTCGCCGAGGCGCCGGCGCTGCCGCGTCGCCGGATGCGCGGCGCGGTCCGGGCGAGGAATCGAGCCAATCCGATCGGCTTCGTGCTCGGCGGCATCGTCCTGGCGTTCATGCTCTCGTTCTTCTCGCTCGCCCAGACCGTCCGCGTCGCCGCGACGAGCTACGACATCGAGGGCCTGTCGATCGATCGTGAGCAGTTCGAGTCGGAGCGACGGGAGCTCGCCAGCGATCTCAACCGCCTGGGCCGGGAGCCGGCGATCCGCAAGCTTGCCATCGACGCCGGCCTCGTCCCGCTGACCGACCCGCTCGTCCTGCCGGCGCGCTAGGGTCGCCGGGCGATCGATGCTGGGACGGACCGATTCGCGCCGCCGCCTGCTGTTCCTGCTCGTCGTCCTCGCCATCGCCGCGACGGCGATCGTCGGCAGGCTCGCGTACTGGCAGGTGGTCATGGCGGACGACCTCGCCGCCCGCGCCCGCGCACAGACCACGGTCCGGACCGAGATTCCGAGCCGGCGCGGCGAGGTCTATGACCGAAGCGGCGTCGTTGTCCTGGCCACGACCGTCGATCGTGACCGGCTCGTCGCGGCGCCCGACCAGCTGTCGCAGCGGCGACGCGCGGCGGTCGCCGCCGAGCTCGTCGTGCTCCTTCGGTTGGACGGCCCGGCCGGAGCGTCGCTGATCGAGAAGATGACCTCCGACCGGCCGTACGTCATCCTTGCCCGGGACCTCGAACCGGAGGTGTCGGAGCGGATCCGCCTCGCCATCGCGGACGGTCGAGTCGAGCAGGTCACGCTCGAAGCTGAGCCCGCCCGGGTCTATCCCCAGGCCGGCGGCGGCCCGGATTCGAGCCTCGCGGCCCATCTCCTCGGCTTCGTCAACCGGGAGGGCGAGGGCCAGTACGGTGTGGAACAGCGCTACCAGGAACTGCTCGCCGGCCAGCCGAAGGTGGTCGTCGCCCGACGCGACATCAATGCCCGGGCGATCCCGGAGTCCGCGGTCACGACGGAGTACGGCGTGCCCGGCGTCGACCTGCGCCTGACGATCGACGCCGGGCTCCAGCTGGCGGTCGAGCAGGAGCTCCTCGCGGCCTGGGTGGCCGACCACGCGGTGAGCGTGTCGGCCGTCGTCATGGACCCGTACAGCGGCGAGATCTACGCCCACGCCACGTACCCGTCGTACGACGCGAACCAGTATCGATCGATCGCGTCGAGCGATCCCGGGCGGTTCATCGATCCCCTCGTGAGCGAGGTCTACGAGCCGGGTTCGGTGTTCAAGATGCTGACGTCCGTCGCCGCCCTGGAGGCCGGCGTGACGCCCGACACGACGTACGTCGACGTCGGCACGCTGAAGCTCGACGGCGGCAAGACGAAGATCGACAACGCCGACCGGAAGGGTCGCGGAACGATGACCTTCGAGGACGCGATCGCCTGGTCGCGCAACGTCGTGGCGGCCAAGATCGCCCTCGGTCTCGGGGCGACGACGCGGGACGCGGCCGACGTGCTGTACGAAACGTGGATCCGCATGGGCTTCGGCGCGCCGACCGGGATCGACGTGGCCGGCGAGGTTGGCGGGCTGGTCCGCGACCCGGCAATCAAGACCTGGCGGGAGATCGACCTCGCGAACGGCGCGTTCGGGCAGGGCGTCGCCGTCACCCCGCTCCAGCTGGCCACTGCCTACTCGGCGATGGTCAACGGCGGTCGGCTCGTCCAGCCCCACGTCGTCAAAGCCGTCGGCGACGAGGAGGTTTCGACCGCCGCGCGTGCCGAGGTGATGGACTCGCGCCTGACGCCGACGCTCGTCGACCTCATGAACCACGTCGTCAGCACCGTCCCGTACTACCGCGACCGGACCCTGATCCCCGGCTACTTCGTCGGCGGCAAGACCGGTACTGCCCAGATCTGGGACCCCACGCTCCGCGACGGGCGCGGCGACTGGAAGAAGGACCTCTTCAACTACTCGTTCGTCGGCTTCGTCGGCCGGCATGAGGGCGTCGCGGAGCTCGTGGTGGCCGTCCGGATCAACGAGGCGACCCCGACGGTCGTCAAGGTCGGCCAGCTCGAGATGCCGGTCATGTCGTTCGAGCTGTTCCGCCGGATCGCCACCGACGCGATCACCACGCCTGCCCTGCTGCCGGATCGCCCGCGGTCGGTCGATCCCGTCCCCGCCGACCGGTGAGTGGGCCGTATGCCACACTGGCGAGCGTGACCGACGTCCGGCCGCCGTCCACCAGGGGTGGTCCTCCGGCGACCGCACTGACCGCCGACGATCTTGCCCGATTGACTGGCGGCCGCCTCCTCCGACGCTCCGACCGCCCGATCCGCGGCGGCGCGGTCGATTCGCGCGAGGTGGCGGCGGGACAGCTGTTCGTGGCGCTGCCGGGCGAACGGACCGACGGCCACCGGTTCCTCGGCGAGGCGGTTGCCCGCGGCGCCGCGGCGCTCCTCGTGACCCGCGAGCCGGAGGGCTTCGACGCCGCGGCCGACGTGACCGTCGTTCGCGTGCCGGACGGCCTCGCCGCGCTCGAGGCGGTGGCCGCGGGCTGGCGGGCGCGGTTCACGCCGCTCGTGGTCGGGGTCACCGGGAGCATCGCCAAGACGTCGACGAAGGAAGCCGCCGCGGTGGTCCTCGCCCGGCGGTTCCGGACGCTGCGCAGCGAGGGCAACCGGAACAACGAGGTCGGGCTTCCGCTCACCCTGCTCGAGCTCGACGCCGACCACGAGGCCGCGGTCCTCGAGATGGGCATGTACACCGGCGGCGAGATCGCCGACCTGGCGCGCATCGCCCGGCCACAGGTCGGCGTCGTGACGGCCGTGCAGCCGGTCCACCTGTCGCGGATCGGCTCGATCGAGGCGATCGAGAACGCCAAGGCAGAGCTCGTCGAGGCCCTCCCGTCGGACGGGACGGCTGTGCTCAACGCCGACGATCCGCGGGTCCGGGCGATGGCCGACCGGACCGACGCCCGGGTCATGACATACGGGTTCGCCGCGGACGCCGACATCACCGCGGACGACGTGGCATCTGCCGGACTCTCCGGGATGCGCTTCACGCTCCGGACATCGCGCGGGCGTTCGTCGGTGGCGATCCCGACCCTCGGGCGCCTCGCCGTCCACAACGCGCTCGCGGCGGCGGCGGTCGGCCTCGCGGCCGGGCTGTCGGTCGAGGAGATCGCGGCCGCGCTTGCCGACGGGTGGGCCGCGCCCCACCGATCGGCGGTCATCCGTCTGTCCGGCGTGACGATCGTCGACGACAGCTACAACGCCTCGCCGGCGTCCGTGGCCGCCGCGCTCGAGTTGCTGTCCGGCCTGCCGGGCCGGCGGGTGGCCGTGCTCGGTGAGATGCTCGAGCTCGGCGAGGGCCACGAGGCCGGGCATCGAGCGGTCGGCGCCGAGGCCGCCTCGGTGGCCGACCTGCTCGTCGTCGTCGGGCGGGCGGCCGCCGGGATCGCCGCCTCGGCTCGCGAGCACGGCCTCGATCCGGCGCGGATCATCGAGGTGGCGGACCGCGACGATGCCCACGATGCCCTCGCGCCGCGCCTGCGGCACGGCGACGTCGTGCTTGTCAAGGCCTCGCGCGGCGCCGCGCTCGACCTCCTCGTCGACGCCCTCCGGAAGGACCTGGCCGACCGATGACGCTCCAGATCATCCAGGGCCTGCTCCTCGCGTTCGCGATCATCGTCATCCTCATGCCGCCCTACATCCGGCTGCTCCGGGTGGCCGGCTTCGGCAAGCAGATCCGCGAGGAGGGGCCGCACAGCCACTTCGTCAAGGAAGGCACGCCGACGATGGGCGGGCTGCTCGTCATCGGGATCGTGGTCGTGCTGTTCGTGCCCCTGCGCGGCTTCCCGGAGCGCGGCGTGTTCGCGCCGCTCGCGACGCTCCTCCTCGTCGGCGTCCTCGGTGCGTTCGACGACTACCTCAATGCCCGGACCGGCGAGGGCATCCGGGCCCGGCACAAGATGCTCTGGCTCATCGTCGTCGCCGGTGTCGCGGCGTTCCAGATCCAGCAGACCTACGGTCTCGTCGGGTTCCGCGTCCCGTTCGTCGGCGACGTGACGATCGAACCGTGGCTGTACGTGCTGTTCGCGGCGCTCGCGATCGTGGCGGCGAGCAACGGCGTGAACATCACCGACGGCCTCGACGGCCTGGCCGGCGGGACCCTCGTGTTCGCGTTCGTCGCGTTCCTCCTCATCGCCCTGCTCAACGTGCCGGTCCAGCCGAACCTGGCATTCCTGTGCGCGCTCATCATCGGGGCGCTGCTCGGCTTCCTCTGGTTCAACGTCCATCCGGCCCAGATCTTCATGGGAGACTCCGGCTCGCTCGCCCTCGGGGCGACGCTTGCCGTCATCGCCCTCATCACCGGCCAGATCCTCGTCCTCCCGCTCATCGGTCTCATCTTCGTGGTCGAGACCGGCTCGGTCATCCTCCAGGTGGGCTGGTACAAGCTGACCGGCGGCCGCCGCCTCCTGCGCATGTCGCCGATCCATCACCACTTCGAGCTGGGCGGCTGGGACGAGGAGAAGATCACCCTGCGCTTCTGGATCGTGGCGATCCTCGCCGGCCTCCTCGGCGTCACGCTGTTCCTCGCCTCGATCGATCGACTGGCATGACCGCGATGACGAGCACGCGCCCGATCGACCCGGTGACCCTGACCCTCGAGGGCATCCGTTCCGGCGCGCTCCGCGACGTTCCGGTGACCGTCCTCGGACTTGCCCGGAGTGGCATCGCCCTGACCCGCTTCCTCGTCGATGCCGGCGCCCGCGTGACGGTCTACGACGGCCGGCCGGCGGGCGAGCTGGCCGGCGCGCTCGAGCGGCTCGAGGGGCGGCCGATCCGGCTGCTGGCGGGACCGGACGTGGAGCCGACCACAGCGTGGGCCGACGCCGCCCTCGTGACGACGTCGCCGTCGATCAACCCGGACTACCCCACGACCGTGCCGCGCCTCCGTGCCGCGCTCGCGGCGCTCGTCGCCGCCCGTGCCGCCGGCGACCGCACCGTGCCCGCGCTCGTCTCGGAAGCGGACCTCGTGCTCCGCCTCTGTCCGGCACCGACGATCGGGGTGACCGGCACGAAGGGCAAGACGACGACCGCGTCCCTGGCCGCCGCGGTGCTCGCCGCCGACCCGTCCCACCCCGTCGCGCTCGGCGGCAACATCGGGATCCCGCTCGTCGAGCGTTTGCCGGACCTCACGCCGGGGCACCGCGTCGTGATCGAGTTGTCGGAGCTCCAGCTCCCGACGCTGTCGCGGGGCACGACGGTGGCGGTCTACACGAACGTCACCTCCGACCATCTCGATCGCCACGGCTCGCTCGAGGCCTATCGCCGGGTCAAGCGCCGCCTGGCGGAGCTCGTCGACCCGAATGGCGCACTCGTCCTCAACGCGGAGGACCCGGTCGTCGCCGCGTATGCCGGCCTCGGCTCGGCCCCGTCGGTCCTCTACCGCCTCGAGCGACCGATGCCCGGCGGCCTCGGCGTCGTCGACGGCTGGATCGTCGCCGCCGGCGTCGAGCGGCTGCCGATCGCGGGTGGCGGGGCGGCTGCGACCGGTCCCGGCGGCCGGATCATGCCGACCGACGAGCTGGGGATCCCGGGTCGGCATAACGTCCGCAACGCCCTTGCCGCCGTCGCGACGGGGCTCCTGTTCGGCGTTGCGCCCGACGCGATCCGGCGGGCAGCGGCGGCGTTCGAGGGCGTCGAGCACCGGCTCGAGACCGTCGCGCTCGTCGACGGGGTCCGGTTCGTCAACGATTCCCAGGGCACCCAGCCGGATGCCGTCGTCGCCGCGCTCCGCGCGTTCGATCCGCCCGTCGTGCTCATCGCCGGCGGGCGCGACAAGGGGATCGACCTGTCGGCGCTCGGACCGGTCGTCGCGGAGCGCGCGGCTGCGGCGGTCGTGATCGGCGAATCCGGCCCGGCCCTCGCCGAGCTCTTCCGGGCGTCCGGGCTGGCGCGGATCGAGCGCGCCCACGGGCTCGAAGCGGCCGTGGCCACGGCCGACGCGCTCGCGCGCGCCGCCCTCGTGGAGGCCGGCTCGCCGGGCGGCCCGGCGACCGTCCTGCTCAGCCCGGCCGCGGCGAGCTTCGACCAGTTCGCCGACTACGAGGCACGCGGCCGGGCGTTCAAGGCGGCCGTCGCCGCGCTCGCCGCCGGCCGGCGGGAGAGGCGGGAGCGATGAACGTCGCGCGCCGACCGTTCGGTGCGACGCGTTCGGTGATGGTCGTCGGCCGGGTGGCGCCGAAGGAACGGAAGGCGACACTGGAGCGCGAGCGGCACGAGCCGGACTACTCGATTCTCGTGGCCGTCGTCGCCCTCGCCGCGGTCGGCATCCTGATGGTCTATTCATCGTCCGCGATGCGCGCCTACATCGGGCGCGACGACAGCCTGGCCATCGTCGGGCCCCAGATCCAGTGGGCCGGCCTCGGGATCATCGCCATGCTCGTCATGATGCGGGTCGACTACCGCCTGCTGCGGATCGTCTCGGTGCCGGGGTACGTGCTCGCGGTCGTCCTCCTCGTCCTCGTCCTGCTGCCCGCGATCGGCCCGCTCCAGCCGAAGATCGTCGGCGGCTCCGCCCGCTGGCTGCAGCTCGGTCCGCTGCCGGCGATCCACCCGGCCGAGTTCGCCAAGCTGTTCCTCGTCATCTACCTCGCGCACTGGATGGCGGGCCGGGGGACGAAGATCAAGGGGCTGTTCACCGGAACCCTGCCGTTCCTCCTCATCGTCGGCCCGATCGTCGCGCTCATCTTCCGTGAACCCGATCTCGGCACGACCGGCGTCGTCACGCTGACCGCGTTCACGATGTTCTTCGTGGCGGGCGCCAACCTCATGCACTTCGCGGCGATGGCCGTCCTGGCCGGCCTCGCGATCATCACGGTCGGCCTCCGGGAGTACCAGCTCGATCGCATCCGCGCCTTCCTGAACCCGTGGAGCGACCCGCTCGGCAAGGGGTTCCACACGATCCAGGGACTGCTCGCGCTCGGCCTCGGCGGGATCCTCGGAGCCGGGCTGGGCGAGAGCCGCCTGGCCGGCGGGCTGTTCCTCCCGAACGCGAGCAACGACTTCATCTTCGCGATCATCGGAGAGGAGTTCGGCCTGCTCGGCGGAGCGATCGTCGTGGGCCTCTTCCTCCTCCTGGCGTACGCTGGCATCCGCACGGCGCTCGGCGCGCCGGACACGTTCGGGGCGTTGCTGGCGGCCGGGATCACCGCCTGGCTGTGCCTCCAGGCGTTCATCAACATCGGCGTCGTCGTCGCCCTCCTGCCGATCACGGGCATCACGCTCCCGTTCATCAGCGCCGGCGGCTCGTCGCTCGTCATCAGCTTTGCCGCGGTCGGGATCCTCCTGTCGATCTCCCGCGAAACCGTGGAACGAGGAACATGGAACGATGCGCCTGCTGATCGCGGGCGGGGGCACGGGCGGACACATCTACCCGGCACTCGCCGTCGCCCGGTCGCTCCGCGCGCCTGACGGCGGGCCGGACGAGCCGGCGATCAGCTGGCTCGGCGGGCACCGCGGACTCGAGGCGAACCTGGTCCGGGCGGCGGGGATCCCGTTCCGGCGGCTCGTCCTGCGCTCGCTCCGGACGGTGGACCTGGGCCCGCACGCCGTGCTCGATCCGTTGCGCCTCCTCGCGTCCGTTCCGCAGGCGGCGGCGATCCTCGCGCGCGAACGACCGGACGCCATCTTCACGACCGGTGGGTACGTGGCGGTGCCCACGCTCCTCGCCGCCGTTCCGCTCCGTATCCCGGTCGTCCTGTGGGACGGGAACGTCGTGCCGGGGAGGAGCGTTCGATGGACGGCCCGCCTCGCGGATGTGCTGGCGGTCTCGTTCGAGGCGACGTGCGCCGCCCTGGCCGGCGCGGGCCGGCCGTGCTACGTCACCGGTACGCCGATTCGCGACACGCGCGAGATCGACCGGGAGGCGGCCCGTTCGCGGCTCGACATTCCCGCCGGCGCGCGGGTGCTCCTCGTGTTCGGCGGGTCACAGGCCGTCCGACGCTTCAACGCCGCGGTCGGGGAGGCGCTCCCACGGCTCGTCGAACGGGTCCACGTGATCCACGTCAGCGGCGACGACGGCTATGCCGCCGCGCTCGCCGCACGCGAGGCGCTGCCGGCCGACCTGCGCGGTCGCTACCGGCCGTACCCGTTCCTGCGCGACGAGATGCTCGCCGCCCTCGCGGCCGCGGACTTCGTCGTGGGCCGGGCCGGCTCGTCCACGCTTGCCGAGGTGACGGCGCTCGGTCTGCCGATGGTTGTTGTTCCGTATCCGCACGCGGCGGGACACCAGCGCGCCAACGCCCGGGTCCTCGCCGATGCCGGTGCGGCCCGCCTCGTGGAGGACGAGAACTTCGATGCCGCCGCCCTGCTCGACGCGGCGGCGATCCTCGACGACCCGGACGCGCATGTCCGGATGTCCGCCGCTGCGCGGGCCCTGGGGCGGCCGGGTGCGGCGGCCGCCGTCGCCGAACTCGTCCGGGCGGCCGCCGAGCGGCGTGGGCTGCCCGATGCGATCGAGCTCGACCGGCGCTCGCGCGGGGTCGCGGCGTGACCGCGGCCGCGTCCCGACCGGCCGCCCCGTTCGACCCCGTCGCTGTCGGAACGGAGATCCAGCGCCGGATCGGAGTCAAGACCTCGCGCGACGAGCCGCTCGCCCGGTTCACGACGATGCGGGTCGGTGGCCCGGCGGACCTGTTCGCCGTCGCGCACAACGCGTTCGAGCTGCGCGCGCTCGTGCGCTTCGCTCGCTCGCGCGGGCTCCCGCACGTTGTGCTCGGTCGTGGCAGCGACGTCGTGATCAGCGACCGCGGGATCCGGGGGCTCGTGATCCAGAACCGGGCCGAGGGCTCGCGCGTCGAGGGCGAGCGCTACGTCGCCGAGGCCGGCGTGCCGATGGCGCGGGCGGCGACGGAGACGCAGCGGGCCGGACTGTCCGGACTCGAGTTCGGCCTGGCCATTCCGGGAACCGTGGGGGGCGCGGTGTGGGCCAACGCCGGTGCCCACGAAGCGGACGTCGCGGCGGTCATCGGATCGGCCGATGTCCTGCTGGCGGACGGATCTGAGGCCCGTCTCGCGCCCGCGGACCTCGCGCTGAGCTACCGCGACAGCCGGTTCAAGCACGTGCCGCCCGATGCGCCGGCCGACGCGCCCGCGGAGGTCGTCGTCGCGGCGTCGTTCCGCCTGGAGCCTGCCGACGCCGACACGATCAAGGCGCGCCTCGACGACATCCGCCGCTGGCGGCAGGCCCATCAGCCCCTCGGCCTGCGGTCGGCCGGGAGCACGTTCCGCAACCCGCCCGGCGACTCGGCCGGACGGCTCATCGACGCGGCCGGCCTCAAGGGCACCCGGATCGGCGGTGCGGTCGTCTCCGACAAGCACGCGAACTTCGTCGTCAACGACGCGAAGGGATCGGCGGCCGACGTGCGCCAGCTCGCCGACCTCGTGCGCGACACGGTCGAGCGGACAGCCGGCGTCGTCCTCGAGCCGGAGATCGTCTACCTCGGCGACTGGGACGGCTGGCCGTGGCCGGCCGAGACGGACCGGTGAACCGGCCGTGAGCGAGCCCGAGACCCGACCGGTCGTCGTTCTGCTCGGCGGACCGTCCGCGGAGCACGACGTGTCGATCGTGTCCGGCACGGCGATCGCGGGTGCCCTGGCCGATGCCGGCCACTCCGTCCGCCAGGTCCTCGTCGACCTCGAGGGGCGCTGGTGGTGGCTGTCTCACGACCACCGGCGGGGAGATCGTCCGCCGAGTGCGTACGACGACCCTGCGGCACTCGACGCGGACGGTCCCGTGGCGACCGGCGCGGCGCTCGATCGCCTGGTCGGACAGGACCCCGCTCCCGTCGTGTTCATCGCGCTGCACGGGCCGTTCGGCGAGGATGGGACGGTCCAGGCCCTGCTCGAGGCGGCCGGGCTCGCCTACACGGGGTCCGGCGTCGCCGCCTCAGCGATCGGGATGGACAAGGCGATCTTCAAGCGACTCGTTCGCGGTGTCGGGCTGCCCGTCGTCGATTGGCGCGAGGTCCGGGCAGAGCAGTGGCGAACGCGACCGGACGCGGTGCTCGGCGAACTCGAGGCGTTCGCGGCCGGAACCGGCGAGGCGCGGCTGATGGTCAAGCCGTCCAGGCTCGGCAGCTCGGTCGGGATGACCCTCGCGCACCGGCCGGACGAACGGGCGGCCGCCCTCGACCTCGCGTTCCGGTACGACTCGATCGCGCTTGCGGAGCGCTATCTCGCCGGCGCCCGGGACCTCGAGGTGAGCGTGATCGGCAACGAACCGGACCGGCTCGACCTGTTCGGTCCGGGCGAGATCGTTGCCGGGAACGAGTTCTACGACTACGCCGCCAAGTACACGCCCGGCCTGTCGCGAACGTCGATCGCGGCGGACGTGCCGGAGGCGGTCCGCATGGCGGCACGCAAGATCGCGCGCGACTGCTACCGGGCGATCGAAGCGGAGGGCTTCGCGCGGGTCGACTTCCTGCTCCACGGCGATGACCTGTACCTCTCGGAGGTCAACACGATCCCGGGCTTCACCCCGATCAGCCTGTTCCCATCGATGCCGGCCGAGGGCGGCCATGACTTCGCGGCGGTGTGCCGGATGGTCGTGGACCTCGCCGTCGAGCGCCACGCGAAGCGGGTCGGCGGCGGGCTGACGCCGGCCGACCTTCCGCGGTGAGCGAACGCCTGGCCGGACGGGGCGCCCGGGGCCGTCGCTCGACACGAATCCGGCGAGCATCCGCCGGGCTCACGCCGATCCGGGCCGGAGCGCTCCTGGCCATGCTCGCCTCGGCCGCGGCGATCTATGGCGCCGCCTCGTCGCCCGCCTTCGTCCTCGTTCACCTCGAGCTCGACGGCGTGAGGTATTCGGACGAGTCCGCCGTGCGAACCCGGTTGGCCGTGCCGGCCCGCGTGAACCTCTTCACGCTCGCCACCGATCCCCTCGAGGCGCGACTGCGCGAGCTGCCGACCGTCGCCGAGGCGCGCGTCACCGTTCGGCTGCCGGACAGCCTGTCGGTCAGTCTGACCGAGCGAGAGCCGGTCATGATCTGGCAGGTCGGCGAGCGCCGCCTCCTCGCGGGCGGCGACGGGGTGCTGTTCGCCCGGCTCGGCGAGATCCCGCCGCACGGAGCGGCGGACCTGCCGGTGGTCGAGGACCGGCGCGCGGAATCGATCTCGCTCGGCGTCGGTTGGCGGCTCGACCCGGTCGACTTCGATGCGGCCACCCGCCTCGCCGCGGTCCGCCCGATCGACGTCGGGAGCGTCGCGCCGGCGGTGTCGGTCAGCGTGACCGACGACATGGGCTACGTGATGACGACCGGCGAGGGCGGCTGGACGGCCGTCTTCGGCTTCTACACGCCGAGCCTGCGGACCCCGGACCTCGTCCCGGGACAGGTCCGCCTCCTGCGCAGCCTGCTCGATGGCCGCGAGGCGACCGTCGAGCGCGTCATCCTCGCGTCCGAGACCGACGGGACGTACATCCCGCGCGCGACCCCCGCGCCGTGAACCGCGCGAGTTGCTGCTCCCGCCTCGCGTCGGGTAGCCTTGCCCAAACGCACCGGACGGAGGACGGCGCCACGTGTTCCTACCCCTGGCGGGTCTCCTCGTCGGCGTCCTGGCAGGGCTCCTCCTCAACGTCAACGTCAGCTTCGAGTTCAGCCGGTACTCGGCCGTGGCAATTCTCGCCGCGCTGGACTCGGTCCTCGGCGCGGTGCGGGCGGAGCTCGACGGCGTCTATGACAATCGGATCTTCATCAGCGGATTCGTCACGAACGCGATCGTCGCAGTTCTCCTCACGTTCATCGGTGATCGGCTCGGCCTGGACCTGTACCTCGTGGCGCTGATCAACTTCGGCTTCCGGATCTTCAACAACGTGGCGCTCATCCGGCGCCACTTCATCTAGCGCAACGTGCGCGACCGAGTGGGAGTAGTGCGGCAGGTGGAGAGAGAAGCGGTCCTCGTCGGGATCGACGTCGGCACGACGAAGGTCTGCGCGCTCATCGGCGAGGTCAGTCGCGACGGGCGGCTGACGATCATGGGCCATGGCACGGTCCCGGCGTCCGGGCTCAAGAAGGGCGTCGTCGTCAACATCGACCAGACCGTCCGCTCGATCGCCGATTCGGTCGAGCGCGCCGAGCGACTGTCCGGCTGGAAGATCGACCGGGCCTTCGTCGGCGTCGGTGGCAGCCACGTGTCGAGCCTCAACTCGCCGGGCCAGGTCGCGGTGACCGCCCACACGCGCGAGGTCACGCGGGAGGACGTCAACCGGGCGATCGAGGTGGCCCGGGCCGTGTCGATCCCGTCGAACCGCGAGGTGCTCCACGTCGAGCGGCGCGGGTTCATCGTCGACGGCCAGGAGGGCGTCAAGGACCCGCTCGGCATGAGCGCGCTCCGCCTCGAGGTCGAGACGCACATCATCACCGGCTCCGCGACCGCGGTCCAGAACCTCTCGAAGTGCGTCCAGCAGGCCGGCGTCAAGATCGACGAGCTCGTCGTCAACTCGCTCGCCTCCGCCGAGGCCGTACTGACCGATACCGAGAAGGAACTCGGCGTTGCCGTCGCCGACATCGGCGCCGGCACGATCGACCTCGCCCTGTTCACCGACGGCTCGCCGTTCCACACCGCGGTCGTGCCGGTCGGCGGCAACAACGTGACGAACGACGTCGCGATCGGGCTCAAGACGAGCCTTCCGGTCGCCGAGGAGCTGAAGATCCGGAACGGCACGTGCGACCTCCGGACGGTCGGCGAGGATGAGGAGATCAGTGTCGCCGTCCTCGGCGAGGAGGCCGGCCGAACCGTGAGCCGTCTCGAGGTCTGCCAGATCATCGAGGCCCGCATGCGCGAGACCTTCGAGCTGCTCAAGGCGGAGATGGCCCAGGCCGGGCCCGGGATGCTGCCGGCCGGCATCATCCTGACCGGTGGCGCGGCTCAGCTGGCGGGTTCTGCCGAGCTCGCCCGCGAGGTGCTCGGGATGCCGGTCAGGGTGGCCGGACCGACCGGCATCGGCGGGCTCGTCGACACGCTCCTGAACCCGACCTACGCAACCGCCGTCGGGCTGCTCCAGTGGGGCGCCGCCAGCCTCGGGACGAGCGACCCGCTGCGCTACGAGTCCGCTCCGGCACTCGGCATCCTCGGCCGGATCCGGGACGCCATACGCAGCCTGTTCCCGTAGAGCCGCGGCGGTGTGGACCCTCGCGATCGAGGTGCGGACCGGTCCGCAGCGGGGACTCTTTGACCTGACGGACGATTGTGCGCGCTTCGCGGCCGAGGCTGCCGCGGGCGGTGACGGCCTGCTGAACGTGTTCGTCGCGCATGCGACGGCGGGCCTCGTCGTGGTCGAGCTGGGCTCGGGATCCGACGCCGACCTGCTCGAGGCGCTCGATCGGCTCCTGCCGCGCGACGATCGATGGCGCCACCGGCACGGCTCCGCCGGCCACGGTGCGGATCACGTCGTGCCGCTGTTCGCCGGGCCGTCGCTCAGCGTGCCGGTCGTCGGCGGCCGGATGGCGCTCGGGACGTGGCAGTCGATCGCCCTCCTCGACCCGAATGCCGACAACGGCGTCCGGACGGTCCAGCTCAGCTTTCTCGCCGGCTGACCGCGCCCCCGGGCGGTCCGGGCGCTCCGGTCAGGCGTCGCGGCGAGCCAGCTCCCAGCCGAGCAGCAACGCGGCGAGCCCGAGCGCGACGATGAGGGCCGGCAGCAGCGGCGCGTGACCGCCGCCCCGGATGGCGGCGGCGGCGTCGGTCGGCGGGAGCGTGAGCGTCGGCCCGCTCGACGGGGCCGGACCCGCTCCCGGCGCCGGGACGCCGGGGTCGGGCGTTGCGACGGCGCCGCACACGACGCTCTGCTGGCCGACCGTCGTCGTGATCGTCACCTGATCGGGATCGAGACCCTCGACGAGCGCGACCTCGAACTCGAGCGATCCGAGGTGGCCGTCGGTGTACGCGCACGCGCCGTCGGACCGCACGCCCGTCGGCGCGCCGATGACCCGTAGCTGCAGGTGGGCTGGTTCGTCGTCCGTGCCCCACGGCTGGACGCGGACGGCAAACGAGCCGTCTGGGCTCGGGCCGATCGATCCGACCCACCGCCCGCCGTCGGCCCGCTCCATCGTCAGCACGGCGGTGGCGAGGGCGACCGGGGCTCCGGCCGCGTCGCGGACGAAGCCGGTCAGGATCGGGGCGCCCGCCGCCGGCGCGCTGCACGCGACGGCCGTCGCGAGGCCGACGGT
>Ga0299906_10001984_pt1 | contig 17268 bp, 15 predicted proteins | sample RVTome_14_FD_200259 | JGI IMG/M metagenome (GOLD analysis project Ga0299906, IMG submission 200259) | Soil microbial communities from uranium-contaminated site in the Upper Colorado River Basin, Wyoming, United States - RVT145D125 (version 2) ...
ATCGAGCAACTCAGCCCGGCCCGTGTCACCGATCTTGGCCAAAGCGAGTTCTTGCGTCAGCGCCTCGATATCAACCGTCGAGCGGACAATGCCCAGGAGTTCACCTTGATCACTCTCGCTAAAGATAGGGACGGCGATTTGGATACCCAGGATATCGGCGCTCACATCATATATGGGATCACTGATAAACACCGCTCCCTCACCATTGTTATAGGCGGTCTGCCACCATTCTTCGTCGGCCTGGTAATAGTCGGCCAGCATGTCGGTTGCGCCCAGGGTGCCTCCATGGATATCGGTCACAAAAATTTGGGTGTGCTCACCGAAAATATCTCGAAATCGATGCAAGATAGGAGTCACCGAATTGGTTTCCGACCTGGTAGCCAGGGTATTGGCAACCAACCGATTAGCACCGGAACCGTTGCGCCAAATATCATCCAAAGCCAACAGGTCTTCCAAGATCTCTGTCTCGGCGCCACGATAGCTGGCGTTCCGAGCATTTAGACCGTTGATAATGGTGGCATTAGTTTCCAAGGACGTCAGGGCATTGGCTTGTTTCCGGAGCGAATTGGCGATCAGCACGCTCACATCATGAGCCTCGTCTTCAAACGTGCGGTTGATCGTATCGGTCAGCGTATTTGAAGCGCTGAGGGCGTTCACGTAAACCCCGACGACAAGAAAAATCAGCGTAAAGAAGATCATGACGGCCGACAATTTAATGGTAAGAGGCCAATCGTTAAAGCGTAAAATAGATTTCATTTTCCTACCCCTTACTAACATTGCAAAGTTAATAATGGACAAATCATAACGATAAAGGATTACATTACTTGGACATGCTTGAGCATCATTCTTAGCTTTCGGCTTCAGGTTCGGCGGCTATTTTTTGAGTAGCCTCGAGATCACGTTGCTGGCCATTGCTGTGGCCGTTGCTGCTGGGCAACACGAAGGTACTGACCGAACCGCGCAGACCATCGGCCAGGCTGGCCAATTGATTAATCGAGGCCGCCGCTTGCCTGGTGCTCACCGCCGTTTGTTGGGTGACTTGGGCAATATCACCCATCGATTGGGCTACGGCTTCTGAACCGCGCGCCTGTTGTTGAGCCGCCTGAGAGATTGACTGGATGAGGGCAGCCAACTGGTCGGAAACGCCCTCGATCTCACCGAGGGCCTGGCCGGCCTGGTCGGCCAATTCAGAACCCCTGGTCACCTCTTGAGAGCTCTCTTGCATAGCGATGACTGTCTCATTTGTCTCACTCTGGATCGTCTTGACCAACCCGGCGATCTGTCGGGTGGCGTTGGTCGCTCGCTCGGCCAGGCCTTCCACCTCCTCGGCGACGACGGCAAAACCACGGCCGGCATCACCGGCCATGGCCGCCTGAATTGAAGCGTTCAAGGCCAGGATACTGGTGCGGTCGGCGATATCGCCAATCAACTGGACGATTTCGCTAATCTGTTTGGTGCTGTCACCCAAACGCTCGATCCGCCGGGCGGTCTCCTGGACCTGATCCCGAATGCGATGCATCCCTTCGACTGTATCCTGCACGGCCCTGGCCCCTCGCCGGGCGTTGAGCAGAGCCTGTTCGGCGACGCTCGTGGAGAGAGCGGCGTTTTCAGACACCTGCTGAATCGAGACGGCCATTTCATCGATCGCGGCCGAGGTATCGACGATTTGGGTGGCCTGGACCTCGCTGCCCTCGGACAGGAACTCAGCCGTCATGCGCACTTCGTGCGCCTGGTTACTCACTTCAAACGTTGTCTGCTGCACGTTGCTAATAATTTCGCGGAGTTGGCCGATCATCAGGTTGAACGAGTCGGCAATCGCACCGGTGGCATCGGCGGTCACTTCAGCCTCAACGGTCAGGTCACCCACGGCAACGTCAGACACCTCCTCTAGCAATTTTCTGATCGAGCTCTGGAGAGCATCGCGCTCTTCCTGGGTCTGAACCAGGGACAGAACCGTATCGAGCATGGCATTCAGGTTGGCCGTCATCTGGCCCAACTCATCGGTACTCAGCACTCTGGCGCGGGCGTCAAAGTTACCGATACCAACCTCACTGAACAGTTCGGTGATATTATCCACCTGGCCGGTAATACCGCGCGATACAATGACGGCCAGCACCACGGCGACGATGATACCTGTTATACCAAGCACGTTGACCAGGACCAGGCGGGATTGGGCTGCTTCTTGAAGTTGGGTGGCCCCGGAAATCAAGTTGCTGGCCTGAACATCTTCGATCTGTTTGAAGAGGTTGATCTTATTGGTACTAACGTCAAACCATTGGCCAGGATCCACGCCAAAATTACCCTCATCTGCCTGGTCAACTGCAATCTGAATCAAGCGATCAACTTCATCAAGAACAGCGCCGCGTAAGGTGTTGTTGTAGATGGCCACTTCCCGGTTTGGCACACCTGTCAAGAACGCTTCGAGCAAGACGTCGCGTTCAGCCAACGCCGTGTTATACCTGGTATATTGGTCCCCTTCGAAGGTATCGAGGGTAAAGGCCTGGCCTAGAAGAGCTCGTTCGAGGCCGGCTTTATCTTTAGCGCGCAGAAAGATAGAATAACCGTTGACAAGGTCAGAAATATGACCGTCGGTACTCAAGGTGGGCATAAAACTGACCACATCCAAAAACAGGTCGTCCAAATTCGTATAGGTCTCAACGATGCCTCTATCGGTCGGGATCAATTGATTCACCTGAGTCCTGATGGCCTCAAGCCGATCCAGTTCCACCAGGGCGGTTTCGACCCGGGTCTGAAGTTCAGGATCGAACCGGTCAAAATCGAACTCGGCGATGGTCAGGCGCATCTCCGTGATGGCGACGTCTGTCGTGGCTCGCTGCAATTGCAGTTCGTCCCTGAAGATCGCGCCATCGCTGGCCAAAAATACGGCGGATCGGCCCCGCTCTTTCTGCGACTCGTGGACAAAGTTACCGATCGGGACCGAAAGATTGGCCAGTTCCTGAATATTATTTGCTTCCTGGACAACGGTCGTTTCAGCAATCAGGTTAATGCCGGCAAAATAAAACAGCACGGCAATTGGGCCTAAGATCATCAGGGCCAGCTTGACCCCGATCCTGAGATTTCCTAGATTAAACATCGTCTCACACCTTCCTTTACAAAATGTCTCTAAAAAGCCTGGACTTAAATTGGTTCAAACTGTTGCATCTCCCGCGAAAGGAGCAAGCGCTCGAAATCAAGCATAATCAATAAACGTCCCTCCAGATCGTAAACGCCCCGCAAATAGGGCGCAATCTGATGCTCGATGGGAGCAGCCGGTTCGGTAATCCGATCCAGAGGGAGATAACGAATATCACTGACCTCGTCCACCACCAGGCCGGTCGAAATGAGCGATGGATCGCGCTTGGAGTGGACGATTAACATTTCACGGGGACCGCTCGAGGCCGAAGAAGTAATTGATTCGGCCTCGACCTCATCCGGTTGATCCAGATCTAAAAAGGTACATAAGTCTACAACCGAGAGGATATCACCGCGCAGGTTCGTGACACCTAACAACCACTGTGGCACGTTGGGCAGCGGCGTGAGCGTTGTAATTTCGCCCACTTCGCGGACATTGGCTGCGGGTGCGGCGTATTCGGCTCCGGCCAGCTTGAAAATGACATACTGTTCCTGATCTCGCTTGAGATTGAGCGTAGCCCTGGCCTCCCTGACGACCGTCGTGCCCGAACCAAAAATATGTTGGATTTCGGCGTCGATACTGGCAATCAGTTCGTCGAGCAGATGGCTTGACTCGGCTTCGGGCTCAAATCTTAATTCGGGGGGAGGTGCAGCCGCCTCGCCCAGGTCTGGGTCTATGCCAGTTTCGGCAGTTCCTGGCGGATCAGGTGGTTCGGAATCGGTATCTTCGACTATCGTATCAGCTTCCGAGGGCGGGTCAGCAGACGACTGGGACAGCTCTTCTTCGGTTTCATGCCGCGCCTGGGGAAGCAAAATCGCGGAGTAAGGCCGGTCCGGGGTCGATTCAACCTCGTCAAAGTCCAGCCCGGTCATGCCTTCAAACGGATCGTTGCCCAGAGTTTTTTGGCCGTTTGTTGTTTTCTCTTCATCAGCCATCGCATGTCATCCTTTCTATGGGTGGTTTAGCAGGGCGCCCGTCATTATGTCGTCAACTCACTTTTGAACTGGCGCCGTTGCTAACCACTCGTTCCACCAGACGAGCATAATCAATGGCTCCGGAACTGCGAGCTGCATATTCATAGATGCTCATTTGATAACTGGGCGCTTCGGCCAGCTTGACATTGGCCCGAATTGGATCGGCCACTTTGCCGCTAAAATGGCGCTGCAAGGTTTCCATCACTTCCCGATCTTTGCGATAGCGTTCAAAAAAGAAGGTGGGCACGATGAGAGAAAGCCGCAGGTGGTGGTCGGGGACCTGGCTAACGGTCTTAAGCGTCTCGATGACTTGCCGGGTCCCAATCAAGGCCATGTAGTTCATCGCGACCGGTACGATGAGTTCTCGAACATAGAGCAGGCTGCTCATACTGAGCAGGCTAAGTGAAGGCGAGTGATCAATAATGACATAATCATAGCCATCCAGGAGTTTCATCTTATCGACCATGACTCGATAGGCCATGTTCTCATCGCGCATGCGCCACAAAGCACTTTCGGCCTGGATAAGACTGTTATCACATGGAATAAGATCGAGTTTGTCACGAACCGGCGTAATACAGGTCTGGAGATCGGCCCGATCAAGGAGCAGGTCGACCAATGAGTAGCGATATTTTATCCCAAAATAGGTTGCCAGACCGCTCTGGGCATCCAGGTCGACACACAACACCCGCGCTCCACGCAATGCCAGCCCCACGGCCAGATTGACAACGGTTGTTGTTTTGCCGGTTCCACCTTTATAGTTCAATACGCCAATGATTCTGCTCATTTTTTTATCCGCCGGATGGGGTTTGGACCCCTGTTGTGACTATTTCAACCTTTTTAGTTAGCCTATCACGCCCCAAAGCGGGGAACACCGGACGCGCTCCTCGCTTTGGGGGTGAGGGCTGTCAACGTTCACTACAACAGTTTTGCCACGTTAGCCAACAGTTCCTCCTCCTCAAAGGGTTTGGTCATGTATTCATCGGCTCCTTGCTTGAGCCCCCAGAAGCGGTCGCTATCCTGGCTTTTGCTGGTCAACATGAGAATCTTGATCGCTTTGGTGGCCGGGGCCGTCTTGAGCTGGCGGCAAACTTGAAAGCCATTTTTCTTGGGCAAGATAATGTCCAAGACGATTAGATCAGGATGTTCGCGTTCGGCCTTTTCCAAGGCTTCATCACCATCCATGGCTGTGATGACCTGATACCCTTTATTTTGTAACGGTGTCGACATCAGGTTCAGATGGGTAGGACTATCGTCGACGACGAGAATCTTCTGGTTTGGCATTTGTGTTCGTCCTCCTGGTGTAGGTTAGCATAGCCAAAATCGATTAAGGATAAAGCACCTAGATAAATCCAAACATAATGTTTCGTAGCTAGAAGCACGACCCTCCCGATTGCCCAGGGGGGCCGGCATAGGCCGTGCCCCTACGCTACTGGAGCTAATATATGGTTTTATTTAGAAGTTGAACCAACCCCGGCTGCCGACAGAACCTTCCAGGAAGGTCCCATCGATAACTGCATCGGGATCAACCGGTTCAGCAATATAACCCTCTGCCTGCCACAACTGGCTGGCGATGGATAAGACAGAGAAGACATTCACGGCTTCGTTTCGGTTGTAATAATCGAGATTATCCTGCTCCGCCAGGAATTCGACTCCGGATAGAATTTCGGTTAGCTCGCCCGGGTCGATATCCATCGCCTGGCCCATAATCTCATAGGCTTCATCGGGATTTGATTCGATGAAGGCCAGAGCTTCATACCAGGCAGCGACCAGGCCGGCCACTGCCTGCGGATTGTCCTCAATGAAATCATCTCGCAAGACCAGGATATCCACGATCAGGCCCGGATAGTCGGTTGAGGTCAGGAAGGTCTTGCCATCGGGTTTATTTTTGTGGACTTCGGATAGGTGTGGCTCCCAGGTCACAGCAATATCTACGTTTCCGTCAATGAAGGCCGCGGCAGCCTGGTCGGGGTCCATGGGTCGCACTTCGATATCATCAGCCGACAGGCCGCTATCTTCGAGGATATAAAGCAGGAAAAAATGGTTGACAAACCCGGGCTGCACGGCGATGGTCTTGCCTTTGAAATCCTCAACCGAGGTCACCTCCTGCCCGGTCAAGATACCATCGGCGCCGGCGGACTCGTCAAGACTCAGGACCATTTTGCCCGGTACGCCTTGAGCGGCGCTCACCACCAGGTCATCCAGGGTTGAGCCAACCCCATCCAGCCGACCGGCGATCATATTGGCCCGGCGGTCTGCCACTTCTTCGATGACCTCCAGATTTACATTCAAGCCACGTTTGGTAAAAAAGCCTTTGTCTCGCGCCAGGAATAAGGGGCCATAGCCCACCCAGCTGTTGAAGGCAATATTGACGTTCGTTGGGGACCCTGCTCCCCGCTGCCATAGTACGCTGGCCGTGATAGCGCCCACAATAACGACGGCGCCTACAAGCCAGACGATTTTGTTCATTTTCATGATGATTCACCTCCGGGGGTGTATGAATTGTGAATGCAATAAACAATCGAGATATAGATAATTTTGATCGTAAAGATCGGTTCAAGATTAATGTTAGATACTTACTTCTTCTGCCTGGTTAAGGAGTCATAGATTGCTCGCTTTCTAGATATTCTGGTAAGGTAGGCAAATCCTTGCCGCCCTTACGCAGTGCCGTTTTACTCAGCTGACCGGCGCTTCCTGGGTAGGGGGGAGAAAACAGAACTGACAAGGGCCCAGAACGAATTCACAGGCTACAACGGGATGTTCAGAAGTGCCGGTCAGCTCAATAGCGTAAGGTCTTGGTAACCATCAAGCCGGTCGGGTTAGAAACGGATCTTTTTAACCTCCTGATTTAACGCGCTCATAAATATGTCACAGGTTTCGTGCCAGTGACCGGCGACGTCACCTGATCGAAAATAGGCAATAAAATATGAAAAATAGGTTTCGATGACCTTTAACATGCCTTGCGAAAGCTCGCCAAAGGTTTCCTTCCGTTCGCGGGTATCACCGGTCCAACCATTGTATAAGTGCGAGACGATTTCACTCGACAAGCGATTTTCATGCACGCGCAACAGCTTGATGGTAGGATAGTTGTCCGCCGTTCGGCTTATAATCTTGGACAGGGCCGCCGTATTGGCTGCTTCGTCCGGCAATCTTTCGGCGAAAGCCACAACCTGATTGACAATATCGGTCAGGTGTTGTAGGGCGACGGGAGGATGGTTTTGTATTTTCTGGTCGGCTAAACGGATTTGTACCTGTTCGAGTTCCGACAAGAAGAGAATGAGTTCATTTTCTAATATGTCATCCTGCTCGATTTCCGCTTCGGACAACACCACTTCTGCCTCAAGCTGCTGGGGTTCGTCCATTTGTCGCTCGTCAATCAACCTCATTCCTTCCATAATGAGATGATTCCAGGGTACGGTAATGGTCTGGCTGGGAATAATTTGCTGTTCATTCATCTCAAAGGTGCCATCGCCCCAACTCAACAAGTGGTAGACGGCCGCTTCTCCAATCAGGGAACCGACCTCGGCATGCACGATGCGACCGCTATCAAAAAAGATAGCGCCCTGATCTGCCTGGGAACGTTTGAGCACCAGAGTCGCCTTACGTTGATCCAGGCAGAGCATCTGCATCAAACTGGCCAGGTTCATGTCCTGCAGGTCACCTTTTATTGCCACATTTGTCTCCTTGAAAGTTTCCTCCAGACCCCAGGGATTCTAGAAACTCTTAGGATCTTCTTCCGGTAAGAAACAGGGTATGTCTTAGAAACCACGCTATATCTTCACGGGTTAAATCCAGACCTGACAGGTTTTGAAAACCTGTCAGGTCTTCAAGACGACAGAAACAGTGTGTTTCTGAGGAGGTTTCTAGTTCTCAACCTTGCTGGCGATCGAGATGTTTATTCACAATCTCCAACAAGGTGTGAGGCTTAAACGGCTTCGTAATATAGCCTACCGCGCCCGCCATGCGCCCTTTGACCTTATCGAAAAAACCATCTTTGCCGGACAACATGATCACGGGCGTATCTTTGGTGGTGGCATTACCCTTAATAATTTTGCACAACTGGTAGCCATCCAAACGAGGCATCGTGATGTCGAGCAAGATCAAGTCCGGCAGCCGCTCGTTTAATTTGGCCAGGGCCTCCATGCCATCAGCAGCGGTCAAAACTTCGAACCCTCGCTTTTCCAGGGTTGTGACGACCAGCCGGCAGATGGTGGGGCTATCGTCCACCACCAGAATGGTGCTGTGGGACGTTTCCTCACCCACCGCTATGGCGGCGGGTCCCACCTGAACGGTAGACTCTGCCTTGAGCGCGGCTCTATTATTTTCTCCATGCAAAATAGCTCTACTATTTTGGGACATGGTGGCGTCCTTTGCTTATCTCTCGGCGGGGCCGTGCCGGCCATTGATCCGCTCTTGTTAGGATAATTTTCGGTTTGGGGTGAACAGACCTACCAGGTTTGCAATGAGACTGCGATTTGAGCTGGATGGTCGTGGCAATTAGACAAGGTCCGGATACGGCTAGATAGACCGCATCCGGGTATAAGGCTTTATCCAACGACAAGGTGGCATTTTGACGGACAAAACCCAGCCAATTGAAACCCGGCAGGTCTTAAGCCTACCCCAAACACCTATCCCTCCTACAAGGTCTTAATAACACCTCGTTACTGCCTTACAAATTTATCGATACCTTCTTCTCGCCATACCTTCAGGGTCTTCTGATCCTTTGGATCAATCTTGACTCCAATGGCGTTGACCGGAAAATTGTGCTTCTTTTGAATTTCGATCCAGGTCTTTTTGACGGCGGGATCTAATGCCATGGTGACACCTCCTTTCTGGCTAGAATTATTGAAAACTGGCCAGAAGCTCTTCAAGCGTAGCCCGGCTATAATGCTCCGGGGCCTCTGGCCCAACAATGGCGACGGTCACCTGCCGCAGCGCCTCGGCCAGTAAATCCTCGCCCAGGCTTTGCAGCATGGGCCGGTCCACGGCCTCGATTTGATCCAAAATTTCAGCGCTGGGGATGTGCCGTCCAAAATACAGTTCCTGGGTCGCCAAACGGCTCATGCGGGTGTAGGTATCCTCGGCCGCGATAAGGTGCTGGGCTCGAATTTGAGTTTTGGCCTTCCAAAGCTCGTCATCATCAACCGGTATCGCCCCCGTGACCAACTGCCACAATTCAACCAGGGTCAGGGTCAGGACCGACATCAGGTATTCCGGGGCCGTGCTGCCTTCGATCACCCACATGCCGCTGTAACGGTAGGCCTGGTATTGGGACCCAATGTCATACACCAGGCCGCGCTGCTCCCGAATATGGCGGAAAAGCCGGGAGCTAATGCCGTTGCCCAGAATATGATTGAGAACGTGCATGCCGTAGCGCTGAGGATGCGCATAGGGATAAACCGACATCCCCAACGAAAAGTAAGCTTGCGAGACAGGCCGGTATTCGAGGGCCAGGCCGGCCTGGTGACTGGGCGGAACGCTGGCCGTTGGTTCGCTTTGCCCCAGCATCCGCCAGAAGGCATCGCGGACATGGGCCACGATATCCTCGTGAACCAACGGGCCGGTTGCGGCGATAATCATTCGATCCGGCAGATAGTGCTCGTGCATAAAATAGATGACATGTTCGCGGGTCAGTTTGCGAACCGTCTCCGGTTTACCCGCAATGGGCCGGCCCAAGGGATGGCAAGGCCAGGCCGACTCCTTCAAGCGCATATGAACCCGTTCCATGGGCAGATCACAGCTGCCTTCGATTTCGCGCAAGATGGCGGCCTTTTCCCGTTCGAGGCTGGTAGGCGGAAAGATCGAATTCAATAAAATATCACCCAATAGATCGAGGGCGTAGGTATAAAAATCATCCAGTACCGTCGCGTAGTAGCAGACGTAATCACGGGCTGTAAAGGCGCCCATCTGGCCACCGGCGACATCCATCAAGCGGGCAATCTGCATGGCATCGCGGCTGCTGGTCCCCTGAAACATCAAGTGCTCGGTCAGGTGAGCCAGGCCGCTCTGAGCCGGCGGCTCATGGTCCAGACCGGTATCGATGATGATGCCGATGGCTACGGATCGCACTTCAGGCATCGTTTCGCTCACAACCCTTATACCGTTTTCCAGAACCGTTTTTTGATACATCGTGGTTAACCGGTGGCTTACAGGCTCCATTCGCGCCGGACGGCATCGACTGCTTTATTGGTCAAGCGGCGATAACTCTGGGTTCGAGTCGGTACCATGATGGCCAGAATCATATCCTGTCCATCGACCCGAAACGGGCGGCAGACCAGCCGCCGTCCACACGTATCAAACACAGAGATTTCGTCGGTTTGGGCCATGCCCAGTTGATCACGGACCTGGCTGGCTGTTTTTTGAATCAAGGCCACGACGGCGGCCTGGCTTTGCGGGTCCTGGCCCGGTGCTGCCGCCGAAGCAATTGGAAAGCCCTGACGGTCGGTCAAGATGGCGATAGGAAAACCACCTTGCTTATTCAAGTCGGCCAGCAGGGTAGCCAATTTGCTCGAACCAAATTGAGGCGTATTGTTGTTTGTCACAGTCTTGTCTCCCATTATCGTCTCTTGTAGATTCAACATCTTAAATAGCTGCTACCTGCTACTCTGCCACCCTATCAAACCATCTCGCGCTGGACTTTGGATACAACCTTGTTGATGATGGCTTTGAGTGTGTCGAATACACCCTGGCCCTGAACGGCAACAGCTTCAAAGGTAGGCGATCCATTGATATACAGCAGATTTTGGAGCGAGCTCGTTAGCATTGCATTCGGCAAATCACGCTTGTTAAACTGAACCACCAACGGCAGGTCAGACAACGACATATTCAGTTCAGACAAATGATTTTTCATATCCTGCCACGATTCCAGATTGTATCGCAGCCGGTCTACGGCCGAATCGGCCACAAACACCACGCCATCCGCGCCCCGCAGCACTAATTTCCGGCTCGATTCGTAGTAGGTCTGACCGGGGACGGTGTACAGATGAATTTTGGGGGTCAGACCGCTAATTTTGCCAAGCTCCAGTTGCAGAAAATCGAAATACAGGGTGCGATCCTCGTGGGTTTTCAGCGAGACCAGCTCGCCGCGCCGTTTCGGGTCGACCCGTTCATAAATCTGCTCCAGGTTGGTGGTTTTGCCACTCAGCGCCGGGCCATAATAGACAATCTTCAGGTTTAGTTCGCGCTGCTGCCAGTTAATAAACATGAGGTTACTCCAACCAAAGGTCATCCAGGGCATCGTTGAATAAGTCGGGTAAGTATTCGTCTTGTAAAGCCAGTTCCGGTGAGTCCCCATCTTCTTGCTCCGGCTCTTCCGGCGGCATCGAGGCAATCTCGGCCAGTTGGTTGGCCGCTTTACGGATGATCATTCTGGCCCAGCCCAGCGGCGTCTCGGTGGAGGTCTGAACCAGCAAGGCCAAATGATAGCCGGCTTCGCAGGTGAAGGTGTGGGTGGTTTGCCCTTCTCGAAAAACCATTTGATCCGGCTGATACTGCCGCGTCAGGCGGGCGATCTCGTGGCTGGCAGCCAGGTCACCCACGACCAGCGAGCCCAGCGCTACCAAATCGATTCTATTTTGTTCCCCTCGCGCCGAAATGACCTGTCCGCTGATGTCGGCCAGCAAGATAAAACGGGCCGGGACCTGTTGAACCAGGTCGGTCAATAATTTTTCGATAGCCTTCTGTTGGGTCGGATAGAGGGTCAGCCCGCTGCGTAAAAAATAGTGCTGACCGCTATTTTGGTCGGTCATATCTTTCTCCTTAATAGTTATCCCGCGTCGAGCTCAAAGCGGATTATGATCAGTTATCACGCTGTCCGATTTGATCGAGCCTGGGATCAAACAGTTGCTGTAAATTGATCGGTTCAACCCCGGCCAACATTGGAACGAGCGTCAGCGCAACTTGTTGGGCATAGGTCCAGACTGTGCCCATGCGGCTGCTATCCTGTCCCCGGTCGATCACCATGACCAGGATTAGTTTCGGGCCGATGTTGAGGGCATAAAGATAAGCTCGTTTACTCTCGCGATAGATCAGACTGATTGCCTGTTGGTCTCCATCAAGTGCCCGTCCGGTTTCGCTGAGCGTGGTTATGCTGCCGCCTAACCATGAGGCGGTTTCGGTCATGGGGATGTGATCCGTATTGCCTAAGTGAGCCACAATATGCCCTCGAACATCGGCCAGAAACAGACAACGGGCACTGACATCCTTCGCCAGTTGCAGTAGTATCTGGTTGATCTGGTGGCGTCTGTCATCGGAAATCGCGAAAGGTTCTTGCTGGCTAACGGTCTCATCTCCCAAGGCTTCTTGGACAACCCGTCGAAAAACATTGATATCGAGGGGTTTGGTTAGATATCGATAGATTTGTAAACGGCGGGCTTCCTGCTCCAAATCATCCGCCCCATACGCCGTCATCATAATGACCCGTATCTCGGGTTGAGCGTAGCGGATGGCCGCCAGTAGTTCCAGCCCATCCATCTGGGCCATACTGTAGTCGGTTACGACCAGATCGAATGGTTGAGCCACAATTTGATCCAGGGCCACCAAACCGCTGTTGACCGTGGTGACCTGGTAGTCGGGTCCGAGTTTGGTGAGGCTGTTTTTCAAGACAATCAAAATCGGCTCTTCGTCGTCTACAATTAAGACCCGTTTGCTACCCATTGCTGCTCCTCTCGTAACACAACTTTACTATATCAGAGTTTGGCGCAAACAACGGTTAGGGAAAATTGTGAAAGTTGGCAAGGTTGGGAAAGCGTAGTGAATTAGTCCGGTGTCCGGCTTAGAGCCAAATTTACTGTGTTATAATGAGTCTAACCAACGCTTCACGTCCTATACCGACCATCGGTTTGACATATGGCTACGCTTAAAGAAAAAGAACCAAAAACAAAGAAGTTGTCTCAAGCAAAAGAGACCGTCCTGATCATCGATCAAGACCCGGCCAACTTGAACCTGTTGATCGAATATCTGACCGGGTTTGGTTTCAAGGTGGTGGTCATTGAAGCTGGCCAGGAAGCCTTGAACCGGGTCACCGAGCTTACGCCGGATATTATCCTGCTGGCGATGGTGCTGCCGGATCTGGATGGGTTTGAAGTTTGCCACCAGTTGAAAACCGCTGAAGAGACCGCTCACATTCCGGTTATTTTCATTGGACGTCCTTCCCATCCTCTGGATAAACTGAAGGGCTTCAAACTTGGCGCCGTCGATTATCTGACGATCCCCCTGCAATGCGAAGCTGTCCTGGGTCATATTCGCACGCATCTCACCATCCGCAATCTGCAGCAGAGCCTGCAAGACAAGAACTTGCACCTGACCAAAGAGAACAACTATCGCAAACGCGTGATGGCTGCCTTACGTGAGAACAGCGTCCAGTACCAACTCTTAGCCGAAAACGCCACCGATCTCATTTCCAGACAAACGCCCGACGGCATCTATCGTTACGTCTCGCCGGCCTGTCGAGAATTACTCGGCTATGAAATCGAAGAGATGATTGGCCGGTCTGTGTTCGATTTTTTCCACCCGGATGATCGAAAAGCGTTCGAACCCCTCAATGGAAACGGTCAGGATCGCTCACCAATTTCTCGGATCACCTACCGCGCCCGCCGCAAAGATAACAGCTATATCTGGCTGGAAGCCACCAGCCAGATCATCCGTGATCCAAAAACAAACAAAGCCCTGGAGACGGTCGCCATTGCCCGCGACATTTCCGAGCGCAAACGGGCCGAATCAACCCTGCGCAAAGCCCACGACACGCTGGAACGTCGCCTGGCCGAGCGGGTGGCCGAGCTGGCCAGGGCCAATGCGATCCTGCAAGAGGAAATCGCCGAGCGTAAGCGGGCCGAAGCGGAAATCCACGCCTACTCTGAGGAGTTGAAAGCCAAGAACGAAGCCCTGTCGCAGTTGGACAAAATGAAGGATGAGTTTCTGGCTAATACGTCGCACGAGCTGCGCACCCCGCTCAACGGCATCATCGGGATCGCCGAGTCGATGCTCGACGGGGCGACCGGGCAGTTGACGCCGGAGCAGATGCATAACCTGGCCATGGTGGTCTTCAGTGCTCGCCGGCTCACCAATCTGGTCAACGACACCCTCGACTTCTCCAAGCTGAAGCACAGGGAGCTGAATCTGGAACTCAAAGCGGTCGATCTGCACAGCGTGGCCGAAGTCGTCTTGACCCTGTCGGAACCCCTGGTTGGCCAGCGCAAACTGAAGCTGGTCAATCTGCTTAATTCCGATCTACCTGCCGTCAAAGCCGATGAAAGCCGGGTCCAGCAGATCTTCCATAACCTCATCGGCAACGCGATCAAGTTCACCGAAGCCGGCACGGTCACCGTCTCGGCCGTCATCGAGGATGATATGCTGGCCGTCACCGTCTCCGATACCGGTATCGGCATTCCACCCGACAAACTGGACATCATCTTCGAGTCATTCGAACAAGTCGATGCCTCGGCCACGCGCGACTACGGCGGCACCGGCCTGGGCCTGTCGATTACCAAACAATTGGTCGAACTGCACGGCGGGGCCATCAGGGTCCAGTCGGTGGTCGATGAGGGAGCTCACTTTACGTTTACCCTGCCTCTGCACAAGTGGCCGGTCAGCGCCAGCGTTCTCAATCGCGCCATCGACGCGCTCACTCAGGAAACATCCTCCATATTGGGCGAGGTCCGAGATCGGGTTGATCCGGTGCTGGTCACGCCCACCGAGAGGTCGACTGAAAATAAAGAGTACACTATTTTGGTGGTCGATGACGAATTGATCAACGTTCAGGTGTTGACCAACTACCTGACGCTTCAAAACTACGACGTGGTCCAGGCTTTCGATGGGTTTGAAGCCCTGGAAGCCATGGACGATATCCAGCCGGATCTGGTGTTGCTCGACTTGATGATGCCGAAAATGTCAGGGTATGAGGTCTGCAACAAAATAAGGGAAAAATATCCCGCGCACCAGCTCCCGATTGTACTGCTCACGGCCAAGAATCAGGCCTCGGACCTGGTGGCCGGTTTTGAAGCCGGAGCCAATGACTACCTGGCCAAACCGTTCGACAAGAACGAGCTGCTGGCTCGGGTTAAGACTCACCTGCGGCTGGCCAAAATCAACATGGCTTATGGACGCTTTGTGCCCCACGAATTCCTGCGGTTTCTGGAGAAGGAAAGCATCGAAGACGTTAAGCTGGGCGACCAGGTGCAGCGCGAAATGACCATCCTGTTCTCAGACATTCGCTCCTTCACCACCCTATCCGAAGGCATGACGCCCCAGCAAAACTTCAATTTTCTCAACTCCTATCTGGGCCGGGTCAGCCCGATTATCAGACAGCATACCGGCTTCATCGACAAATATATCGGCGATGCTTTGATGGCCCTGTTCCCGGAACAAGTTGAAGATGCGCTACAATCGGCCATCGCCATCCAGCACGAGGTCAGCAGCTATAACGAGCACTACCGCCAGCAGGGTTGGACCCGCCCCATTAAAGTTGGGATCGGTATCCATACCGGCACCTTGATGCTCGGCACCATCGGTGAAGAGATGCGCATGGAAGGCACGGTCATTTCCGATGCGGTTAATCTGGCTTCACGCATGGAGGGTTTGACCAAATTGTATGGCGTCTCGATTATAATCAGCGAACGGTCCTTGTTTAGCCTCTCTGACCCAACCAAATACCGCTTCAGATTTCTGGATCGGGTACAGGTCAAGGGTAAAAAAGAACCGGTCTCGGTCTTTGAAATCTTCGATGGCGATTCCGAGGATATCATCGCCTTGAAGCTAAAGACCCACAAGCAGTTCGAATTGGGGCTGGTTCACTATCACCGGCGAGCGTTCGAGGAAGCCAAAGCTCAATTTGAGGACGTACTGCGGCAAAATCCGAAAGACAAGGCGGCTCGCTTTTATCTGAGACGGCTGACCCACTTTATGAAATATGGCGTCCCGCCCGGTTGGGAAGGCGTTGAGTCCTTGACGAAGAAACGATAGGGCGGCGGCTGGTGCTTGTTCAACAAGGTTGTTGAGCTTACCAAACCTGACAGGTTTTCGGAAACCTGTCAGGTTTCGCTCACGTTCTTTGTTGAAGATGCGCTAATCGCCCAGGGTGGGTTGGTCCCCGGACCACATATAGCCCCTGTGGCGAACCGTCCTGATATAGCGGGGATGAGCCGGATCGGGCTCGATTTTGCGCCGCAAATGGTGAATATGCCACTTAACCATATCCCGCGCTTCGGTCTCGTTAACATCATAGCCCAGGGCATGATTGATCAATTGGCGCGGCGACAACAACTCAGGCGAAGCCTTTACCAGGCAAACCAGGAAATCAAACTCGGTTGTGGTTAAGTCCAACAGATTGCCATCCAGCGTCACCACATTGCGATTGCGGTCGATGACCAGTTTACCGGAACGAACAAAACGCTGGGGGGAGCCCTGGGCCGTCAACGATGCGTTTTCAGCGACCAGGTGTTTGAAGGTATCATGGAGATTTTCAATCTGAGACAGCAGTTCGTGATGGCGCAGCGCCTGCTGCCGTTGTTCTAACCCCTCCTCGACCCTCTGCCGGATCGTGTCAGGCGTGGCCGGTTTAAAGAGATAATCAAAAGCCCCCAGCCGCAGCGCCTCGACCGCGCTTTCAACCGAACTGTAGGCCGTTAGGATGATGACCACCAGGTTCGGATCATGCTCCCTGGCGAAACTCAAGACCTCCAACCCACCGATAGGCTCCATATGTAGATCGAGCAAGAGCAGATCATAGGGCGTCTTGTTTAGCTTCTTTAAGGCTTCGGCCCCATCGGCAGCGGTATTTACGACATAGCCTTCCTGGCTCAGCGAACGCTGCAGCAGGAAGCGAATATTGGGCTCATCATCGACAACTAAAATATTGGGTAGATCCATCTAAACCTCCAGACAAGTTCGATCACAGCGTCATTGCTCTATAGAAACCTCGGAGGGTGTCAGAGGTAACTCGATGCAGCAGATTGTTTGCCCATGATGTTGGTTCAAGCTAATCGTCCCCCCATGAGCCACCACGATGTCATGGCTAAGTGACAAATCAAAACCGGCGCCCCCATTATCAAGCTCGAGCCTGTCCTGAGTGTGGGCCGGCTTGGTCTCAAAAATGCGAACCCAACTGGCGACAGCGGCCACCGGCACGTCGGTCATAAATTCGACCCGGATCGCCTGGGGCAGCGCCTG
>Ga0299906_10001985_pt1 | contig 17264 bp, 14 predicted proteins | sample RVTome_14_FD_200259 | JGI IMG/M metagenome (GOLD analysis project Ga0299906, IMG submission 200259) | Soil microbial communities from uranium-contaminated site in the Upper Colorado River Basin, Wyoming, United States - RVT145D125 (version 2) ...
CACGCTCAACGCGATCGTCGACGCCCGACCCCATTACAGATCCGTCCAGCGACCCGCGTCGATCCTGTCGACGATCGCGTTGAGCGTGTGACTCGGGCGCATGGCACTCGAGACGCGCTCGGCGTCGGGATGGTAGTAGCCGCCGATGTCGACCGGCGAGCCCTGCACGCCGTTCAGCTCGGCGACGATGGTCGCCTCGGCCTTCGCGAGCGCGCTGGCCACCGGCTCGAACGTCTTCCGCAGTTCTCCGTGCGTTGCCTGTGCCGCGAGCGCCTGGGCCCAGTAGATCGCCAGGTAGAAGTGGCTGCCGCGGTTGTCGATGTCGCCCACGGCCCTGCGGGGCGAACGGTCGTGCTCGAGGACTTGCCCGGTCGCCTCGTCGAGCGCCGCTGCGAGCGCCAGCGCGCGGTCGTTGCCGGTCTTCGTGCCGAGATCCTCGATCGCGACGGCCAGGGCCAGGAATTCCCCGAGCGAGTCCCATCGCAGGAAGTTCTCGGCCAGGAACTGCTGTACGTGCTTCGGCGCCGAGCCGCCGGCGCCCGTCTCGTACAGGCCGCCGCCGGCGAGCAGCGGCACGATGGAGAGCATCTTGGCGCTGGTGCCCAGCTCCAGGATGGGGAAGAGGTCGGTCAGGTAGTCGCGCAGCACGTTGCCGGTGACCGAGATGGTGTCGAGCCCGGCGCGCACGCGCGCGAGCGTGGCGCGCATCGCTTCCACCGGTGACAGGACCCGGATGTCGAGCCCGGCGGTGTCCTGTGCCGCAAGGTACCGCTGCACCCTGCCGCTGAGAAGCCGGTCGTACGCGCGTCCCTCGTCCAGCCAGAAGATCGCCGCGTGGCCCGTGGCCCGCGCCCGCTGCACGGCCAGCTTCACCCAGTCGCGGATGGGCAGGTCCTTCGTGCGGCACATGCGCCAGACGTCGCCCTGCTCGACCGCGTGCTCGAAGATGGTCGCGCCGCCGGCGTCCCGCACGCGCACCGTGCCGTCGGCCGGGATCTCGAACGTCTTGTCGTGCGAGCCGTACTCCTCGGCGCTCTGCGCCATCAGGCCGACGTTGGACACCGTGCCCATCGTCGGGACGTCGAAGGCGCCGTGCTGCCGGCAGTCCTCGATCACGGCCTGGTAGATGCCCGCGTAGCAGCGGTCCGGAATCATCGCCTTCATGTCGTGGAGCTTGCCGTCGGGTCCCCACATGCGGCCGGAGGACCGGATGGCCGCCGGCATCGACGCGTCGATGATCACGTTGCTCGGCACGTGCAGGTTCGTGATGCCACGATCGGAGTCCACCATCGCGAGCGCCGGCCGCGTGGCGTAAGCGGCGGTGATGTCCGCCTCGACGGCGGCGCGCTCGTTCTCGGGCAGCGAGCGGATCCTGTCGTAGACGTCGCCGATGCCGTTGTTGGCCTCGACACCGAGCTTCTCGAACAGCGCGGCGTGCTTCGTGAAGACCGCCTCGTAGTAGGTCGTCACCGCGTGGCCGAACAGGATCGGGTCCGACACCTTCATCATCGTGGCCTTCAGGTGCAGCGAGAGCAGCAGCCCCGACGATCTGGCGTCTGCGATCTCGCGCGCGTAGAAGGCGCGCAGGGCCCGTCGGCTCATGACCGACGCGGCGACCACGTCTCCGGCGTCGACCGGCACTTCCCTCAGGAGTGTCGCCAGCCCCCGCGTATCGACGTGCTCGATGCGGAGCGCGCCGGCCGACTCGATCGCCGCCGCCTGCTCGCTGCCGTAGAAGTCGCCCTCGTGCATGTGTGCCACGTGCGACCGGGAGTCGCCCGACCACGTGCCCATGCTGTGCGGGTGCGCCCTGGCGTACCGCTTGACGGCCGCGGCGACACGGCGATCGGAGTTGCCCTCACGCAGCACCGGGTTGACCGCGCTGCCCAGCACCTTGCCGTACACGGCGCGGATCGTCCGTTCCTCCTCGGTGCGCGGCTCCTCCGGGAAGTCCGGCACGGCGCAGCCCTGCGCCTGCAGCTCGCGGATGGCCGCGACCAGTTGCGGAACCGATGCGCTGATGTTCGGGAGCTTGACGATGTTGGCCTCCGGGGTCGTGGCCAGTTGTCCCAGATACGCCAGGTCGTCGCCCCGGCGCTGTTCCGGTCTCAGCCGGTCCGGGAAGCCGGCCAGGATACGGCCGGCCAGCGAGATGTCCCTCGTCTCGAGTGCCACGCCGGCCATCCCGGCAAACGCCCGAACGATGGGGAGCAGGGAGCTGGTGGCCAGGGCCGGTGCCTCGTCGGTATGGGTGTAGATGATCCTCGTCGTCTGCATGCGCCTCCGGGCCCTAGATTGTCCACCGAATCGCCCCAGTGACGACGCGGACGGGCCGATTTCACGGTAACATCTCGGGTTTCCGTGCAGGTCCGGGCACCGCCCCGGGGCCGGAGCACTGTGGCCGATGCCCGATTCCAGCCAGCCGCTCGTCGCCGTCATCATGGGCTCCTCCTCGGACTGGGAGACGATGCAGCACGCCGCAGCCGTGCTCGAGCGCTTCGGCGTGCCGCACGAGAAGCACGTGGTCTCGGCTCACCGGACCCCGGTATGGATGTCCGAGTTCGCCACCGGCGCCGAGGCGCGGGGGATCGAGGTGGTGATTGCGGGCGCGGGAGGCGCCGCGCACCTCCCCGGCATGGTGGCGGCCCACACGCTGCTGCCGGTCCTCGGCGTGCCGGTCCAGAGCGCCGCGCTCCAGGGGCTGGACTCGCTCCTGTCGATGGTGCAGATGCCGGGAGGCGTGCCCGTGGCGACGCTCGCCATCGGCAAGGCGGGGGCGACCAACGCCGGCCTCCTGGCCGTGGCGATTCTCGCCAACGCGCGGCCCGACCTCCGCGAGCGGCTCCGCGCGTTTCGCGCGGAGCAGACCGAGAAGGTCAGGCAGGACCGCCTGCCGTGACCGTGCGGCCCGCCCCGGAGGCCGCCACCGGCGCGCCGGTGATTGCGCCGGGCGCCACGCTCGGCGTGCTCGGAAGCGGCCAGCTCGGACGCATGTTCGCTATCGCCGCCCGGCAGATGGGCTACCGCGTCCACACGCTCTCGCCCGAGCGCGAGTCGCCGACGGGCCAGGTGGCCGATCTCGAGGTGACGGCGCCCTACGACGATCCCGACGCGCTGCGAGCCTTCGCGGCGGGCGTCTCCGTCGTCACCTTCGAGTTCGAGAACGTCCCCGTGCAGACGGCGCGCACGCTGGAGGAGCTCGTGCCCGTGCGGCCGGGTGGTGCCGCGCTGCACGCCGCGCAGCACCGGGGCCGGGAGAAGACGCTGTTCGCCGGGCTGACCTTTCCCACCGTACCCTTCGTCCGCGCCACCTCGCGCGACGAGCTCCGCGCCGGGCTCGTGCAGATCGGCCTGCCCGCCGTGGTGAAGACGGCCGCGTTCGGCTACGACGGCAAGGGGCAGCACCGGGTCACGCGGGCCGGGGATCTCGATGGCGTCTGGGCCGCCGTCGACGGGCGCGAGGTCGTCATCGAGAAGCTGGTGGACCTGCAGGCCGAGATCTCGGTCATCGCCGCACGCGGCGTGGCCGGCGACATCGTCGAGTACGTCCCCTTCGAGAACCGCCACAGCCGCCACATCCTGGACGTCACCACGGCACCAGCCGCGATTCCGGCGGCCCTGGCGGCGCAGGCGCGCGAGATCGCGCGGAGCCTGCTCGAGCACCTGCTGTACGTGGGCGTGATCTGCGTGGAGTTCTTCGTCACGACCGACGGCGCGCTGCTCGTCAACGAGATCGCCCCGCGGCCGCACAACTCCGGTCACCTGACGATCGACGCGGCCGTGACCAGCCAGTTCGAGCAGCAGGTACGGGCCATCTGCGGGCTGCCGCTCGGTGCCCCCGACCTGCTGCGTCCAGGCGCCGCGATGGCGAATCTCCTGGGCGATCTCTGGCAGGACGGGGAGCCGGACTGGGCGGGCGCCTGCCGCAACCCGCGCGTGAAGCTGCACCTCTACGGCAAGACGGTCCCGCGGACCGGGCGGAAGATGGGTCATCTGACGGCGACCGCGGACACGGTGACCGAGGCGCAGGAGCTCGTCGTCGCCGCACGAGACGCCCTGCTCGCCTGAAAGGCACACCACGATGTCGCGGGGCACGCTGTATTCCTTCGGGCCCTTCGAAGTGGACGGCGTCGCCCGGCGGGTGACGCGGTCGGGGGAGCCCCTCACGCTCTCCGATCGCCAGTTGCGGGTGCTGCTGCACCTGCTGGCACACGCCGGCGAGGTCGTCTCGAAGGACGCGCTCATCGAGGCGGCCTGGCAGGACGTCGCCGTCACCGACAACAGCCTCGAGCAGGCCGTGTCGGTCCTGCGGCGCGAGATCGGGGCGTCCTCCGACGGCAGCCCCTGCATTCAGACCGTCCCGCGCCAGGGCTATCGCTTTTCCACCGCGGTCACCCGCACGACCGCCCGTCTCACCGACGAGGCGCTCGAGGCCCTGCTCGCCCCCCATCGCGCGTGGATCGAGGGGCGCGCAGCGCTCGAGACGCTCGAGTCCGCGCAGGTCGCCCGGGCAAGGCAGGTATTCGAGGGCGTGCTGCGGGGCGTGCCGGACCAGGCGTCCGCGCATGTAGGGCTGGCCAACGCCTGCATCCTGCAGTACGAGATGACGCGTGCCGATCCGGAGCCGGATCGCGAAGCCCTCGCGGCGGCCGACCGGCACGCGCGCGAGGCCTGCCGGCTGGAGCCAGACTACGCGGAAGCGTGGGCCACGCTGGGCTTCGTCCTCGATCGCACCGGGGCGCACGTGGACGCGCTGGCCGCCTCGCGCCGTGCCGTGACGCTCGAGCCCGACAACTGGCGGCACCACCTGCGCCTCTCGTTCATCGCCTGGGGAGAGGAGCGGCTGGGTGAGGCCCGGCGCACGCTGGCGCTCCTGCCCGGCTCGCCGCTCGCGCACTGGCTGGCCGCGACCGTCTACGTGGCCCGCCAGGTGCCCGACCTGGCCCTGCGCGAGCTGGATGCCGGCATCGCTGCCGGTAGCGTCGGCGGTGCGCAGTCCCGGTTCAGCGGCGTCGCGCTGCACTGGCTGCGAGGTCTCGTGCTGCTCGCCGGGGGCGACGAGACCGGCGCGCTCGAGGCCTTCGAGCGCGAGCTGTCGATGGAGGCCAGCGGCCACCTCTACGCGCGCGAGTGCTGCGCGAACACGTGGTACTCCGTTGGGGCGATGCGTCTTCGGCAGGGCCGCCGGGCCGAGGCGACCGAGGCGTTCCGCGAGGCGGTTGCCCGCGTCGCCGTGCATCCGCAGGCGCTGGCTGCCCTGATCGTCCTGGGCGACGCGCGTGCCGCGGCCGCCGTGCCGTCGCGAACCGGCAGCGCCGATCCGCCCCGCATCGAACGGACAGTGGCCTACGCGGTCGGCTTCGCCCTGTCGGGCAACGCCGCCGGGGCGGCGCGCCTGCTGGACGAGACGCTGGCGAAGGCGCCGCCCGGCAGCGCGGCCTGGTTCCTGCCCGTGGAGCCCCTGCTGCGCGTGAGCGAGCAGCCCGATCTCTGGGCGCCGGCCCTGTCCCGCGTGCAGTCCCGCGCATCCTGAGCCCGCGCGGGGAATCAGGAGTTTTCAGCCTTCGCGTCAGGACTTCGCGGGAGGGCTCCAGCCACCATCGATCGCGGATGGAGGTGAGAGCCATGAGAATCGCGATTGCGGCGGTCGTCACGATGGCGGCGTTGGTCCTTCCCCCGAGTGCCGGGGCGCAGTCCAGCCGGCCCCCGACGCTCCCACCGGTCGAGCACGGACGGACGCTCACGACCAATCCCGTTGGCATGGTCCTGAAGTGGTTCAACGTCGAGTACGAGCGCCGGGCCAGCGACGTGGCCAGTTGGGGAATCGTGGGCTCGACCTGGGACATCGGATTCAGCCAGTACCGGTCCGCCCGGCTCTTTGCTCGCTACTACCCGCAGGAGGCGTCACCGTCAGGCTTCTACGTTGGTGTGCAGGGTGGCCTGCATGTCCTGGGCAACGATACGAGGCCCGGAATCGGGGTCGAGCTCGGCGAGAACTGGCTGCTCGGCAGCGACCGGCGCTTCAGCTTCGGGACCGGCTTCGGGCTCATCCGGGTGCTGGGCGGGCGCAGCGACGACCTTGTCCTGCCGACCGTGCGACTCAACGTCGGCATCGCGTTCTGAGGGGCGAGATCGATTCTCCCGTTCCAGCAGGCGCGACCTCCCCGAACCCCAGGGACTGGCGTATGATTCCGGGCGGCGGCTGCCTGGAGGGTGCGATGACGACTTCACGCCGGGACGTTCTGCGACTCGGGGCCGGCGCCGCGGCACTGGCCGCGCTCGGGCCGCTCGGGTGTGCACGTGGCGAGACGACGCAGGCGACGCCGGTGCTGGGCATGATCTTCCCGCCGGCGAACTATCCGGTGCCGCCGGAAGCCACCCGCCTGTACCCGAGCGGGATCACGTTCCTGGCCCGCGGCGTCGGGCTGACGGGCATGACGCCGGAAGGCTACGACGAGGCCATCCCGCGTGTGCTGCCCGCGGCAAGGGAGCTGGCCGACGAAGGGGCGACGGCCATCTCGGTGATGGGGACTTCGCTCACCTTCTACAAGGGTGCCGCGTTCAACCAGCAGATCATCGACGAGGTGCAGCAGGCCACGGGACTGCCGACGACGACGATGAGCACCGGGATCGTCGAGGGGCTGCGTGCAGCGAAGGCACGGCGCGTTGCGGTGGCCACCGCCTACATCGACGAGGTCACCCACAGGCTGCAGGTGTTCCTCGAGGAGTCCGGCTTCGAGGTCGCGTTCGCAAACGGCTTGGGCTACGTGCGGGCGCCCGAGACCGTCACGCAGGACGCGCTATTCGATTTCAGCGCCGGCGTCTATGAACAGGCCTCGGGCGCCGACACGCTGCTCGTCTCCTGCGGGGGGCTGAGCACGATCGACCTGGTCGTGCCGCTCGAGCAACGCTGCCAGGTGCCAGTCGTCACCTCGACCGAGCACGCGCTCTGGCACTCGGTGCGCTTCGCCGGTTTCGACGGCCGCCGAGACGGCTACGGCCGCGTGATCGCCGGCGCGTGAGCCGGCGAGTCAAGCTCCGCTGCGAACTGCCGCAGCCGTTCCACGGCGATCCCGCCGATCAGATGATCGTGGCCTCGGCCCGGCACCATGGCGCCGTGCTCGTCACGCGGGATCAGAAGCTCAGACGCTACGAGCACGTGCAGACGCTCTGGTGACCGCCGCGGCATCATGAAGAAACGCTCTACGGTGCCAGCGTCAGCGTGTAACGCGCGGGCCCCGGCAGGAACGGCGTGGCCTCGCCGTTCACCCAGGCGTCGTGGGAGCTCCCGTAGAAGGGCGAGAGCGGGTGGCCGCTCTGGCCGGTGGGCATCTCCAGGATGCCGTCGGCCTCGTGGCCGGGTGAGACGACCATGCGCAGCGAGGACGCGGCGATGCCCTGGTGCATCCGCGGCGTGTAGGCCGAGCCGGGCAGCGGGCGCAGCGGCATGTCGAGCCACCGGCTCAACAGCGGCACGGCCGCCGAGAGCGGATGCCGGTAGGGGGCCAGGTTGGCCTGCCACCAGGGTTGCTCCAGTCCGCCGGCGACCTCTGCCTCTTCGATCAGCGCGTCCACGCCTTCGAGCAGCAGCGCGTCCCAGTTCTCGTACTCCGCGCTCAGCAGATGGGCCGGCCGTTCTCTCAGCAGGGCCAGAAGCGGGCCGTCGCGTAGCCGGACGCGGGCGTACTGGAACGTCGGGACGGCCTCGACGACCTCGGCCATCACCATCTGCGCGACCGCCGGCGACACGCGATCGCGGAAGAGCATCGTCAGGCGGTAGGGGGCCGAGTCGGCCGAGGCCTGGCCGCTCCACTCCTCGTCCACGATCCGTCGCAGCGTCTCGCGCGTCACGTGACCCGCCGTGCGGTCGGGGGTCAGCGTGTCGAGCAGCAGCCCGCGCCAGGTGTCGAGGTAGGCCGCGCTCGTGTCGAGCTGCAGGTCGAGGAGGTCCCCTTCGTCGAAGCGATCCCGCGCGAAGAGCCGGTCCCGGATGATGCGCGCGCGCGCCCCGACGGCGTAGTTGCCGTCGCCGAGCCGTGCGAGCATCTCGCCGTCCACGGTGCGCGCGTTGGCGGTCCACAGGCGGTCGCTCGCGGGATCGGCGATGCGCGGATACTCGGGCGGGTCGAGCCAGCCGTCCCAGCCGCGTGACCCGTCGGCCCAGGACGCCGGCACGCGGCCATCGAAGCCGACGCGGCGCGGAGTCGACCCGTAGATAGTCCACCCGATGCGTCCCGCCCCGTCGGCGACCACGAAGTTCTGTGCCGGCGTGCCCAGTCCGTTCACCGCGCCGAAGGCGTCCTCCACCGTCCGAGCGGACCCGAGTCCCAGCGCAGACGCACCCAGGCGCTCGGCGTCGTGGGCCACCCACCGGAGCGCCTGCAGGCGGCCCGCGTGATCCGTCCCGATGACCGGTCCCCAGGTCGTCCAGCGCACGGGCTCGACGTGGTCGGCCTCGTCGGCAACGGCGATGACTTCCTCGTGCTCGGTGAACGCGCGCCAGCCCTCCGGCGTGCGGTACCGGTCCGGATCGTCCGGGTGCAGCTCCAGGAGAATCAGGTCGCTGAAGTCGCCCTGTGCGTTGGTGAAGCCCCAGGCCACGTGCCCGTTGCTCCCCAGCACGACGAGCGGCACGCCGGGAAGCGTCACGCCCATGAGCCGGCGCCTGCCGTCGGGCTCCGATGTCTCCGGCCACTCCTGCACCGCCCGGTACCAGATGTTCGGGACCCTGATGGCCAGGTGCGGGTCGTTGGCCACGATGGCTCGTCCGTCCGCTGTCAGACGCCCCGACACCGCCCAGTTGTTGCTGCCGAGGGCGACCTCGCCCGCCGCTCGCCCGAGGAGGACTGCCACTGCGTCGGCGCCTCGTGAATCGGACGAGGGAAACGCGGGCTCGACGCTGGAGGCCGGGCGCGTGCGCAGATCGTAGACCTCGGGGCCGGGGATGGGCGGCACCGGCAGGGCGTCTCCGAGCAGCGGTGTGTCCCATTCGGTGCCGCGCGGGGCGAGGAAGTCGGCCATCGCCCGAGGCAGCACGTCGTAGAGCGCGGCAAGCGCCGACTCGTAGTCCACGCTGTCGAGCTGCAGGGTGATGAACATCGAGAGCACGACGAGGAGCGAGTCCTCGGCGCGCCACGGCCGCGGCTCCTGCCGGAGCAGCAGGTACTCGAACGGCGGCGCGTCGAGGGCGGCGAGCCCCGAGTTGACGCCCTCGGTGTACGCATCGAGCACCGCGCGCCACTCCGCGTCGGCCGAGGCAAGGGCCCGCTCCGCGATGGCGCGGAAGCGGTGGATCCGGAACTGCCGGTCGGCGTCGAGGGCGGCCGCGCCCACGAGCTCGGACAGCTCCCCCGCGGCCTGCCGCCGTGCGAGGTCCATCTGGAAGAAGCGGTCCTGGGCGTGCAGGAACCCGGTGGCGCGCGCCACGTCGGCGCGCGAGGTGCCGGTGATGGTCGGGATGCCCAGGGCGTCGCGCGTGACGGTCACCGGCGCGTCGAGGCCGGCCACCGCGAGGCGGCCGTCGAGCTGCGGCAGGCTCGCGCGCAGCCGGTCGCGCACCCAGAGTCCTGAAGCCACGGCGCCGGCGAGCACCAGCACCAGGATCACGAGGAGCGCGCGGGACAGCCGTCGCATCATGCTCGAGCTCGGTCGGCCGACCGGTTTGGCTCGATCGGCTCGGCATACCATAATGCCCCTTCGGGCCTGATGCGGACACGTTACGGAATCTCCCCCTGGATCGACGCCGTGCCGGCAAAGCGGCGTGGCAACCATCCCCGTCTCCGCGGCGAGCACGCCGCGCGGGTCGTCATCGTCGGTGGCGGGCTCACCGGATGCGCCGTGGCGCAGTCGTGCGCCGCCGCGGGGCTCGCCCCGTTGCTCCTCGAGGCCGATCGGCTCGGGCAGGGCAGTTCCGGTCATGGCGCCGGCCTGTTGCTACCGGATCCGGGACCGGCGTTTCGCGAGCTGACGGGCCTCCATGGCCTGCGTGCCGCCCGCCACATGTTCCAGGCGTGGCGACGGGCCTCGCTGGATGCCGCGGCCCTGCTGCGCCGGTTCGGCGTGGCGTGCGGGCTCGAGTCCTGCGACAGCCTGATCATCGGCCGCCTCGGTGACGAGAAGGCACTGAAGCGCGAGCTCGATGCGCGGAAGGGCGCCGTGCTCGACGTGCGCGGGCTCACCGCGGCGCAGGCGCGTGGCGCCGCCGCCCTCGAGACGGTGGGCGGCCTGCGCCAGTCGGGCGCCTTCACGTTCGATCCCTACCGTGCCGCCCTCGGCCTCGCGAAGTCGGCCGTGGCGCGCGGCGCGACGCTCTTCGAGCGCACGCCGGTCCGCAGGGTGCGGTTCGGCCGCAGGCACGCCGAGGTCGCCGTCGCGGGGGGCGTGGTGCGGGCCGAGACCGTCATCATCTGTACGGGGCTTGCCACCGCCGAGTTCAAGCCGCTGCGCCGGCATTTCAAGTCGCGTGAGACGTACCTGGTGCTGACCGAGCCGGTGCCGGCGACCGTGCGAAGGCAGATGGGACCGCGAGAGCTGGTGCTCGCCGACATGGGCGAGCCGCGACAGTCGATCCGGTGGACGCGCGACGGGCGCGTGCTGGTCGCCGGCGCCGATCGCGACCAGACGCCGGCTCGCCAGCGCGAGGCGGTTCGGGTGCAGCGGACGGGGCAGTTGATGTACGAGCTGCTGCTGAAGTACCCGTTCATTTCGGGACTGCGTCCCGAGTTCGGCTGGGAATCGTCGTACGGCCGGACAGCGGACGGGTTGCCGTACGTCGGACCCCACCGGAACTACCCCCACCACCTGTTCGCGCTGGGGGGTGAGGCCTCGGCCACCGGCGCCTTCCTGGCCGCCCGCGTGCTGGCCAGGGTCGCGGCCGGCGCGCCGGCAAAGGGCGACGACCTGTTCGGCTGGACGCGATGACGGCCGACCTCGCTCCGGTCGACGTGCTCGCGATCGGGCCCCATCCCGACGACATCGAGATCGGCGTGGGCGGGATCCTCGCCAAGCACGCCTCTCGGGGCCACGGCGTCGGGCTGTGCGATCTGACGGCGGGCGAGATGGGGAGCAACGGCACGGTCGACGAGCGGCTCGCGGAGGCCGAGGCGGCGCGCGCCGTGCTGGGCGCCCGGTGGCGGGTGAACCTCCGCCTGCCCGACCGGGCCCTCGGCACCGACGCGACCCATCTGCAGGCCGTGGCGGGACTCGTGCGCCAGGCCAGGCCGCGCGTGGTGGCCGTCCCGTACTGGTCCGATCGCCACCCGGACCACGAATCCGCCAGCAGGCTGGCTGCCGAAGGCGTGTTCAACGCGGGCCTCCGCCGCTACGCGGCCGACGGCGAGGCGTGGAAGCCCGAGTCGGTCTGCTATTACTTCATCAACGACATGGCCACGCCGTCGTTCGTCGTGGACGTGAGCGATCAGTACGAGACGAAGCGCCGGGCGCTCGCCTGTCATGCCAGCCAGTTCGCGCCGTCCGGCGCCGGGTCGGTGCCGACGCGCCTGACGTCGGTCCGCTTCGCCCAGCTCATCGAGAGCCGCGACGCGCAGTTCGGTGCGCGTGCCGGTGTGGCGTTTGCCGAAGGAATCGTCGTGCGACATACCCTGGTCCGTCCGGATCTCTTCTCCGCGTGAGCCGCCCACTCAGCGTCGGCATCGTCTGCTACGCGTCGGTCGGCGGCAGCGGCATCGTGGCCACCGAGCTCGGCAAGGCCCTGGCGGCGCGCGGCCACCAGGCGCACTTCATCAGCACGGAGACGCCCTTTCGCCTCGGCGACTTCCAGGAGGGCCTGTTCTTCCACCAGGTGATGACGCCCACCTATCCGCTCTTCCGCGAGCCGCAGTACCTGCTGTCGCTCGCCAACCGGATCGTGCAGGTGTCCCGGGAGTCGCAGCTCGACATCATCCACGCGCACTACGCGGTGCCGCACGCGACCGCCGCGTTCCTGTCGCGTCAGATCCTGGGCGCCGAGCCCGGCCGCCGCGCGCCGAGGGTCGTCACCACGCTCCACGGCACGGACATCACGCTCGTGGGGAGCGACCCGTCCTACTCGCACATCGTGGCGTTCTCGATCGAGCAGTCCGACGCGGTCACGGCCGTGTCGGAAAGTCTCAGGGCATCCACCTACGCGGAGCTCGGTGTGACGCACGAGATCTCCGTGATTCCCAACTTCCTGGACTGCTCGATCCACCGGCGCCGGCCGCGGCCCGACCTCCGGCGCCGGTTCGCGCGTGGAGACGACGACACGCGAATCGTGGTCCACGTCTCCAACTTCCGGCCGCTGAAGCGGGTGGACTCGGTGGTGGCCGTCTTCGACCGTATCCGCCGGCGCGTGCCGGCGCGGCTGATCCTCGTGGGTGACGGCCCCGAGCTCGCCACCGCCCAGCAGATGAGCCGGGCTCTGGGTATCGCGGATCTCGTGGACGCGGTCGGCGCGCAGGAGGAAGTGGTGCCGCTCCTCTCGATTGCCGACCTGTTCCTGCTGCCCTCCACGCAGGAGAGCTTCGGCCTGGCGGCGCTCGAGGCGATGGCGTGCGAGGTCCCGGTGGTCGCGTCGCGCGTCGGCGGGCTGCCCGAGGTGATCGAGGACGGTGTCAGCGGCTTCCTGCATCCGCCGGATGCGCTCGACGCCATGGCCGACACGGCCGTCGCCCTGTTCGCGGACCCCGATCGCCACGCCTCCGTGGCACAGGCCGCCTGCCGTCGCGTCCAGGAGCTGTTCTGCGTGGACCGCGTCGTGCCGATGTACGAGGACTGCTACCGGCAGCTCGTCGACTGAGCACCCGGTGGCGATCCGCGACTCCGATCGCGCGCGAGACACGGCTCCTCTGGAGCAAACCGTTCTAACGCGATAGCTTCGCGGAGCGAGGAACGTCGCAGGAAGTTGGCGTCGTCGTGGACCGAGCGGAGCCGGTTTGCGAAAGAGGTGCCGTGTCTCGCGCGCGATCGGATGGACGGATCGCCGGATGCCCCGTCCGGCGGATAATCGTGGCATGCCTCTGCGCGAGCCGCGTCTGAAGAGCTCCGTCAGTCACTTCCGTCCACACCCGTGGCACGGGCTGGAAGTCGGCCCGTCGCCGCCGGACGTGGTCAACGTCTTCATCGAGATCACCCCGTTCGACCTGATGAAGTACGAGGTCGACAAGGTCAGCGGGTATCTGATGGTGGACCGGCCGCAGCGCTCGTCAGCGCAGCACCCGACCCTCTACGGGTTCATCCCGCGCACCTACTGTGCCGAGCGCGTCCGGAGGCTCGCGGGCAAGGCGAAGCGGGGCGACGGCGATCCGCTCGACGTCTGCGTGCTCAGCGAGCGCGCCATCACCCGCAGCGAGGTCATCGTCAGGGGACGTGTGATCGGCGGGTTGCAGATGATTGACGGCGACGAGGCCGACGACAAGATCATCAGCGTGCTCGAGAACGACTACGTCTGGGGCGCGGCCCGCACGCTGAGCGACCTGCCCGACGTGCTCGTCGAGCGGCTGCAGCACTACTTTCTCACCTACAAGCTCGTGCCGGGGCAGCCGACGCGGGCCCGGATCACGAAGGTCTACGGGCGCGCCCACGCCCGGCGGGTGGTGAGCGCGGCGATTGCCGACTACCAGGACAACTTCGGGCTCTGATTGCCGGCGCTGACCCCAGGACTCGGAGTCCTCCGGTTAAGGCCAGTCCGCGCGCGATCCGATATCTGGATCTGAATGGGCAACGCGCGTGTCGTCGCGGCGGCTTCTGCGGTCTTCACGGCAATCCTGTGCACGGTTCCCTGGACCGTCCTGCGGGCCGGCGCCGCTCAGGAGGGTACCGGGCCGGGCCTGGGCACGATCCGTGGCACGGTGCGCGTGGAGACGCGATCGGCCCGACGCCTGGCGACCGCGGGCGTCTACCCGGGCCGGGCCGTCGTGCTCGCGGCCGAGCGCGACACGTCGGAGCTCGACAACGTGGTGGTCTTCGTCGAGCTGTCGGATCCCGTCGCGTCCGCGCCCAGGCGCGCGGTCATCCGTCAGAGCCAGGAGGAGTTCGTTCCGCACCTGGTGGCGGTCACGACCGGCTCCACCGTCGAGTTCCCGAACGACGACCTGATCTTTCACAACGTCTTCTCGCTGTCGCGGGCCGCGACGTTCGACCTGGGGCGCTATCCGCGGGACGAGTCGCGGCAAGAGACCTTCCGCGAGCCCGGCATCGTCAAGGTCTTCTGTCACCTCCACTCGCACATGAGCGCCATTGTGCGCGTGTTCGACCACCCGTACTTCGTGATTCCCGATCGGGACGGACGCTTCTCGATTCCCGACGTGCCGGCCGGCACGCATCGGGTCACGGCGTGGCACGAGCGCGCCGGCAACGTGACGCACGACGTCAGGCTGACAGGCGGCGGCTCGGCCGCGCTGACCTTCTCGCTGCCACTTGCCGACGACTGACATGCCCGCAGCACCGACCGCCCGTGCGCCGCGCCTGGTCGTTCGTGTCCTGACGTTCGCCTTCTCGGTGATCGCCTGCGTGCTGGCGGCCGTCTTCGTCCTGCTGTCGTGGCAGACGCGGGCGGGCGTCATGCGGGCGGTTGCCGACACGATCGAGACGAGTCAGCAGCACTTTGCCGGCATCGAGCGTCAGCGACAGCGGGAGCAGTTGCTGCAGGCGCGTGGCCTGGCCGAGGCGCCCACGCTCAAGGCAGCCGTGGACACGTACCATTCCGAGCGCGACAGCGGGTTTCCGGTCGATCAGCTGCTCTCGACCATCGAGAGCGAGCTCAGGAAGCTCCAGGATTGGATGGATCTGCCGGCGCTGTCGATCGCCGGCACCGACGGCGTCATTCTGGCGAGCGCCGGACCCGAAGCCGGCCATTGGCCGGCGGGGAGCCGGGTGCGCACGGACTTCGACGAGACCGGCGATCCGGTCGACTCGATCGTCGAGCGACGTGACCGGGTGTACCGGGCCACCTCGGTGCCGATGACGCTGGGCCTGGACGTGATCGGGCAGTTCGTCCTCGCCTCGCCCCTCGACGACGCCTATGCCCGGGCGCTGGCCGCCGATGCCGGCGCCGACGTGGTGATCGTGATGGCCGGCCGCGTCATCGGCAGCTCGACGTCGGGCGAGCTGCGGGATGCGATCGAACGCGTGGCGCTGCCCGTCAGTGGAACGGTGACGCTCGACGGAGGAGAGTTCGTCGTGCAGCGGCTGTCGGCTGTCGACGCCGCAGCGGTCTACGCGGTGGGCTCGGTGACGACCGCGTCCCGCGAGGCGACCTCGGAGGTGGCGTTCGTCCTGATCGTGGCCGGCGGCTTCGCCCTGCTCTTCGCCGCCGCGGGCAGCTGGTGGCTCGCGCGCACGGTGGCCGGACCGATCAACCGCCTGACCACGTCGCTCGCGCACATGGCGCAGGCCGGCGAGCTGACGCAGCCGCTTCCCCGGACCGGCGGCAGCCGCGAGCTCGATTCGCTCGCCGGCACGTTCGACGAGCTGCGCACGGCCATCGCCCGCGCGGAGGCCGAGTCGGAGGCGACCTACCTGGGCGTCATCAGCACCCTGGCCAACGCGCTCGACGCACGGGACCCGTACACGGCGGGACATTCCCAGCGGGTGGCCGATCTCTCGGTCTCGCTCGGGCGCGAGCTGCGGCTCTCCGGGACCGATCTCGAGACGCTGCGCGTGGGCGCGCTGCTGCACGACATCGGCAAGATCGGCGTGAGCGACGTGGTGCTGCGAAAGGCGTCGGCGCTCACGGCGGAGGAGTACGAGCAGATCAAGCTGCACCCGAGCCTGGGAGCCAGGATCCTGAAGCCGCTCCGGTTCTTCGAGGCGCAACTGGCCATCGTGGAGCTGCACCACGAGCGGCCGGACGGTCGGGGGTACCCGTACGGGCTCCGCGGCGACGACATCCCGCTCTTCGCACGCATCGTGCACGTGGCCGACGCCTTCGATGCGATGACGAGCGCCCGCGCCTACCGCAACGCCATGCCCGTGGAGACGGCCGTCGCAGAGCTGCGGCGTGTGGTGGGCGAGGACTTCGACGCAGGGGTCGTGGCTGCGATGCTGCGTCTGCCCGTCGTCACCCGGGGCTCGCGCGCGGGGGCCGGCGAGCGCGACGGCGACCGCTCCCTGTCGCTGGTCACGTTCCCGCGGCTGGATGCGGGGACGGCGGAGGGCGCCTGGGACGACACCGGCGAAGCCGACGCGGGTCTCCGGAGGGCCAGGTGAGCCGCGTCGTGCGCCTGCTCGTCGTGCTGCTGATCGTGGCGCCTGCGCCGGCGATGGCCCAGTCGTCCGGGACGCGCGCCGCCATGGTCGACACGGTGATCGGCGTGCAGGACTACTTCGCCGACGACGGCGCGTGGGAAACGCAGCTCATCGTGGACAGCTTCATGAGCGCGGAGCTGGCGCCGCGCCTTCAGGCGTCGTTCCGGCCGCTGCTATGGCGGAAGTCTGACGGCGCGACGATGAGCTTCATCGACCACCTCTCGCTGCGTTACGAGTTCCGCAAAGGCGCCAACTGGCGCATCGAGGGCGGCAAGTTCCCGTCGCCGATCGGCCTCGGCATGACGGAGAACCGGGCCAGCGTCAACGACGGCCTGCTGTGGTGCCACAGGCCCTACTACGGGTATCTGCCGGCGGTCGGCGTCGGCTCGCCGGCGCACGCGATCGTCTCGGCCAACTATCCGGTCGGCGTGCTCGTCAACGCGTCGGGCGACCGCTGGGACGCGCGCGCGGCCGTCGTGGATCGGGCGCCGACCGACATCTGGTTCCAGGAAGACGTGCCGCGACGGACCAACGCAATCGTGGGCGCGGGCATCTCGCCGCGTCAGGGCCTTCGTCTCGGCGTGGCCGCGGCCTGGGGCCGTTCCGGCGACGCGCAGAGCAGCGAACCTTACAGGCTGCTGAACGTCGAGGGGGAGTACGCGTTCGCCTACACGAAGATCAGCGGGGAGTGGACGCGCGACGTCTTCGAGACGACGGCCGGCGAGGTCGCCTCCAGCGGCTGGACCCTGCAGGCGAAGCAGACGCTCACGCCGCGCGTGTTCGTGCACACGCGGTTCAGCACGGTCAGCTCACCCGAGGCGATCGCCTACGCCGGGTCCAGCGACCGTCGGTTCTGGACGGCCGATTCGACCGTGGGCTATATGGTCAGCTCCGAGATCACGCTCCGGGCGGGCCACGCCGCGCTGCGCGGCTGGGGCGGGCCGGAAGTCGACCATCAGATCGGCGTCTCGCTGATCTGGTCGAGGCGGTGGTGGTAGCGATCGGGCGGTGGTGACGGATCTGTAATGGGGTCGGGCGTC
>Ga0299906_10001986_pt1 | contig 17264 bp, 8 predicted proteins | sample RVTome_14_FD_200259 | JGI IMG/M metagenome (GOLD analysis project Ga0299906, IMG submission 200259) | Soil microbial communities from uranium-contaminated site in the Upper Colorado River Basin, Wyoming, United States - RVT145D125 (version 2) ...
CCCCACGAGCGATGAGCGCCCGAGCGTGCCGGTGAGCGGCGACTTGCCGAGCTTGCAGCGGTAGGCCTCCGGCAACTGCACCCAGTGGCCGATGAACTGCTTGAGGCGCGCCGGCACGCCGAAGTAGTCGGAGAGGATGGACTCCAGGCCCTCGGCGTTGTGCGTCTGGTGGGCCAGCCGCCCGGTGAAATAGCGCTTGGCGTCGTCGGGCACGTGGTCGCGGTCGGTCAGGGCGTCGAAGCCCAGCCCGATGAGGCAGTTCATGTAGAACGCCATCCGGTCGTCGTCGGGGCGGTCGCGATTGACCGTCGGCTGGCAGTCCGCCCAGGCGCGGTAGAAGAGACTGATGGCGCGGTGATGGAAGACGTCGAGGAACGACGCGAGCGTCGGGTCGTGGTAGTTGTGCAGCCGGTCGCGGATGTACTGCGTGATGTGCAGCGGCATGGGGCCGTTGGGGCCCACCAGGCCGAGGAAGTACACGTCGAGCTTCGGGACCCGTCCGGAGCTGGTTTCCTTGTAGCCGGCCACCGAGGCGGGGGCGAAGGCCAGCGTCGGCGCCTGGCCGAATCGGATCGGATCCTGGTCGGGCTTGAGGGAACGGCCGATGCGCGGCTTGTCGCGATGCAGGCACTCCAGTTGCCGCACCAACTGGAAGAAGTCGAAGCGGTACGGGGCCTCCTGGAGGCGCTGCATCAGAGATTGGTCTGGCGCCCGGCCATCAGGGGCCATCGCTTGATCTCTCCTCGCTGAACGCTGTTGAGCACCAGCTCCGTGAACACGTTGATCGTGACGTAGCGGGCGAAGAAGTGGTTGAGCACCGCCCCCAGCAGGAACGCGCCGATGCCCTCGAACGAGTACTCGTCCACCGTGACCTTCACCTCCATGCCCCGGGCGAAGGCGATGGGGCCGCCCTCGTGGATCCGGCGCAGCACCGCCTTGGCGGTGACGGACCGGACGCCATCGACCTGCTGGCGATGCTCGGGCCGGGTCAGGTCGCTGTAGAGCCCGAGGATTTCGCGCAGGGCGGTGCCAGCCTCGCCCGCCTCGGTGTCGAGAATGGACAGGTAGTTGGGCGTCAGGTGGCTGATGAGGCGCCACGCATGCTCGCCCTCGGCGAAGGAATGCTTGGGCGCGGTGATGGACCCGAGGACCCGGATCGACTGGATGGGCAGGCCGATGTCGAGCGTGAAGTCCGTTTCGGTCTGCCCGATGGGAATGATCATGGGCAGGTCGCGGTTGGTGCACAGCGCCCGCACGCCGAGCTGGCGAAGGGCCGAGTGGTAGGGCGCGGTGTTCGAGTCCACCAGCGAGATGTACACCTCGGAGCCGGGGTAGCGCGTGGAGCGCCGGATGCCGCGCTGCTCGCGCTCGCTGAGCGCGCGGGGCATGCGGTGGACGGCGTAGTAGCCGGCCTTGGTGTCCACGCCCACGTCGCGGGCGGCATAGAACGACTCGAAGTTCTGCTCGCCGCCCTCCTCCATCGCCCCGTAGCCCTTGACGTCCATGACGGAGTGGATCTCGTAGTCCAGCGGCGCCGTGCGGTCGCGCACCAGGTGGTACTCGAACGCCTGGTCGGAAAGGTGGATGCGGTCCAGCCGCTCCTCGAAGAGGTTGATGACCGGGCAGCAGCACAGCTTGAAGTTGTCCGGCGAGATCACGCCGTCCAGCTCCACGTCGGCCTCGCCGAGCAGGATGGAGATGTCGAACTCGGTCTCGTCGCGCTGGGCCATCGCCGGCGCGAGCCCGGCGAGCTCGAAGAACAGGAAGCGCTCGGGCAGCACGAAGTACTCCTGGAGCAGCCGGTAGCCCTGGAACGCCTGCGGGCTCACGGGCAGCATGGCCTGCTCGTCGCGGAAGCCGTACTCGCGGACGCACTTCGCCGGCAGGTCGTCGATGCGCTTGGGCGGCCGGCCCGCGGAATGGACGACGACGGCCTTCACGCGGCACATGAGCTGCTCGTAGATGCGCGTGGCGATGCCCTCGCCGCCGCGGATATGGAGATGCAGCGTGTCCAGCGCGACCTCCGAGCACTTCAGCCCGGCGGTGGTGCGCAGCCGCAGGCGGATGGCCGCCTTGGCCCCGTGGAACCGCTTCAGGTCCAGCGAGGAGAGGTCGCGGGTGTGATACTGGGCCTGGACGAGCTCCAGCGGCCAGAGGGCGACCTCGTGGGCGGTGACGAACTTGCAGCGCGACTGCGACTCGGGCGGATACTTGCTCAGCATGGTGCTGCCGCGCGGCACGACGGGGCCCTGGCTGAGATCGCCCTCGGCGAGGTTGGGCTTGAACTGCACGATGCCCGTGGCGGGAATAGGGCACAGGTACAGCGGGTAGGTCTTCTCGAAGATGTGCTGCGTGAAGCGGGGGAACTCCGCCTCCATCTTGAGCTGGATGCGGGCGGCGAGAAAGGCGAAGCCCTCCAGGAGCCGCTCGACGTAGGGGTCGGCGGGAATGTCCGCGCCGTCCATGCCCAGCCGGCCGGCGATCTTGGGGAATTCGCGCGCGAACTCCGCCCCCATCTCGCGCAGGTGCACGAGTTCCTGTCGGTACAGACGGCGGAATCGTTCATCCATCGACGACGGTCCTTAGCGCGCGGCGGCGGTCACGTCCGTCTCGCCCGTCTCCAGGTCGATGCGGGTCTGGAGGTACAGGTGCTCGGGAATCGGCTGGGCCCACATGTCGGCCGAGATCTCGAAGGTGATGGCGTTGTGCGACGATTCGTCCTTGTTGATCGTCGCGGCCACCCGAAGGGTATGAGGGATGATCCGCGTCTCAAAGCGGAGAATGGCCTGTTGGATGGTCCGCTCGATCTCGGACGCCTTCAGACTGGAGCTCATGAGCCCCGTCAGGTCGCGCACGCCGTAGTTCAGCACCGACTTGGCCAGCTCGGGATAGGCCGTGAAGTCCTCGGTCGATTCGAGGTTGCCGGTGTTGAGCAGCCAGGCCAGGTCGCGCAGGACGCTGGCCTTGAGCTGGCGCAGCGACATGATGCGCTGGTCGCGCGATTCCACGTTCTTGGTCGGCTCGTTGTCCGTCAGGCGGTCCAGCAGCGAGGGCTGGAGCAGTTCACGCGGTGATGCGTCAGGCATCGCTGGCCGCTCCCGTGTCCGACGACGCCGCCGCGGCGCCCGCCGGCGCATTGAGCATGATCTGGCGCACATCCATGAGCGGATACTCGCCGGCGTCGGTGGCGAGCAGCCGCTGCCCGAGACCCGCGGCCGGGCCGATGTCCGGCTCGCTCCAGGTCGTCTTGCGGGCCAGGCGGATCGGCGGGTCGTCGCTCGATTCCGAGCCCGGGTAGCGGGTGGGGATGAGACCGACCGCGTCGCCGCCGTTGGACCAGACGAACTGGCAGGGCGTCCAGACCAGGTCGCGCAGGTCCGCGGGGGCCTCGACGTGGATGCGGCTGATGTGGGCGAAGGGAACCCAGTAGTAGCGCCCGTTGACGAGGGCCTCGAGCACGGGCCCGAAGCGGCCGTCGGCGTCGGCGATCCATTCGAATGCGGTGCCGTCGATCGTGCCCCCGGTGGCCGGGGCGAGCTCGAACGCCTGTTCGCGCAGTGCCGCGCCGGCCTCCGCCTGCCCGGTGGCGGTGAGGCGCAGGGCCTCGATGAGCAGGCCGATCCACTGCGGCGGCTCGCCGAGGATCATCGGCTGGCGGCGGCCCTGGAAAACCTCGGCCCGCAGGGCCTCGGCCTGGAGCACGGGCCGGTAGGTCTCGGCCATCATCAGCATGGCCTTGTCCAGGTCCGCGGCCACATTGAGCTGGGTCAGCGCACGGTCCCAGTCGCCCAGCACGCACAGGAGCTGGAAGAGAAAGACGCGGTGCCTGGCGTTGGCGGGGTCCCGACTGACTTCCTTCTTGAGTGCGGCCAGCGCGTCGTCGAGGTTCCCGTCGCGCAGCATCTCCGCCGCAGTCATTGCGACACCTTTCAGAAAGGCCCGTTGCGGGCGTCCGGGCGGGGAAGCAGGCCGCGGTGAGCGGAGGCGGCGCCGCGCGTCGGCGCCCCGTCCGCTCACCGGGCCTTCAAGGTCAGCCGTTCCAGGACTTGTTCTCGACGCGGTCCCAGCCGCGCGAGATCGGGGTGCCGGGCTTGCCGCCGTCGAAGGGCGTGTACTGCATCCAGATCTTGTGATACCAGATGGTCACGCTCTCGGTGGGGCGCTCGTCCTCGGACCCGTCGATGCTCCAGCTCGCGACCACCGCGTTGTCAAGCTTGAATTCCAGGTAGGGCAGCGGGTCCTTGTCGGTGCCCTGCTGCATGAGGAACTTGATTTCGGCGGTGCCCAGCGAATTGCCGGAGATGGCGTTCTGCATGAGGTCGCAGGAGGAGATGTCCATCGATTTGCCGACGGTGATCGGCGGCATGTCGGTCATGCCCACGTTCAGGTCGATGGTGCCCATCTTGCCCGACTCGGCGAACTCGCGGGTCAGTTCCCAGCTCACGCTGTTGACCGTGAGATACTCCTTGAACTTCGGGATCTTGCAGTCGCCTTTCACCCGATCCAGTTTGAGAACAATCATGATGCGTTTCCTTTACTTCATCGCTCCTGGCCGGGGGCCGGAGACATGACCGTCGTGGGCGGCGATCGATGCGGGGACCGCCGCATACAGTGTAAACGAGATTCAGCCGCCCTTTGCCGAGGGCAGTTTTGAAACCAAACGCAAAGAGACGGTCAAACCCTCAAGCTGGTAATGCGGCCGGAGGTGGAAAATCGACCGGTAGTAGCCGGGATTGCCCTCGACCTCCTCGACCTTCACCTCGGCCCCGGCCAGCGGCTTGCGGGCCTTGTCCTCCTGGGAGGCGTTGTCCGGGTTGGCCTCGATGTAGTTGCTGATCCACCGGTTCAGCCAGTCCTCCATCGAGATGCGGCTGTGGAACGAGCCGATCTTGTCCCGCACGATGCACTTGAGGTAGTGGGCGAAGCGGCAGGTGGCGAACAGGTACGGCAGGCGGGCGCCCAGGTTGGCGTTGGCCGTCGCGTCCGGATCGTCGTATTCGGCCGGCTGGTGCAGCGACTGGGCCCCGATGAACACCGCCAGGTCCGTGTTCTTGCGGTGCAGCAGGGGCATGAAGCCGTTCTTGGCCAGTTCCGCCTCGCGGCGGTCGCTGATGGCGATCTCGGTCGGGCACTTCATGTCCACGCCGCCGTCATCGGTGGGGAAGGTGTGACAGGGAAGGCCCTCGACCGTGCCGCCCGATTCCACGCCGCGGATCTGCGAGCACCAGCCGTAGAGCTTGAACGAGCGGTTGATGTTCACCGCCATCGCATACGCGGCGTTGGCCCAGGTGTACTTGGAGTGGTCGGCGCTGGCGGTGTCCTCCTCGAAGGCGAACTCCTCCACGGGGTTGGTCTTGGCCCCGTAGGGCAGTCGCGACAGGAAGCGCGGCATGGCCAGGCCCAGGTACCGAGCGTCCTCGGACTCGCGCAGGGAGCGCCAGGGGGCGTACTCGGCGGTCTGGAAGATCTTGGTCAGGTCGCGGGGGTTGGCCAGCTCCTGCCAGGAATCCATGTTCATCAGGGTGGGGGCGGCGCCGGTGATGAACGGGGAGTGCGACGCGGCGGCCACCTTGGACAGCTCGCCGAGCATCTCCACGTCCGGCGGGCTGTGGTCGAAGTAATAGTCGCCCACCAGGCAGCCGTAGGGCTCGCCGCCGATCTGCCCGTACTCCTCCTCGTAGAGCTTCTTGAAGAGCGGGCTCTGGTCCCACGCGGTTCCCTTGAACTTCTTGAGCGTCTTGCCCAGGTCCTTCTTGGAGATGTTGAAGACGCGGATCTTGAGCATCTCGTCGGTCTCGGTGTTGTTGACGAGATGGTGCAGGCCGCGCCAGGCCCCCTCGAGGGCCTGGAAGTCCTCGTTGTGAATGATGAGATTGACCTGCTCGGAGAGCTTCTTGTCAATCTCGGCGATGATCCACTCGATCGTCTTGATCGCATCGTCGGAGACGATCGTCGTGTCCTTGAGGACCTGCTCGGCGAGCGTCTGGACGGCGGCCTCGACCGCCTCCTTCTGGCGATCGGACTTGGGCTTGAATTCCTTGGACAGCAGCGAGGAGAACTCGCTGGCCTCCATCGTGGCGCCCTGGGCTTCCTGAGCTTGGGCTTTGGCATCCGCCATGGCGAACTACTCCTGCGATCAGGCCGATTCTTCGGGTGTGCCGGACGGCGCCCCGCCCTCGCTCGGTGCGGCGACAAGGGAGCGGAGCAGCGTGGGGTCGTTCAGCGCCTTGCTGATCAGATTCTCGGCGCCGGACTTGCCGTCCATGTAGGTCAACAGGTTGGAGAGCTGCGTGCGCGCATCCAGCAGCTTGCGCAACGCGTCGTTCTTGCGGGCGACCGCCGCCGGCGAGAAGTCGTCCATGGTCTCGAACGTCAGGTCCACGCTCAGGTTGCCGTCGCCCGTGAGGGTGTTGGGAACGTTGAACGCGACGCGCGGCTTCATGGACTTCATGCGCGAGTCGAAGTTGTCCACGTCGATCTCGAGGTACTTGCGATCGGCCACCGCGGGCAGAGCCTCGGCGGGCTTGCCCGAGAGGTCGGCCATCACGCCCATGACGAACGGGAGCTGGATCTTCTTCTCGGCGCCGTACAGCTCGACGTCATATTCGATCTGGACGCGCGGCGCGCGATTGCGTGCGATGAACTTCTGGCTGCTTTGTCTGGCCATTTCGTGCCTCCCTTTGGGGATGGGCGGAGTATATCAGGTCGCCCCTGACAATGCCCGAAATTTTGTCAATCGCTGCGATCCGCCGTCATGATCCTGAGGACCAGTTCGACCGTGTCCGGCGGCAGCGCCTTGGAGATCTCCACGAACGACTTGGAGATCATACTGCGGGCGACGTTGACCAGCATCGGCACCGGGCTGGACGGCTCGTGGGACTCGTAATAGCGGATGACCTTGTCCAGGGCCAGTTCCGCGTCCCGGGGGGAGGTCACCTCGCCGCTCAGGGCCGCGGCGGCCGGCCCCGCGGCGGCGGCCGACCCCTCGCCGCCGGCGGCGGCGGCCGGCTCGGCTGACGCCACGCCATAGCCGCGCTCCCGCAGCCGCTGGGCCATCTCCGATTCGATGCCCCGCAGGTCCTCGAGCAGACCGTCGAGGCTCGTGGCGGACCCCGATCCGACCAGCTCGGTCAGCTTGGCGTCCAGCCGCTGCACGCTCGCCGCCGCGCCCTGCGCGGCATTGTGGTTCTCGACGAGGAACTCCAGGTCCGAGTCCTTGAACGCCGCGTCGATGTCCCCGGAGGTCATGCGGGCTTCACCTTCGCCGGACTTGACCGCCTGGATGTCGCGGTAACTCACCCGGCCGAACCCCCTGGAGTTGGTCAGCGCCGCCTTCTGGAGGTGCGTGCGGAACTGAAGCGGATCGCCCATGGTCGCCGGCGCGATGTTCATCCCGGCGATGATGTTGATCCGCTCCAGCGGGTCGTTGTTGTCTTCCGGATCGAGCTGGGGGTAGAGGTGGGCCCAGTGCCGCGCGACGGTCTGCTCCAGCAGGCTCAGGCCGTCGTGCAGTCCGGGCAGGCCGTCCGTCTCGGCCAGGGCCACGGCGAGATGGAGGATGACCCGCAGGTCGTGGGAACGCTTGAGGATCGACTCGGAGCGCTCCCGGACGTCGGGCCAGCTCGGCTCCACGGCCTCCGTCACCGCATCGCCGATCTGCTGGGCGGGCCGTCCCGAAAAGGCGGTCGCCAGCTCCAGCATCTCCGAGTCGTAGGAGAGATCCTCGCCGCACGGCGCATCGGCGGAGACGTCCTGAAGCAGTCGCTCGATGTCGATGATCATTCGCTGAACACCTTGTCACATGACAGACGCGCGGCTGTTCGCCGCGCGTCCGTTGAAAACCATGGGTGGCCGACCCGATGCGTCCGCCGCACCGGGGTCATTCCTCGTCCGCCGGCATGGACTCTTCGTGGGTGAGCATCTGGCGGAGGAAGTCGACGTCGATGAACGTGGACTCGATGTCGCGCAGGAGCGTGTTCTCCACGTTCTGGTATTCGCGCTTGGTGAGGCCGAGCAGGCGGATGTCGGCGAACAGATCGTCGAGCTGCTCGAAGTACAGCCGCGCGTCCTGGTAGCGGGCGTCGCGGAGGAAGGTCCGGAACGCCGCCGGGGTGAGCTCGCGGCCGGGATTCTCGCGGGCGAAGTCGCCGCGGGCCGCCGACAGGAGGTTGGCGATCTGCTCGCGCCGGCCGGGCTGGCCTTCCTCGGTCACGCCGATCATCGCCTCGTACTTGCGGGCCACGCCCGGCACGCGCTCGTTGAAGAGCCGCTTGTCCGTCACCATGTTCTCGATCTGGTAGAGCTCGTTGAGGTAGCTCTTGGAGTCGTTGAACACGGCCGCGGGCAGGGTCAGGTTGCGGATGTACTCGCTCTCGATGAGGCGGCGGGCGTTGATGCCCAGGCGGCGGAGCGTGTCCAGCTCGGCCGAGCCGACCGGCGTCTCCTGGGGCACCTCCTCCAGCTCGGTCTCGCGCGGCAGGGCGCCGGCGAGGGCCTCGGAGACGTTGGTGTTGGACGGGCCGTCGGCCTTGAGGTCCAGGACGATGTTGCCCAGGCCCAGGCCGGGGTTGACGATCAAGTCGTCGGCCGTCAGCGGGTCGGCGAAGGCCTGCTGGATGAAGCCGCCCAGCGTGCCCAGGGCGTCGCCGCCGCCGCCTTGGCTGCCGAAGGCCGCGAAGCCGGCCTCGCCGGGGAACGCGGTCGGCGCGTGGGAGAAGAAGAACTGGCCGCCGGTGACGAAGTCCACGCCGTTGTCGAACTCGTTGACCAGGTTGCCGAAGGTGTCGCGCACCTGCCCGCTCTCGCGGCCGCGGAAGAAGATGAGGCCGCTGCTGGCCGTCACGTGCATGTCGCCCAGGGAGGTGACGTCGCCCAGGGCCACGGCGAAGGCGTTGATGAACAGGTCGCCGAAGACGGTCAACTTCTCGCGGCGGCCCATGCCGACGCCGCCCGTGAGCGAATCGAGCTCGATGTCCATGGGCGTCGTGGCCGAGCCGACCACGATGGTGGCGTCCGCCGGCACGGTGTCGCGGCCGGAGAAGTTCAGCAGGATGTCGCCGACGGTGTAGATGCCGGGGATGTTGAGCTGGAGCACCGCCGCCACGCCGTCCACGACGCTGGCGGACGTGAGGGCGTCGCCCGTGTCCAGCGAGACCGAGGCCAGACGCGAGCCGGGCGTGCCGAGCATGCCGTTGATCACCACGCCGTTGTCGCCGAAGATGGCCAGGTCGTTGTTGCCGGTGATGTTCACGTCCAGCGAGAAACCGTCGGCGCTGAAGTCGCTCAGCGAGGTGTCGCCGATGAGGAAGATGTCGTCGCCGAAGGTCATGTCGCCGGTGGTGGTGATGGTCGCGGCGAGGTTGGCGTTGTCGAGGACGCTCAGGGCGTCGAGGTCCACGATGCCGCGGAGGGTGGTCACGCCGTCGGCGTCGGCCGTGAGGTCGAAGCCCGCGCCGGACACGCCGTTGTTGAACGCGAGCGTGCTGCCGGTGCTGGTGAAGGTCGTGTTCTGGTTCAGGGCCACGTTGTCGCCGTAAACCTGGGTGCCGCTGGTCTGGACGCTGGAGCCGTTGACCACGGTCAGGCCGGGCGTGTCGGTGGTCAGCGATGCGATGTTCACGTTGGCGCCGAAGACGGTCCGGCCGGCGGTGTTGACGGCGAGGTCCTGGGCGCCGCCGACGGTGCTGTCGAAGGCGATGTCGCCGCCGCCGCTGCTCGTCATGGTCACATCGCCGGTCAGGGTGACGGCATCGCGGTAGCGCTGGCCGCCGGTGGTGTCCACGTTCGCCGCGGTGATCGCGATCCCGCTGTCGGCGTTGATGTCCAGCGAGCCCACGTTGATGTTCGAGCCCACCGCGAACGAGTCCGGCGTGCTCACGGTGAGGGCGAAGGGCCCGGACACGCCGTCGAGGAAGTTCACCTCGCCGCCGGCGGTGGCGGTGATGTCATCGAGGAGGGTGACGGCGTTGTCGTGGTCCTGGTCGCCGGTGGTGGTGGTGGTCACCGCCCCGTTGCCGCCGAACTGGGTGGTGCCGCCGCCGTTGGTGGTCAGCGACGTCAGCGCCGTGCCGCCGCCCACATCGTCGCGGAACATGATCGTGCCGCTGGAGGTGGTGACGAGGTCCGCCGCGCCGTCGATCGTCGAGTTGAAGACGATCGTGCCGGCCCCGGCGTCCATGACGGTGTCGTCGTTGAGGGTGATGGCGTCGTTGTAGGTCTGGGCGCCGGTGGTGGTGATGTGGCCGTTGCCGCTGACGGTCAGGGCATCCATGACCGTGAGGTTGCCGGCGCTGACCGTCAGGTCATCGCCGAGCAGGATGCCGTTGGCTCCGGCCAGGACCAGGTTGCTGGCGGCCTTGGAGACTTCGCCGAGACTCAGCTCGTCGCCGGCGGTGAGCGTCTGGACCGCGAGACCGGTGAGGATGAGTTCGCCGTTGAAGGTCAGGTCGCCGGCCATCGCGGTGGCGTTGCCGTCCAGCTCGATGTTCAGGCCGTTGATGGTCAGCGTGCGATCTGCGCTGATGGTGTTGAGGCTCATCAGGTCGCCGGCGGAGATGGTCAGGTCCGCATCGTTGGCCGCGTTGTCGCGAAGGGCCGTGCCGGCGATGGAGACATCGTCGCCGGCGGTGACGGTCTGGGCCGCGGCGACGGCGTCGAAGGTGACGTTGTTCATGAAGGTGGCGCTGCCGCCGGCGACCACATTGCCGCCGATGAAGGCGTTGCCGGAGAACGTGGCGCTGCCGTTGGTGGTGGTGACGTTCTGGGCCACGTCGATGTTGCCCGCCGCCGCGCTGACGGCCAGCGAGCCCACGGAGGAGACGGTGTCCACGCCCGCGCCGTCGCCGAGGGTGATGGCGGTGGCGAGCAGGCCGGTGTTGTCGGCGTCGAGGGTCAGGAGGTTGTTGGTGGTCTTGGTCACCGAGCCGAGGGCGGTGATAACGCCGTCGGCGTGGGCCGTCTGGGCGCCGGCGCCGTTGAAGGTCGCGTTGCCGTTGAAGATGAGGTCGCCGCCGGTGGCGGTGGCGTTGCCGCCGAGAGTCGCGTTGGCGGCGAAGGTGATGTCACCGGCGCCCGCGGCGATGGCGCCGGTCACGGTGGCGTTGTCGCCGGCGCCGTTGCCGAAGACGGCGTTGGTGCCGGCGTTGACGTTGCCGGTGATGTTCGACGTGCCGTCGAACTGCACCTGGCCGGCCGACGCGGTGACGTTGCCGACCACGAAGGCGATGCTGTCGAAGGTGACGTTGCCGCTGGCGATGATGTTGCCCGTGCCGTTGGTGAGGCCGGAGAATCGCAGATTTCCGAAGTCCACATCCACCGCGGCGACGTTCAGCGAGCCGCCGGCGATGTCCAGGCTGCCGAGCGTGGTCTTGTTGGCCGCGTCGAGGAAGGTCAGCACGCCGTTGCTGGCGGTGGCCGCCTGGTTGCCGAAGCCGTCGAAGGTGATGTTGCCATCCACGATGATGTTGCCGTTGGATGTGTCCGTGGTGGCGCCCGCCAGGAACACGCCGCCGGCGCCGTTGAGGACCATCTGGCCGGCGGTGGACTTGCGGACATTGCCGTTGGCGTCGATGGCCCCGCTGGCCAGGGCGGTCTGGTTGCCCACGCCGTCAAAGTTCACCGCGGTGTTGAAGACGAGGTTGCCGCCCGTGGCCTCCACCAGGGCCCCGGCCACGTTGAGCGTGCCGGCGCCGGACTGGAAGGTCAGGTTGCCGCCGGTGATCTTGCGGGTGGTGGCGTTGAGATCGACGATGCCGCTGGCGATGGCGAGCTGGTTGCCCGCGCCGTCGAAGTTGACGGCGCCGTTGAGGATGAGGTTGCCGCCTGTCGCCTGCACGAATGCGCCGGCGTAGGTCGAGGTGCCGGAGCCGGTCAGGGTGAAGTTGCCGAGCGTGTTCTTGACCACGTTGCCGTTGGCGTCGATCGCCACGGCGGAGGCGACCTGGTTGCCGACGCCGTCGAAGGCGGTGGACCCGCCCAGGGTCAGGTTGCCGGCCGTGGAGGTGAGATTGCCCGCCACCGTGTTCCCGGCGGCGGATGACAGGGCGATGGCGCCGGAGGCGCTGAGACTGCCGTTCACATCGACCAGGCCGCCAGCGCCGTTGGCCTGCGCCGACACGCCCGCCATGTTCAGCAGGTCGGGGTTGATGACAAGGAGGGCGTTCGTGCCGGACGCGATGAGCGAGAGATCAGACCCGGCCACGCGGGCGGAGTCATCGATGACCAGGTTGCCGGCGTCGGAGCGGATGGTGTAATCCAGCCCGGCGAGCCCGCCGCCGAAATCGCCGGCCAGCGGGCCGCTGAAGAAGTTGAAGATCGAGGCGTCCTGTCGCCAGGTGAAGGCGTCGGGCGAGGTGCCCGCGCCGCCGGTCCCGAGGAAGTCCGGCGAGTTGGTGAAGTTGACGACCGCCAGGTTGAGGTCCCCGAGGTTCTGGCCGTCGCCGGCACGGAGACTGATCGAGTCGGCCGACAGGGTGACGCCGGCGCCGAAGGTCAGGTCGCCGGTGTCATCGGCGCCCGACTGCAGGTCGATCAGAGTGCCCGCCGAAAGATTGGCGTTGACCGTGAGCGCATCGTTGGCGACGGCGGTGAGGCCGTCCATCGCCGTGACGACCGCGTCGAACGTGATGTTGTTGCCGGCCAGGTCCAGGTTGCCGCTGGTGGTCTTGTCGACGCTGATCATGAAGCTGAGATCGCCGCCGGCGTTGACCGCCTGGTCGCCTATGCCGTCGAAGGTGATGGCGTTGCCGATGGTGAGGTTGCCGGTGGTCTTGATCAGGTCGCCCGCGGCCAGGACGCCGCCTCCGGCCGAGACCGTCTGGAGCACCGCGCCGTCCAGGGTGAGGTCCGAGTTGAGGTCGAGGATGCCCGCGGCCTTGGTGATGTCGCCGACGGCGTTGATGCCGCCCCCGGAGGCCAGGATCTGCGTGCCGGCCCCGTCCAGGGTGAGCGTCGAGTTGATGTCCAGCAGTCCGGCGCCCTTGGTGATGTCGCCGTCGGCGCTGATGCCGCCCGCAGCGGCAAGGACCTGCGTCCCGGCCCCGTCCAGGTCGAGGTTCCCGTTGATGTCGAGATCGCCGGCCGCCTTGGTGATGTCGCCCTCGGCGGTGATGGCATCGCCGGCCGCCAGGGTCTGGGTTCCGGCCCCGCTGAGGACCAGGTCCTCGTTGATGTCCAGCGCGCCCGTGCCGCCCGCGGTCAGGTCGCCGGCGGCGGTGGCCTGCCCGTCGACGTGCAGCGTGCCGAAGTTGGTCAGGGCGTCGCCGCCGACGCTGATGGCGTTGGCCGCATCCAGCGCGGAGTCGAGGGTCAGGTCGCCGACGCTGGTCTTGGAGACCAGGTTCGAGAACGAGAGCTGGCCCGTGCCGCCATCGACGAGCTGGTTGCCGATGCCGGTGAGGAACACATCGCCGACGAACGACAGGCCGTTGTTGGCCATCGTGTCGCCGGTCAGGAACACCTGGCTGGCGGTGACCGTGCGGAGGCCGCCGGTGGTGGCGGCATCGCCGTTGAACATGATCATGCCGGCCACGCCGGTGGATGTCAGATTGCCGCCGAACGTGATGTTGATGCCGTTCAGGACGAGCTGGTCGACCACCGACAGGTTGATGCCGCTGTTGATGGTGATGTCGCCCTCGCCGTCGGAGGGGTCGCCGCCGATGCCGCTGAAGTCGGCGTCGGCGGTGGCGAAGATCGAGTTCGCGTTGATGACCGCGGCCTCAAAGACGATGTCCCGGCCGGCGTTGAGGGTGATGTTCTGGCCCTGCATGTCGAAGCCGAACTCGATGATGATGTCGAGCTCCGCCTCGAGCATGATGTCGGTGGGCGTGCCGTCCAGGCCGGCGATGAACTCGATGCGCCCCGCCTCGATGATCGCGTCGGGACTGTTGGGCTGACCCGGATCCTCGTCGAAGCTGACGATGCCGTCGGCCCCGAGCAGCGTGTTGTCATCGGCGCCGGCGGAGTCCACGATGGTCAGGATCTCCGGGTCGATGAGCAGGGTGCCCCCGCCGCCGGTGAAGTCCATATCGCCGAAGAAGCGCAGGCGCTCGCCGGAGACCTCCGCGAAGCCGGCCTCGCCGCTCGACTCGCCGCCGGAGACATCCACCAGGGACCGCTCGGAGAAGAAGGTCAGGCCGTTATAGCTGTTGATGAGCACCTCGCCGCCGAGGGCGACTTCGCCGATGCCGGAGGCGGAGACCACGCTGTCCACGAGCAGGTAGGTGTGGTTATTGCTGGTCACCTCGACGAAGCCCGCCTGGCCGGCGAGAGCGTCGGCGGCGATCACGCCTGAGTTGACGACGGTGGGGCCGCGGACGATGACCGTGCCGGACGCATCGCGCGGTGCGAGCCCGGACCCGGACACGGCGGTGTCGGCGCGGATCTCGCCCTCGTTGTAGATGGCGCCATCGTGCGCCTGCACGGTGACGTTGCCGCCGTCGGCGCGGAGCGAGCCGGTGTTGTGAATGCCCAGGGAGTAAAGGTCGCCGGCGCCGAGCACGAGGTTGCCCCCGCCGGCGGTGATGGACCCGGTGTTGAGCACGCCGGCGTCGCCGGCGAGGTCCGGCGTGGTGCCGCCGGCCGAGGGCAGGGCGTTGCCGGTGACGTCGCGGCCGTCCACCCGCACGAGCAGGTTGCCGCCGACCTCGCCGATGAAGGCGCTGTTGCCCGCGAGCAGGGTCACGAGGCCGCTGGGGGCGACGATGCTGCCGTGGTTGGCGACGTGGCGCCCGATGAGGTGCACGGCCTGGGCCTGGATCGTGCCGTAATTGACCACCGAGCCGGTGGCGTTGTTGAACTGGTTGACGCCGTTGAGGAAGTCGGTGTCGGTGATCTGGGCGGCGGCGGCGTAGATCCCGCCGACGTTGATGATGGAGTTGGGCCCGAAGATGACGCCCGCCGGGTTGGCGAAGTACACGCGGCCGTTGGCCAGCAACGTGCCGTCGATGGTGGTCGGGCTGGGGCCGAGGATGCGGTTGAGGACGGTCGAGTCGGCGCCGGGCTGGAAGAACTGCACCAGCTCGTTGGCGTCGATGCTGAACGCCTGGTAGTTGATGATGCTGCCGTTGCCCGCGTAGATGAAGACCTGGTCGCCCTGCCGCACGAAGCGCACGTCGCCCACCACGATCTGTTCGCCGACGACGTCGGCGCGCGCGGCAGGCGCGGTGAGCAGACAGAAGGCGAGGAAGGCGGCCATGCACAGCACGACGCGGACCATGGACGAACGCGGAACGGTAAGCGTATGACGGCTGGACATCTCTTCCCTCTCTGTCTGTGCCTGGTCAGCCCCGAGGAACATTCTGTGCGGGATCATGGCAGAGTACACCAGAAATGACGGGTTTCAAAAGATAAATGTCGCGACCACGTGGAGGTTATTGGACCCGGCGTCAACCTTGGCATTCTCCACGTCCTCCAGCGCAAATCCCCAGTCCAGACGGATGTTGATGTTGCGATAGAGCGAGAACTCCGCGCCCACGCCGGCGCCCATGAGCGTCTCGTTGTCGGTCTCGAACGACAGCGGGTCCGATATCGACGCGTAGCCGATGTCGAAGAAGCCGCGGAGTATGAGATCCCAGTCCGCCGAGCCGTACGGCTCCTGCGGCACGCGCCGGAAGCTCCTCCCGAACAGCGTGTCCGGGTTCTCGTTGTAAGGGTACGACTTGGGCAGGTGGAACCGGTACTCGGCCGTAAACACATACGTGTCGTCGCCGGCCACGATCGACTCGTCATACCCGCGCACCGTGTACAGGCCGCCGATGACCTGCTCGGCCTGCGGGATGAGGCGGTAGTCGAAGGCGTACTGGCCGCGGAAGGCGAAGTACAGCTCGTGGGCCAGGGTGGAGCTGGCGCGGTCCTCGATGTTCTCCCACGCGGCGCGATTCAGCAGCGGCTCCAGATAGAACGACACCTTGGCGTCCCACTGAAGCACGTACCAGTCGTCGTCCACGAAGAGACGGCCCAGGGCGTTCAGCTCGTCCTCGTCGGTGTCGGCGACGTCGGGCAGGTTGCCCTCGATCTGCACGTAGCCCTCGGTGGTGACGACGCTCGTGCGGCGCTCGAAGCGCAGGCCCACGTGCGGCAGGAAGAAGTTCGTGTCACCCTGGATGTTGACGATCTCGTTCTCGACGTTCACGTACATCCAGCGCGCGCCGAGGTAGAGGTCCAGGAAGAACTCGCGTTGCTGGTAGATGTTCCAGAAGAGGTCCGCGCCGGCGTTCCACGAGTCGCCCTTGAAGTTCTCGTTGGCGATGCCGACGTCGGACGCGGTGAATTCGTTCCACGAACCGTTGACGGACCAGCGGAGCGTGTCCGTGTCGCCCACCGGCGCCTCGTAGTTGCCCACCACGGCGTGCGACGCGTCGAAGTTCGCCGTCACGTACTCCAGCGAGAGCGTGTCGTCGTTGTTCGTGAGCTGGTTCACGGTCAGGCCGAAACGCTCGCGGATCGTGTCGGTGTCGCGCGTGCCGGTGTTGGAGATCTGGAAGTAGAACAGCGCGGGCGCGTTCTCCGCCACGAGGAAGTCCAGCACGACCGTGCCCGCCTGCTCCTCGGCGGCCGACACCGCCGCGTCCACGCGCCGGCCCGGGAGCCGGTTGAGCCGGGCCAGGTAGTTGTCCAGCAGACTCTGCCGCAGCAGGTCCGAGCGCGGGCCCTCGCCCGACCACGGCTGCATCGGCGAATGGTCGCGGATCCGCTGGTGCAGCGGGTTGTTCTCGCGCTGCTCGTCCGGCACGCGCTCGCCGAAGGCCAGCGTGCGCATCTCGGCGACGGTCGCGGTGAACAGGTAGACGGTCAGGTCGTTGCTGTCCACGCGCTGATCGACCAGGTTCGGATCGATCTGGTCGCGGTCCACCGACACGTACACGCCGATGAGGTCCATCTCGACCATGCGCCGGACCACCGCCTCGAAGACGGCGTTCAGACCGCTGAAGTAGAAGTTGCGCTGGTCCAGCCCGGGCAGGTCGCCCAGCCGGATGGTCGTGGTCGGATACCCCTCGCGCGGCTTGATGTAGCCGGTCGTGGTGAGACCCAGCTCGACCTGCACGTCCTGGTAGATCGCCGGATCGGGATGGTCCGGGTGCTCCGTCGCATACAGGAAGAAGAAGTTGTCGACCGGATAGGGCGTCGCCACCGGCTCGTCCTGCGGCGCCTCGGGGATCACCGGCGCCGGCGGCGCTTCCATGATCTCCTGCGCCTCCTCGGGCGGGGGCTGGACATCCTGCGCCGCCGACCATCGCGGCGCCGCGGCCAGCGCCAGCAGCGCTGCC